>ERZ1039804.142-NODE-142-length-46070-cov-12.923786_pt1 | contig 46070 bp, 52 predicted proteins | sample MGYA00383089_ERZ1039804 | MGnify/ENA primary metagenome ERZ1039804 (study PRJEB29581, sample SAMEA5548359) | metagenome | biome: marine; feature: coastal; material: water | depth 1 m | study: Short-term variability in the microbial, nano- and picoplankton...
TGAATAAAGAAGCAGTATTTGAACAATTAAAAATTGACGAAGGAGTCAAGTATGAAGTGTACCACGATCACCTCGGTTTACCGACCTTTGGGGTTGGGCACTTGGTTATCCCTTCAGACCCAGAGCATGGGGAAGAAGTTGGATTCAAAGTTACTGAGGATAGAGTTTGGGAAGTGTTCGAAGATGACCTCCAAACCTCAATCTTTGAATGTTGTGCTCTATACGAAACAGGGACATTTGAAGCATTTCCGGACGAAGTACAGCAGATCTTGGTCAACATGATGTTCAACATGGGACGTACTCGTTTGAGTAAGTTCAAGAAGATGAACAGTGCATTGATTGATGGTGATTGGAAAACCGCCGCAGTTGAAGGACGTGATTCACGTTGGCACAAGCAAGTAACGAATCGAGCAGAACGATTAATGGTGAGGTTAGAAAATGTCTCGTAGTTTGAATGAAAGGATCATAGAGGCGACAAGGAAGTCTTTAGAAGGTAAGATCGAACTCCATAAAGTAAACTTAGAGATCATGCTATATAATCAAGTTGGTGTTGCAGAACACCCAGATGTTATGGAGCACTTCGAACAGGAACTTGGTAAGATTGCTGAGTTTGAAGATAAACTGGAAACACTGAACAAACACTTTTAAAATGAGGACAGGACTGTGTCTAAGTACGCACGTCATGACAATTCAAATAAGAAACGTAATCGACATAAATCGTATTATGAGATGAATAAGGGAACCCGAATCAAGAAAGTCGGGAGACCTACAAATGGAGAAGATAATGAAAAATGCGATATTTCAATACATGGTAATTACACCAGAAGTCGATGATCGTGGAGAAATTAAAGGGCATAATAGATCTCAGTTATACAAGGATGTAGCACAGGTATCTAAAAACTCTTTCGAAAGATATGCCGACAAGATTGGTGCGGACTACTACTACTCGGACGAAACAAAGTTCATTGACACCACAGACAGCACTGCACTCTTATTCGAATGTCTTAGGGTCATCTACGATCCTATGTTCGATCAATACGACAAAGTACTATTCGCAGATACTGATATAGGTGTCAACACCGAAGAGAATATATTCGATCAGTGTGAAGGTGCGGATGTATATGGTGTACTCGAAAGTGATATTCGAACACCTAATGGTGGTGGATATAACTCTTGGGACTTCAAGAAGAAAACACTATTAAACTTTGTCGAGAAATTCAATATGCACGATATTCCTATTGTGCCGTCTTTACCACCCCAGAGTCCATCTAAGTTAACTATCATGAATACAGGTGTAGTCGTGTGGGAACGTGAAGCACGTCTATTCGCACGTGAACATTTCTTGGACTGGAAAGAATGGTTCTATGCAGAACCTCAATATCATATGTCTATTATGAATGATCAACCATATCTGTCTGGACAGTTCTTGTACCATGACATGGAGATAGGTCACTTAGACCAGAAGTGGAACGACTCACCCCATTATCATAGTGATGATGAGTTCTTCGAGAAGGCAAACTTCTGTCATTATACTGGTGGAGAGTGGAAACTCGATATGCTCAAGCATGAAAAAGAAGGTAAATTTCTTTAAATAAACGCTTGACACAATACCCATATAGTGCTATAATACGTATGTATTCGGAATGAGGTAACAATGAACGATTTAGATAAAGTAATTTTGACCGACTGTGACGGTGTTCTACTCAACTGGGAGTATGCCTTCCATTGTTGGATGGATGCCCACGGTTTTAAAAGACAGATAGGTGCCACACTGGAGTATGATATATGTGTCCAGTACGGTATTGAGAAAGCAGTTGGTAAAAACTGCGTAAGAACTTTTAACGAGAGTGCGGCGATAGGATTCCTTCCCCCTCTTAGAGATGCTATTAAGTATGTGAGAAAGTTACATGAAGAACACGGATATGTGTTCCATGTGATCACTAGTCTCAGCAATGATCCCCATGCATACAAACTAAGAATGATGAACCTTGAGAAGTTGTTCGGACAAGGTGTGTTTGAGAAATTGGTCTGCCTTGACTGTGGTGCTGATAAAGATGAAGAACTTGCCAAGTACGAAGGTACTGAGTATCTCTGGATTGAAGATAAACCAGAGAATGGTGAAACAGGTGCCAAGTTCGGACTTGAACCGTTGCTGATCAAACATGGTCACAACATGGATTATGACAAGTATCCCAACTTCCCAACGTGGAAAGATCTCTACGAGTTCATCGCAGGTTAAGGATCCCATATATACTTACATAACTATTATGTGAGGTATACTATGAGATATGTTGGAGTTAGTGAGAATTATCACGATGCCGCCTTATCAGTTATCGAAGATGGAGTGGTGACCTTTGCGTCCCATTCCGAACGATACTCTAAGAAGAAAAATGACAAAGTAATTCATCCGTCCTTGTGGGAAGCAAGTTGCAAAGATCTACCATCTTTTGATAGGGATCATATGCATATGGCATTCTACGAGCATACGGAGGATCCTAAGTACGACTCAACCTTTAATCATCATAAGTCGCATTGTGCGACTGCATTCTACACACGTCCATGGGATGATCGTGACACAACGGTCATGGTCTCTATCGATGGTGTAGGTGAAAAACAATCTGCTGTTATTCTTGACAGCAACTTCAATCTAATCATAGAATACCTCGCACCAAAATCAGTTGGATTAGTCTACACAACATGCACAGTTCAGTTGGGGTTACGTCCACTTGAGGATGAGTATGTTGTTATGGGACTAAGTTCATACGGCACTGCCGTACCCGATATTGTAGACTGGTTAACTCAGTGGTGGGATGATGGGGGTGCAAACTCCGACATGAAGAACATGATGCAGTCATGGGTAGAGAAATACGATGATGCAGATGTGGCATCATCTGTTCAAGCATTTGCACAATACGGTATTATGCAGATTATGCACGAAGCACGTAAGTACGGATCCAAACTTGTATATGGTGGTGGGTGTGCTCAGAACGTGGTTATCAATACTCTTCTATGGGACGTATTCGATGACGTACACATCTCTATATCACCAACAGACGCAGGATCGTCTCTGGGGTGCGCTGGGTACGCACAGGAGGTCGCTACAGGCATTGATAAACTTATCTGGACACCTTATAGGGGTCATGAGATACAAAAGAAAATTAATCCATCCGAAGTAGTAGATCACTTGTTATCAAAAAAAGTATGTGGTATTGCCAATGGCAAAGCAGAGTTCGGCCCTCGTGCACTGGGTAATAGATCTCTGATTGCAGACGTACGATATGATGTAAAGGACACAGTCAATACAATTAAGCAGAGACAGAAGTATAGACCGTTTGCTCCCGCAATCCTCGAAGAGTTTGTTGACGAATACTTTGATGGTGTGACTAATGAATACATGCAGTTTACCTGTAAGGCAAAGCATGACTATTCATCTGTAACGCACGTAGACGGGACTGCACGTGTACAGGTGGTGAAGAAAGACTGTGAGTCAGTCTTCCGTAAAGTGATTGAGGAGTACTATGAGAAAACAGGTGTTCCGATGCTACTTAATACTTCACTAAATATTCGAGGTAGACCCATGGTAAATGACACACACGATGCACATCTGTGGGAACAGAAATATGGGGTAAAGGTATTCTAATGTATAAATGGGTAAAAAAATATAAGATCGAAGAAGATGTCTTCGAACAGGAACGAGATAACATCTTGATGGCAATTGAGATGATTAAAGATGAAGAAGATACTCAATTTGCTAAGATGACGGCATCCGATTATAAAGTTCCAAGAAGAGAACAACGAGTGCCTTATCATAGGAATCTAATGAGAATGATAGAACCCTGTATACAGGATTATATGAAAGAGTGGTTATGTGATGCATATGATATGCAGAATGTTTGGTTTGCGGAATATCGTGATGGTGCAGACTTTGATTACCATAGTCATGAGGGTTGCAATATGTCTGGTGTAGTACAACTAGTATTAGACCACAAAGAGAACGCAACCTATTTGATGAATCATGAAGATTTGGAGTTAGAGGAAGGTGATTGTTGCATTTTTCCCGCAATGTTACCACACAAGAGTCCCTACGTTTTTGATGGACACAAGATCGTAATAGGGTTTAATTTTAATATATCTGGAAGTAAAGCACATTCAGATGGTCTAAGAAGTTAGGAGATAAACATGGCAGAAGAAAAGAAACATATTACCGTTGATTCAGATGGTAGTTTAGCAGGGGCAGATGTCAACGGAGACGGTCACGTAAGTGAATCAGAACTGTCAATGCACCTTGAGTTTAAACGTAAAGAGTTGGAAGACGCAGATGCAATGCGTGATGCACAACGTAAGATGGCATGGTTCTCATTGTATGGTATGTTGTTATACCCCGCAATGGTAATACTATGTGTAGTGTTTGGTATTGATCAAGCATCTAAAACCCTTGGTGACATGGCACCGACATACTTTGTATCAGTCGCCGCAATCGTTGCCGCCTTCTATGCGAAAGATGCCATAACAAGCAAAAAATAATGGAACCAGAACTTATTACTTGGCGTGGTACGCCAGGGGTCGGTGATTTTATGTGGGCACTTAACTCTGCCCACAATTTTTGTTGGGCAGAAAAAACTACTGCTATCTTGGAAATGCACTGGGAACATGGTGAGGATTACATACATCACCCAGATGAGGAAGAGACCATTATAGAACGAATGGCATTCATACATAATTTCTATCACAGGAAAGATGATGTGGAAGTGGTTCACGTCTTCAATGCCGACAGTAGATACAAACACTGGAAGTATGCAGACGATATCATTAAAAACCAAGATGGTAATCCTCAACAAGTAGCAAAGAATTCTAGTGGAGAGAAGGCAAGGTTCTACTTCGATAGTGGTAAGTTTACAGATGAGATAGGTGGAAAGGTACCAGACAACAACTGGGTGTTCCGTGATGACATTGTTCATCCTCGTAGTCAAAACAAGATAGTTCTCTGGAGACCAACCTTCAATGCAGAAATACCAAGAACTTGGAAAAGAGGGTTGACAAATGCCGAATGGGATGATATAATAAGTATGTTGCGTGGGCAGGGATTCAATGTAGTTGAACTTACCTACAGAACACCAGTATCAGAAGCATTCTATGAGATATCTACATGTAGATTAGTATTGTGTTATGATGGTATGTGGCATTATATAGCAAGAAACTTTAGTGTACCTATGATAGTTATAAGTAAAGATGGAGTAACTAAGTATCACACACCACACGCAATAACAGCATCTGGTCTAAAAGAAGACAATTATAACATATGGTGGTACCTAAAAGACATTGGTGAGTTTCTGGGTATACCACGAAAACTAGCAGTAGATCACCAAGAAAGGAGTAAGAAATATTATGAAGTCAGAGATTAAAATTGACAGAGCAGTCATAGAGATACAGGGTGCCTGTAATTTTGACTGTACTATGTGTCCTCAAGATAAAAGGACTGGAGGAAGACATAAGGGTTTCCTTCGTAAGATGAATCTACTCGACTTCGAAGATAACGTTGCTGACTGTAAACAGCATGGAATGAATGTAGTGAATCTGGATGGATCCGGAGAAGCAACATTAAACAACAACCTACCAGAATACATTAAGATCGTTAAGAAGTATGATGCCAAGGCAGTCATCTTCTCTAATGGTTTCCGTATGCATGGTAAGTATATGCGTGATTGTGTTGACGCAGGATTAGACTTTTTTAGGTTCTCATTCATAGGATCCACACCAGAGAAGTATCAAGAGTGGATGAATAACACACGTGGATCTTCGTATGAACAGATCAAGAGACACGTAAAAGAAATGATGGATTATGTTAAGGAGTCTGGGTCGGACTGTGTTGTAGAGACATACCACCTTATTACAGACAACGATAATCTTGAGCAAGAACTGGAGCAGTACAAAGCATTAGTAGAAGAACTTGGTTGTAAGACCGAAATTTGGAAGATGCATAACTGGTCGGGTGCGTATGACATTGGAGAAAATGCGAGGGTTGGTGCTACTAAAAGTTGTGGCAGACCCTTTTCCCCAGATGTAGTCATACGAGCAGGAGGACTTGACGGCAAAAGAGGTGCGGTTCACCCATGTTGTCAAGTCCTCGGCAGGGACGAAGAAGCAGTATTAGGACATACATCTGAGAACACTATTGAAGAGATCATTAGGGGTGAGGAGTATTCCGCACTGAGGCAATCGCATAGGGATAAGACCTATACAGATTATTGCAGAGATTGTGATTTTTTACTTGACGCACCCGAAACTTTAGTGTATACTAATAATAATCGTGCAGAACAAAAAATGATCGGCACGTCATTCTCTTTGGAGGATTACAGAGATGTTTAATAAAATAAAAGACGCAGTCTTGACATGGTTTAAGGAAGAGTACGAAGTTACCTTCTGGTTTCCGTCTACGGATCAATTCAACCCTCTACCAGTAAAGAAAACCTATAAGGTAAAAAAGATCCACAAGAAAACACAGAAGCATTTTATTGCAACTGATCTTCTTGGAAGACAACTTGAAATTAAAACGACAGAACCATTTGACTTTAGGATAGTGAAGAAGTATTAATCATGAAAAGAATGATATACCAAGTGTGCTTGGGTGAGGCAAAGAATAGTAAATTATATAAACACTGTATCGAGTCTGTGGCAGACTATTGTGAGAAGTATCACATCGAACATATCGTACAGAAACAACCTATACTAAAGATCAAACCCGATATATTCAGCAGTAATCGTAGTACTGATAGTTATGAAAAGCATGGTGGATATCTACCTATCTACGAGAAAGAGAATGCGTTTGACTTACTTGATAATTATGATCAAGTGGCAATCATAGATAGTGACATCTACATAAGACCAACCGCACCCAATATCTTCGATGAGTTTGGTGATGAATGTGATATGGGTGTAGTGTTCGAACGTGAGATGCCTATCACCGAACCATATCTGGCAAAGATCAAGAACTACTCACGTATGCAATACGAAACCTTGCATGTAGGGTTACCTAAGTTTTCACCAAACTCACGTGGATATGAGTTTGCTAACATGGGTATGATCGTAATGAACAGAACATTTAAGACTTGGTTGGCAGATCACAGTGCCAAAGAGTTCTTGATGCGTCCACAGTTCAGAGACTTTATCGATGGTAAGGGAGCATGGAAGTGGTCTACTGATCAGACATTACTGAACTACTTTATCAAGAAGTATCCAGTTAAGGTTAGACACATGGGTCACCAATGGAATGGGTTATTTGGTGCCAACACAAAGTTAGATGAATGTCACTTCATTCACTTCTTCCTTAAAGACTTGTTACCAGAACGAGGGGAGAATGTCGAGGAGTTGATGAGTTCGATATGAGAGCATTAGTTATACAATTAAAGGGACAGTACTTTGATGAGTTGCAGAGAAGTATTGAGAAGCACAATTCAAGGATTTATACTGAATCGTTTCGTGCCACATCACCAGATACTATCAAGGAAGATATTAAACAGTTCCCGTGGTTTAAGTGGACATGGCCCATGTCTAATAATGACAATGGATTGGATCTGAAAACAGGACTATACAAGTTTGCGTATCAAGCAAAGGATCAGCAGAAGAAGATCGCATGTTCGGTAAGTCACATGAGAGCATGGCAAGAGTGTATTGACTATGGAAGACCTATGTACATATTTGAGTCAGATGCTATTCTAACACGTGAACTACAACCCCATCATTTGACTGGTGCAGATGGTAAACCCAAAGCAGATATAATTGGATTGAATGACCCAAGAGGGGCAACTCGTAGAGCACTTACTTTTCATGGGTATCTGAGTGCCAGACATTCCGAAACACAAGAAGCAATTCATCCAGTTCCTAACCTATCGTCAGTAGGAGAACCACCAGTACCGCATGGATTGGCAGGTAACAGTGCCTACTATATAACTCCAGTAGGTGCAAAGAAACTACTAGAGGGAGCAAAAGAGTACGGGATGTACCCAAACGATGCATTTATGTGCAAAGAACTATTTCCGTGGATCCGCACTGCGTATCCGTATTTTACTAAAGTAAGTGGTGTGAAGAGTACCACTGTTAATTGAGAACATTATGAATTTATTACACAACAACATCCTTGTGACTGAGAACACAGAAAAAGAAACTACCAGTGCAGGTGGTATTCTTCTAACCGAAAATATTACCTCTGGACACAAACCCGCAACTGTACTCGCAGTAAGTCTTGCAGTAGCAAACGAATATAAAGACACACTAAAAGCACGTGACACTGTATACTTGGATTGGTCTAAGTCAATGCCAGTAGAAGTTGACGGACTGAAGTGTGCGGTTATTGACATCGAACATGTCAAGATGGTAATCGCAAAGTGAGAGACAACTTCGTTATTACAATAATGGATAACAAGGATTCTGTCGAAGCATCACAGAAATGTATTGATAGTGCACGTAATTATAATATTATGGTACGTAGATTCCCTGCCATTACTCCAAGGACTGAAGGGTTCGAGGATATGGTAGAAGAAGCAGGTCTTAATATAGAAGCATTTTCTACGGGTTACTCTCGACCAGAGAATGCTTTGGCATGTTTTCTATCGCATATGTCATTGTGGCAATATGCTGTAGAGAACAAATGTAATACAATGATACTTGAACATGATGCGGTATTTAAGGATACGGTAAGAAGCATTCCGTTTGATAGAGTTATTACTATTGGCAAACCAAGTTATGGTCAGTACAACACACCACAGACTCTGGGTGCCCAAAAGTTAATACACAAGAGATATTTCGGGGGTGCACATGCATATATTGTATCACCACTGGGTGCAGACATGTTGCTTGATAAAGTACCAACACATAGTGAACCAACCGATGTGTTTTTAAACAGAGACAACTTTTCGTTTCTTGAAGAGTACTACCCATGGTTAGTCGAAGTAGAAGACACTTTCTCTACAGTACAGACACATGCAGGATGTCATGCAAAACATGGTATGGAAAATAAGGTTGGTAAGTATCTTATATTAGAGGCATAGTATGGCATCATTATCATTGATAACCGTGTGTACCGATAACTATAGTATGACGTATGCACGTAAACTGATCACACGATTCAAAGAACTATCGGAGTTTGAGGTGAATGCTTATTGTATTACCGATAGACCAGATGAGATCAATGATATTGCTGTGACTGTAGAACCACCATATGGTGCCGGTAAAGGTTGGTGGAACAAGATCAAAGCATATGACTCGTTTTATAAAGATGAGTACGCAGTTTATATGGACATTGATACTGTACTGATTAAGAACTTTGATGATGAGATAAAGGTGGCAATGGGGCAATTACCCCGACCAAACTATAAGGTTGCATGTGTCTCAGATGCTATAGGTTGGAAAAACAATAAATATAGTAGTTCGATGATGGTATTGAAGAAAGGTAAGATGCAAGACGTGCATGACCTCTTCAGTTTAGAATCATGGAGACTATTTGATTACGATGGTGGTGATCAAGTCTGGACTGGTAGGTTACTAGAAGAATGGTCGCCTGGTGGTCTGTCAGACGTTTGGTATATGGATGAGAATAATCCCAGTCTGAAATTAAACTTAAAGTTCCATCTTGGTGAGAAAGTATTGGGAACATGGAAGTTCCCGTTTTACTTACCGTCTGAGTGTAAAATAGTGGATTGTGGTGGTAAACCAAAACCACATGAGTTGGAACATTTAAAATATATAAAGGAGAATTGGCACAATGTTTAGTAAATTACTAATGGGTCTTATTCTTATAATGGGGATCGTGGGGTTCACGTATAAGATGACAACAGACCGAACAATCGCAGAGTTGAATGCGACTATTGCAACCCAAGGTTCTTTACTTGTTGCTTTCGAAACAAGAGAAGCAGAACAAGCAAGAACTATTGAGGCAATGGAAAACAACTTAAAGAAGACTACCGAAGCACTTGGTACTCTCAACACGAGGAATGCAGAGATAGAGAATGAGAACAAAAGGTATCTCAGCATCTTTGCACGTCACGATCTGGCACGACTTGCAAGTGCAAAGCCTGGTCTAATAGAAACAAGAATTAACAAGGGGACTGCAAATGTATTTAAGAGCATCGAAGACGATACTGCTATCATTGACACTATTGACGATTAGTGGTTGCTCTACTTTGGGTATGAGTTTTGGTAAACCACCTGCTCCAATCCCTGTAGAGATTAAAACGGTTGAGGTTAAGATCCCCATCATTCATCCAGAACTACCAAGGCAAATAGATCTAAAGGTACCGCAGTGGTATGTTGTATCAGAGAAGAATGTCGATACGTTTCAGACAGACATTAGAAAACGTCACGCAGGTGACTTAGTGTTTGTTGCAATGTCAGTAGGAGACTATGAGTTGATGTCCTACAACATGCAAGAGATCAAACGATATATAAATCAATTAAAGGAAGTTGTTGTATACTATCGTACAATGAACGAGGATGAAGTTCCAGAACCGATAGAAGAAGAAAAGGAAGGTAAGTAATGTATGAGTATAATTGCAAAGTTCGCAGGGTTGTTGACGGTGATACTGTGGACGTTGATATTGATTGTGGTTTCGGTATTGTCTATGCTAATCAGCGCATCCGTCTATACGGTATTGACACTCCAGAATCACGTACGAGGGATCCTATCGAAAAGTACTTCGGGAAAATGGCAGGGAAGTTCCTATCAGACAAACTCGGAGAAGAGTGTGTACTCAGAACTCACAAGGACAAGTCGGGAAAGTACGGACGGATCCTCGGACAATTCTTAGTATATGATGGTATCACTGATACCCAGATGACTGTGAATGACATCATGATTCGTGATGGTTTGGCAGTGGCATATCATGGTCAGTCTAAAGATGACGTAGAAGCAGAACACCTAAGTAACAGAGTTGTTTTAAGTGAACGATTAAATGTGGATCCTACTGATCCAGAAGTAAACCCATATCTATAGTATTAAGGAATTAGATTATGAGATGGAACGTGCTCGGCAATGGTGACCATGCGTATCAATTTAAAAGAGGAACTGAAGGTAAGTTATTAATATGTAACATGCCCCCTTTCGAGGTACCTAACACCGAAGTCTTTGCTACCTGTATGGTAGACTATAAAATGATGGGTGCATTAGCAGAAGGTAAGATCCAGTTGGATATGTATGACTGGATTCTTGGTACACGTCCAAGACACTGGATGGAAATGAATCCTGCATTCTACATGAAGTATGCACAGAAGATTAAAGCAATGCATACGCACGTACCAGAGTACGCACAACTACAGGGACAAGATGCCAATCAAGCGGCAACCAATTATAGTTGTGGTCATATGGCAGTTGATTATGCATGTCGTGCAAAGGGTGCGACTGAGGTGCACATATATGGTTTCGACTCTATGTTCGATACCACTTTAAGAAGTTATACAGACCTACTACTCGAATCGGATCGTAGTAATGAAAATACCTTTCGTCTCGCAAACAATTGGAGACCCGTTTGGACTGGATTGTTCGAAGAATTTGACAAGACGGAGTTTTTCCTGTATCATAGTCATGATAGGATCAAATTTCCTATCGGTGATAACGTAACTATTAAAGTGGAGAAGTAATGAAAAATATAGTAAATAAAATCAAAAGAATCACATGGGAAGATGTATGGGATAAGTCAATGGATGTCCTTACATGGTTATACGAAGAAGTAATGACCATATGTCGAGAGATTAAAAATGCACATGCGGTTTACCCAAAAGTAATTTATACTGCATTAGTCTTAATCTTGATTGCTCTATTTGTATAAATAAGAGTATCAAACTAACAACAGAGACTTAATCTCGATGAAGAAGTTCAACCATTTTATAACAGAACAAGAACTAATGCAGAATACTGCCGAAGACTTGTTGGAGAAACTCATCACGTTCGGTGGTAAAGCATATCCTAAGTTTGGCAACATTGTCGTAATGGCAGGTGGTGCAGGATCCGGTAAAGGGTTTGTTCTTAGTAAATTGGTTGGTGTAGAAGGGAAGGTGTTTGACGTTGACGAGTTGAAGAGACTTGCATCTAAAACACCTGCTATTCAACGTAGAGTAAAGAAAGACCTTGGTGTTGACATCGAAGCACTTGGTAAAGATCTAAAGAATCCAGAGAACGTATCTAAACTACACGACATTATCGCAAACTTTCTTGGAGCAGATAAGGGTAAGGAACGTATGTTCTACCGTTCTGTTCTCACGTCACCGGCAGATCGTAAACCAAACATCATCTTTGATATGACCTTTAAAGAGTTAAGCAAACTTGAGAAGGTTGCCAATGATGCATCTAAGTTAGGTTACGACAAGAAAAACATCCATATCGTATGGGTAGTGAACGACATCGAAGTTGCAAAAGCACAGAATGCTAAACGTGCACGTAGAGTCCCTTCAGAGATTCTAATCAACACACACCGTGGTGCCGCTAATACCATGGGTGATATCATCAACATGGGTAATAAACTCAAGAAGTATATGGATGGGGATATCGTATTCGCATTCAACAAGGTTGGTGTTGATGCTAACCTTGACTCATCTGGTAAGGGTGGTTCGTATGTTAAAGATGCGAATTACTTCTACGTCAAGAAGCAGGGCAAAGCACCTACTTCTATCGATAAGTTAGATAATGATATCAGACGTAAGATTAAAGGTTATGTACCTAAGAACGTAGACTGGGATTAAAATGCTTACGAGTGCTTACGAGTGCTGTAAGTGCTAATCATATTGTCCAGTATGGCATATTCAATTGCCTTATCTTCTTCGGATAAACTTCTGAATTGATCATCCCAAATATTACGCATGGCAAACACTTCGTTTAACCATTCTTGATTCTCTTGTACTGCCCCACCGACATGTTTAGTGTGATCATGACTCTGGTAGTTTAAATCAATAATATCAAATCCATTCTCACAGTATGGTGCAAACGCACTTCTAATGTGGTGATGTGATACTTCGAGGTCATCGGTTTTCTTGGGAACACCCGCAAATATAACACAATCATAAGTAGTGTCGGGTGGTGTGTCTATACTAACAGACCCATCACCGTGTTTATATTGTCCACTCATTGGAACAAGATCTGCACCATATCTTTTATAAATAGCATTCATTATACCACGATGACGAAACTCTGGTGGTACGGCAGTATGCATCTCAACAAAGTATCCGTCTGGTTTCCAATAACTATATGCTTGAAATACCATAGGTAAGAACTGAATCCATATATTAGGATCAGTCATTGTTTCTGCAATAGACTTATATGATGGAGTGCGAAACAAATCTCTATCGGATCCACGTGGGAAAGACCAGTTCTTTTGTGCTGTGTTAAAATGTCCTACGAATAGGATCTTTCGGTATCCACGTAGAGTGATATAGTTCAGTATCATGGGGACGTAATTAAAAACTTCACTTACTGCGTGAGAATGCCCGTCTTCCCATTGAACGTCAATATCATTTTTACGTTGCTCTGCACCAAGTAGGTAGTTTAACTTACCCCATTGATTCTTCTTGGTTTCGTTATGAATGTATCTACCAAAAGAACTAGCGCCTCTTCGTTGACCATTCGCAACCAATTCATTGACTGCTCTATAAATCATGGTTATCCCTTGTAAATTTTTTGTATGTGGTCTTCAAACTGCTCGATCTTGTCAAGTCGTTTAGGCCACAATATGTAATCCTTTTCTGGATTCTGTTTAAGATTGTTTAACAATGGTTGTATCGCATTGTATAACTTATCTAATCTTTCTGTCGTTGAGTCTGCACTTGATGATGCCTCTACAACCTTAGTTTGTGCTTCTTGCACAACCTCCAGTTCATCTGCATCAACAATAGTAAACCCAAAATCAAATAGTTCTTCACTCATATTTATACCTATGTTGTTCGTTTCTTTCTTATTCTATTTATATATATTAAGGTACTAACTGGAGAAAAAGATGAATCCAAATGACGAAATAAAATCAACGATTAAAGAGTTCTGTGACTATAGACCCATGTCTGAGAATTCTCAGATACGAGAAGATTTTGAGCAGATGTATAAAAACCATCCAAACATCTTCTATCTGCGTATGGCACTCGAAAACCATCTGGGTCAACGGCAGGTGTTGCGTGGATAAATGGTGGAAGATCTGGAAACACGCACTTGGATCTTTCGATGAGGAAGACGGGTACGACCCAGTTAATGAGAATAGGATCTCATTGATTAGGACGTTTATCGTGTTTACTAATCTACTATGTGGTTGGATAATCATTTTCAACATTATTAAGAGTTGGATATGATACAACACTACCAACTGAAAGGTTGGGTAGTTATACCAAATATGTTTTCAAAAGAAGACCTTGACATTATGTCCGATTGGGGGTATAATATGAGGGTTGAATGGGACAAGCACAGTACATGGAAAGGTGTTCCGTGTGCAGGTAAATTCTCAGAACCCTTGACAGAGATCTATACATCTGTTATAATGAAAGACCTTGCGACACAGATACTGGGTACACCGCATTTGTTTAATGATCAGATGGTATACAAGTTACCGAACGATAAGATGGAGTTTGTCCCTCATTATGATAACCAGTATTCTACTCAAAACAAGAGTAATCATATACACACAGTGAACCTAAGTATTGCTATCGATGACTTCACCAGAGATAATGGTGCATTGTTTATCAAGAGTCAAGATACAGGTGAATGGGAAACTGTATTACCCAAGGCAGGAGATGTAGTTGCTATCAATGGATCAACGGTTCATGCGTCACACGAGAATCGAAGCAATGCTCCACGTGGATTGTATGCATGTGTCTACACTGCCGAACCAATGAAAATGGATGGTTATTACTCGCAGTTATTCCAAAAGGTTCTAAGAAAGATTAAAATATTTACAAATAACGCTTGACTATATACACACCTTCGTGTATAATTACACTTGTAATTGAAACGATAAAGGAAATATATTATGTTTAATAAGTACACAGCACAAGCAACTACGGGCATCACTGGTTCATTCTCAATGTGGAATGGTTTAGATCTTGCTAACCTAAAGACCGAATGTGGTTTAGGTGAAACTCCGATAGTTGACAAAGAAGTCAACCGATCCAAAAAGAAATACCTAGTAAGTGATCTAATGTCCTCTGATGAGGGACTCAAGTACGACTTGATCCTTAACATCATGTTGGATGATAAGGTCATCACTATGGACTCTAAGGTTCAGATAGGTTTCAACGGTGGACTCAAAGAGGTCTATGTATGTAAAGAAAAGAGTGCCTATAGAATCTGGCGCAAAACTTATTACGGAAAGAAGAGAAGTAGTGATTCCTATGGAGATGATAACGAATAGTTTTTTGTTTGGTCAATCAATTGACACCATAAAAGAGTTGACAATGTTCATCTTAGGTGTTATACTTATGGTTGTATGGTTAGAAATAAAAGGTTTGCATGATGAAGAAGAAGAAGACGAGTAATCCTGTCGCAAAACACTTGCGTACCTTTAACAAGGGCAAGGTCTTCATTGATCGCAAGAAAGAAGAGAAGAAGAACCCCAAGCAATATTATGGAGATAGTGATGAACATATTCGCATTAGATAAAGACCCCGTTATATCTGCACAGATGATGTGCGATAAACACGTGGTTAAAATGGTTACAGAATACGGACAGTTGTTGTCTACTGCCCATCGTGTATTAGACGGTGAGATGTGGTACGACAAGACTAAGTCTGGTGCCAAGATCAAACGTTGGAAACTGAAAGAGGATGCACGTCAGAGTCTCTTGTACAAAGCATCCCACGTCAACCATCCATCTAATATCTGGGTTCGTGAGAATGCAGAGAACTACCGTTGGATGTACAAGCACTTTCAAGCAACAGCAAAAGAGTACGAGTATCGTTACGGACGTGTCCATGCAACCTATGACAAACTATCTGGGTTGTTGTGGTTTACACCACGTAATGCTGATCAAATACCAAAGATGACTGAGATACCACAGTGTATGCCAGATTACTGTAAACGTGATGATGTAGTAGACGGTTACCGTAACTACTATCGTGAAGAGAAGAGGTACTTCGCAAAGTGGACTACTCGTGAAGAACCGTATTGGTTTTCTGAGTGAGACTGAATATAGCACGTTTAGTGCTGATCATATGGTTATCTTTCAGTCAGTCTTCGGAAGATGACTTATACGGAGTACTAAGTAGTATTCGTAGAATGAAAGAATGCCGTGTTATAATTAACGCTTGACAAACAGTAAGGAGTTTGTTATAATGGGTACAACAATGAGATATCTTAAACTAAGAAGTTCTCAAGAGAAGTTGAAGATGAAGAAACGTGCAAGAGCACAAGAAACATTGTTTCAACGTGAAGTAAATAAAATGGAAGGAGATGACCCACTATGGGATTTAACAGTAAAGAAGAATTCGACACAGCAGTCGAAAGTGCAGTAGAAGTACTGAAAGAAACTTACATCAACAATATTGTCTACGTGCAGGAACGCATGAAGGATAATGCTGAAGAGGATGAGTTAAAGCAAATCGAAGAGATTATCTTAGCAACCGAAAGGATGATTATCTTTTTTATGCAAAGTGATGAGTGGGTTAAGAACCTACATGAAGAAGCAAAGAATGCAAACAGTGAAGAAGGGGAGTTAGTAGAAGATGATGACACCGAAGCAGATAGAATCGAAGAAGCAAGGAATAGTTGATGAGTTGCGTGAAGGTATCGTACACCTACAGTTTAAGAAGGTGAATGGTGACTTACGCAATATGATCGGCACTTTGAACAGGGATCTTATTCCCGCAGAGAAGCACCCACAGGAAGGCAAGGAACGTAAGGAAACTGAGAACCTTGTTGTGTTGTTCGACACAGAAGTACAGGACTGGAGATCATTCAGAACTGAAAACCTAGTTGAGTATAGTCGTGGGGTATAAAGTAACTGGTGGCAAGAAAAAACGCACCATGACAGATGCACAGAAGAAAGCGGCATCCGAACGTCTTGCGAAAGCACGTGAGGCAAGAGGACATGACGGTTCTAAGTCTGTGCATCCATCGTTACTTGATCTGGAGTTATATCCAGAAGACAGTCCTATACATTGGAAGAAAGTCCGTGTATGGGTAAAAGAGATAACAGGAGAACTGACTGCCAAGAAAGCACTACGTGATTCTAAAGTCTCGTCCGAGAGGCAACAGTATCAAACACTTCAAGTTTACTTAGGTAATCTGAAGAGATACTTGACCTCCGGAGAATGGCATGACCATAGGTATGGTAGACACATGGAGGGTAAAATGCGTACAGTAGTACATGCAATAGGTTACTATCCAAGTGGAAGACCCAAAAGAACTATCGGTCATTTTTATAAAGATGTAGGTGAATACACCGAGGAGATGAAAGAAATTGACGATAGAATTTACGGTACCGATCACTACCGAAGACCAAAAGGTCGAAACACCATTCATGACCAAGAAGAGATTCTCGAAGATGGTGGAGATGACGGTAAAGACTACTGGTCTTAACTATATGGACTCGATAGTCCACATGTGCGAAAAAAACAATATGGAAATTGAGGACATTAAAAAGTATCTTGAAAAAAGTATTGTCGAACATTTGGAATACGAGGCAATGAGTTTAAACTTTTTAGAGAAAACAAATACTCTAAATTTTTAAAAAAACGCTTGACTTATGCGTATAAATAGGTTATACTGATTATGTTGAAGTGAAAATACACTGAAAACAATTGTAAATAAACTGCACACAATGCACATACTGGAGAAAATATATGTCTTTTGCAAACCTAAAGAGTCGCACCAGCGACATTTCAAAACTCGTCACCGCTGCCCAAGAAGCATCTGGTGGTGGAACCAAAACCAATAAATACACAGACGAACGTCAGTGGAAACCAACCGTTGATGATAACGGAAACGGTTACGCAGTCATTCGTTTCCTTCCTGCTATGGAAGGTCAAGATATGCCTTGGGTACGTTATTGGGATCACGGATTTAAAGGCCCTGCGGGTCAATGGTACATCGAGAAATCGTTGACTACCCTTGGTTCTAAGGATCCTGTATCCGAACTGAATTCACGCCTATGGAATTCGGGTATCGAAGATGACAAAGAGACTGCCCGTAGGCAGAAACGTAGATTGCACTATGTCTCTAACATCTTGGTTGTTAATGATCCATCTAACCCTGTTAATAATGGTAAAGTATTTTACTATGAATATGGTAAGAAGATCTTTGATAAAGTAATGGATTTGATGCAACCTCAATTCCCAGGCGAAGAACCTGTTAACCCATTCGACTTCTGGTCGGGTGCTGACTTCGAACTGAAGATCAGAAACGTTGCAGGGTATCGTAACTATGATAAGTCAGAGTTTAAATCAAGTACTGCTTTATTTGAAGCAGACGAGACTAAACTCGAAGCAACTTACAATCAACAATTTGACTTAGGTGAGTTTGTTGATCCAGAGAACTTCAAGTCTTATCAAGATCTCGAATCACGTCTAGAGTTAGTACTTGGTACTGCTGTAGGTGCAAACGTGACTCAAAAGAATGAAGCACTCACTGAGACTGCGGAACAACAGGTTGGAAAATCTGCCCCAGAACCAGAGATTGTTTCTGCACCGGAAACTGCATCCGCATCTGCTGAAGAGGATGACACATTGTCATACTTTGCACAGATGGCACAGGCAGACTAAGTAAGTCTAACTACAGGAGAAAATAAGAGTAGGATCCTCACGGGAAGTGAGATAACCTACCTTCTTTATGGGAACCCTTCGGGGTTCCCTTTTTTTGTTTCAGAAAGGAGTAATGTATGACTATAGTTTTTTGGGTTATCGTTGTCATGGGCACCATTGGTGCCGTAGACGGTTCGATGAAATTAAATGATCTATGTGATAAGGAAGTTAAGGAAGGAACTTCCAAAACGGTTAAGGAGTGTAAACAATATTACTATGATACACGAATTAACAAGGGGTGGTAACACCCCTTTTTTTATTAGAGACTTGCGACTCTGTCGTTTGGATCTATAGTACTGTGGTTGTTGTCCATTACAGCACTTGTCTGAGCAGTATTGTTTGTGACATTAGATGACTGTGGTGCCACAACGTTTACAGAAGGTGCTTGTTGTTGTGCCATTGCATTCTCTTTAGACATCTGGTCAACATCGAAACCTTTACGTGCTTGGATCTTATCAATCCTTACTAGACCCTTCTCTGCCATATTTCTCTGGGCATCTGTTAACTCTTTACCACTACGTGAATCTACACCAGTTTCAAGCATCGTACGGTATGCTTCTTCTCTTCTTAGAAGACCCAACCTATAATTCTCTTCATCTGCTTTTCGGAATTCTTCTCTACGTATTGCCGCCTGCTCTTCCATCTTAATCATATCTGCTTCACGTTTTTCACGTCTTGCTTTTGCTTCGGCAATAAACTCTGGACTTTCCATTTCTTTCAAGAATGATGCTGTCTCTGGATCTATTGCGACTACATTTGATTCTGTTTCTTCGGCAGAGATTGGAGCATTCATTTCTTCGTCTGTCATATCCTGCATATGGAAATCATCTTCTGCACTCATAGGTGCGTCTGATCGAAGTTCTTCTGGTATATCTTGTGTCTCTTTAACTTCTGGTTTAGGTAAGACTTCTTCAACTTCTACAGGATCCAGTTCACCACTAGATTCTTCTTTCTCTACTTTTGGTTCTGGTTTTGCCTCACCAACCCAATCATATATCTTATCTGGGATTAGCATACCTTTCCATGAATCCGGATCTGGAAGTGTACCACGGATAAATGCTTTAAGTGATTCTTTCATCTCATGTGCCCAATCCAGAGCACCGCCAAGTGCACCACCAATATCGAAGTTAGCAATCCTATCCTTTAGAAATGTAATACCTTTCATGATTTGTCTCGGTATAAAAAGGTAGAAATCAGTAACTACATTGAAGACATCGCCGATGAAGTCCTTCAGACTGAAGTTGGCAAAGAAGTCTTCAACATTTTTCTTGAAATCAATTACAATATCACCGAATTTATCGAATACACCAATGATCATCTTTTCAAAACTAAAACTATCTAACCATGCACTCACTCCCTTGGTGAAGTCGAACTTAGATAGTATCCAACTTATGCCATTCTTAAAAAGATCTACTAGACCACCAAAGAAAAACCCTAGAGCATTACCAAACCCAGAGGTTAAAAAACGAATAAGTTTATCACCAACATCACCTACCTGTGCGAAAGAATCTTTGATACCATTGAAGATACCAACAAATACTGCAATGATCTGTCCTATGACTGGAATCTTTCCACCAATAGTACGGAATGCAGTAAAGACCTTAGAGAATAGATTCATATTGGGTAACTTAATTTTACTACCTAATTTACCGAAGAATTCACCTATTTTACTAACTACTGTGGTAACTGCTCCAGTAGACTTAGAAGTAGCACCTAATGCTTTACTAACTGCGGCGAATGGTTTAGTCAGAGTTTTGAATGCAGATTGCATTGTGGTGACACCTTTCATTACACCACCTGCTACAGATGCTCGTAGGTTACGTGCCATACTACCTATTTTCGTAAAACCTTGACCTATTTTGAAGAATACCCTACCTAATCTATTGAGAGCACCCCTAATACCTGTCAACTTTTTGAATGCACCATTGGCACCCCTTTCGACTAGTTTGAAACCTTTAGTTCCTTCTACGAACGCAACCTTCATCTTACTAAAAGCATTTAGGAACGACTTGGGTAAAATGTTCTTTACAAAACGACCTAGTGTCTCAGCAATACCATAAGCAAGTCCGGCAACCGCCGCAGTCAACACACCGATCATTCCACCGATACCAAGGTTGGCACCTTTTAGTTCTGATGCCATATCACCGATAGGGGATCCTGCCGAAGATGGTTTCTTCTTCTTCTGACCATCCCGTCTTTCTTCCTCTTTGTCTTTCTTTTCGCCCGCAACACCGTCAAGAAACTTCTTGAAGTTTTTATTCAAGTTGACTAGTTCCTTTTCTTGCCTTAAATCTCTGGACTGCTTATCTTCAGCATCCTTCGCATTCTCGACACGGAGCATATCGATTGACTTTTGTAGTGATATGTTGTCTGCCATTTTACTGCCTTCTCATGTTTTCCTGTTTAATTCTGTCGTTTTCTTCCTTAATATAATCTAATAACATGCTTACGTATATCTCCCTTTCCCACGGCATCATCATATCCATTTCACTTAGACTATAATGATGATGTTGCATCAACGAAAAATTGGTCTTATAATGATTGACCAAATTATCGTGAGAAAGGTTTATGATAAAAAATCCGATATACCTTTTAATGTTCTTTCAATAGTTTCTCCACAAGATTCACACGGAACCTTGAGATCCTTTTCTAGAGAAGGAAGTGTCTCTACAAAAGCAGATAGTTTACCAAACTGTTCAGATGTCATAGAGTCTAAGAACTCTTGAATCTCTTCCTGTTTAATATCTTTACAATCTGTTCGTTCTTCTTCAGTCATAATCGCACTGATAGAATTACAAAGAATGTCCATACCCATAGCAGTCTGGTCACCTTCGAAATCCATATTGATTACTTGACTGTATGTCGGGTACTTCATCTCAATAGAAATTTCATCCGTAATCTGAACTTTATCAGTGAAGTCTTCTTGAAACTTGACTTGGATATCTGACAGATTTACTGATACTTCATTCTTATGATCACATGCACCACATGGTACTAGTATCTTAGAACTTTCACCGACTGACTTAGATCTGATCTGAGTAAACAAATACTCCACATCAAATGTAGTCAAGTCACCTACGTTTTGATCACCGTCAATACATGCATCTAGAGTATCTACGATTGCTCCCAATGCTTGTTTCTGATCACCAGTTTCAAATGCTATCATCAAAACCTTTTCTTCTTTCACCAAGTATGGTCTGTATGTTACTACCTCTTTACTAGAGGGTACCGTACACTTATACTTTGGGTTGTTATTTAATTTAGGCAATGCCATAATTTTTTCTCCTATTATATAAAATTATATTTTCGATCCAATGAGACCGGCAAGAGCAGATAATCCACCCCGTCCAATACTCTCACCTTGTTTGGTATAGTCACCAAGTCCCGACTCATAGTCAGTAAATGATAACTGTACACTCAACTCCATTACACCTTCTTCCGCATTGCCTACTGCTTGGTCAACCATTGTCGTAGGAAAACATTCTAAAAGTTTTACAGAATATGTTTCTTTTTGTTTGAAAGACGCACCTAGATCAACTTCACCTTGTGATAGGTCAATAGGGCCGACCTTTGGGAGTCGATTCCTAATGAAACTAGGGATCTTGTCGGTGAACCCTAATTGTTTCTTGATTAAAGATAATCTCAAACCTCTTTCTATTAGTTTGATAGTGACAGGTGCAGTATAATCTTCGAAGTATCCAACTGTCTTGGTTACTGGATTATGTGCTAGTGACTGCCAATGTTCAAAGTAATCTCTTATTGCATGATTGTTAGCAACTAAAAATGTTAACGTCATGTCTGTTGTTGCGAACCCATTCGCAATTTTACGGTTAACTGTACCTATTGCATGATCTTGACTCATTATTTGACGGCCAGGAATCGCCGCAACTGTGCAGAATAAACTTAACTCTACTAAGTCTGCGGTGTATCCTTCCAATTGAGGCAACTGTACCATAAACTGGTGCTTCTGTGCTAATCCACCAGATTGTGATATCTGTGCTTGAAGATCTTCTACTGAAAAACTCATATCATTTGCCTACTGTCGTAATGTACTTTGTAACTATTTGCTTTACGGAATTGTGCAGTCGGCAGGAAGATAGCAATCTCCCATTCTGGTGCAGGTACTTCAGCAAATTTGCTTGTGACTTGAGAGTTCAAATAATGCTTAACACATGGTTTGAAGTATCTCAAGTTAGAGGACTTTTTTAACATCCTGTATGTCAGAGCAAACTTACTATCATCGTCCAAGTTACTACCCTGTATATCCATTAGGTTTGCAAAAAACTGCATACGTAACTTAGGTGGTAAGTAGTGTAGGTTCAATCCAAGAAACCCACCTTTTGCGGGCCCGATGACAACAACAAGAGGAAAGATGTCGTAGTAGGGCAATGTATCTTTATGCTTCGGATCATATGTGAACATATACATGCCACCAATGATCTGTTTAGACCTTGCCTTAATCGGATCCTCTTTCATCAATGCTTCACGATTGATAGAACGCATATTCATTGCCTTCTTCATAAACCACGCACGTGATTCTTTGGTACGAGGAGTTATTCCCGCACGGAACGCATTACGTTCTAACCTATTAAAAATATCAGACATATAGTGTCTCTCTAAAATCCATATTGTTATTTATACGTTTTATTATCATTTCTTTCTCTTATATGGTTTCAATTTCTTCAGAGGTTTAAAAGGTTTCTTTCCCATAGGTTTGGGCAGTAATCCCATGGCACGTAACTCATTTTCCGTCCATATCTCGAAGTGCCACCCATTATCTAAAGCATATGCCTGTGCCGCCTTCCATTTACTTTGATTTTTGATATAGGTCATACCCTCATTCAATACCCTCCTACGAGACACCCCCTTACCAGTCTTTGGTGGTAATGTCTGTTGGTGGGGTTTTACTTCAACCAATACAACTCTACCATTGTCGTACTGTAGAGAAAAGTCCATGAAGTATCTATGTGGTTTTTTATCAGTTTCGCATATATAAGGTATAACTGTTTCTTCACTGCCCCACTTTCTTATCTGTGGAGACGTGTCTGCCCAGTTCATAACTGCGAGTTCCCATCCCGAACGATATATCACATTCGAGGAATCCCCCAGATATTTGTCTGGATTCTTAATTTTATACTTTCCTTTGTAAGTTTTCATATAAATAGATTCATAACAGTTTAAACCTATTTATGGAAAACATAAGATGCCAGTAGATAACAATCAAGACTTAATGGACGCACAGGTCGGTGACGTTCTAACTCCAGAGCAAATGTATAGGGCAGCGGGTGGAAAACCCAAACCTCAAGCAGTGGATCCGGAATTACAGGACAAGCAAAATTTATATTATCCTATGGATACTTCTGAATATGCCGCCAAAGTGGTGTTCTCTGTTATTGAGACTACGGAAACTGGTGCAAGTAAACTATTAAGTGATGTGTTTAACTCAGAGAAGAAAGAGAACGCAGAACTAGCAAAATCATACAAAGAAAAGATTAACCAGTTAAAATCGGATTCAAAGAATGAAGCAGAGTTTGAAGAGTCTGCAAAGCAAGTAGCACAAGAATATAACACCTTGGTACAAAACAAAAACCAATTTAAGGGTGGTGCAACTGAAGTAAACACTAAAGCAACAATTGATAACTTTGGTCGAGAAGTATGCTTATATCTTCCTATAGGTTTAGCATTCCGTGATAACGTAACATACGAAAACTTTGATCTAGGTACTGCCGGTGCTCTCATGGAAGGTGGTATGGGTATGGCAGGTGCTATGGTTGAAGGAATCGGATCCTTTGTTAGTGGATTACAGGGTGGTGCAGGATCAGATATGGCAAAACTTGCAGGTATTCAATTAGCAGGTAAGTTAAGTTCATTCGGAGCAGAAGCAGGAGCGGCACAGAAGATCAGTGGTGGTGTTACACTTAACCCTAACTCTCGTGTGCTTTTCAAACAACCCAACATACGTGAGTTCGCATTTACCTTTAAGATGATTGCCAAGAGTGCAGACGAAGCAAATCAAATTACAGAGATTGTCAAGTTCTTCCGAACAGAACTATATCCAGAAGATATTGTTTCTGAGATCGGAGGACAACAAATATCTCTAGGTTATAGATTCCCTAATAAGTTTAATTTACAATTCAAGTATGGTGAGAACGAGATACCTAATCTAGCAAAAATAAAACCCTGTTACTTGCGTGACGTGTCAACAACGTTTAATGCGTCTTCTATGGCAATGCACGAAGATGGTAACTTCATGGAGATTGATATGACCTTGGCATTCCAAGAAACTAGAGCACTTACACGTGCAGACGTAGAAGGAGGATTCTAATGGGATACTTCAAGAATTTTAGTCCTACGTTATATAAATTCGGTAATGAGAACAGTTTGTCTCTTGCTAATAACTTGGGCATATATGTAGATCTTATCGATCAAGTAAAAATTAATGATGTGATGCTTAATGACTTTGTGATCCCACGAAACGAAAGACCAGATCAAACATCATTTCACATATATGGTACTACGGACTATTACTGGACATTCTACTTGACAAATGACCACATACGTGAAAGGGGATGGCCCTTGACATTGAACGAGGTTGCTTCGGCGGCAAAGATTCGATATCCTCACAGAATGGTGACGATGAAATTAAAGCAACCAGATGTTGTTGACTACTACGATGATGATAATAAACCAATCTACCGTACTAAGTTAATAGGAACTACACCAGACAACTTTGAAGTTGGTAGAGTGGTAACGGGATCTACATCTCTTACCAAGGGAATAATCATTAAACGTGATTTGTCTATGGGCACATTTGTCATAGATACTGTAAATGTAGTAACACGGTCTCAAACCTCAGAGGAATTAGTCACTCCAAACTCTAATGGTATTATAGAACTAGAAAGGACAGATGTACAGGAAGCAGAAACATTTACAGATCCATTGTTGTGGGTATTGACTAAAGACGATATAGTACTAGAAGTCCGTACAGAAATAGATCCATTCGGGAGAAGTGTTCTCATAAGTGGTATTGCGTTTGACCCAACTAGTGTTTATAAATTGACATATTACATCAACACTAAGAATGTTACAGATGGTACATTCAATGTAGGTGAAGAGATATCTTATCCTAATCCCGCAGGTGGTGATACTTCTGGTATAGTATATGCAGAAAGTGAACAGTACAATGGAACACACCATTACGAAAATGCTGACGGTGAATGGGTAGATGTAGACCCTTTGTCACAATCTGTTCCTAGTGGTGCGACTAAAATAACCTTACTGGAAAACTTACAGAAAGAGAACGAAGAATTGCGTACAATCAAAGTTATAAAGAAAAACGCAATCAAAACAATAGCAAATGACTTTGCATCCGCAATATCTGAAGACTAATATATGAAAAGACAATCGCAGTTTAAATATCAGATAGCAGAGATATCATCTGAACGTACACCAGACCTTATTCTAGATGTTCGTACATTAATAGTTGAACTGGTATTCTATGAGAACTTAGATAAACCTTATATCACAGGTGCCATTGCAATTGCAGATGACCAAGGCATTTTTGATTCTATGGATTTCTCTGGTACGGAACGATTGCATATTCAAATGCTCACAGAACTATCCGAAGATGAATCTGAAAGTATTGTTATGGACAGATCATTTGTCATGACTGGTATAATGAATAGCATCAAATCATCTAACTCTGGTCAAAGTTCGATATATACAATCAGTCTTATAGATGAACATGCTCTCGTTTCCAAATCAAGAGCAGTGTCACGTGCTATCAGAGACGAGTTATCCAAAGAGATTATTAAACTCTGTCAGAATGAGTGCGGTAAGAATGTGGATTTGTCATATGCAAATGAGTCTGTGCAAAACAATTTCAAAGGTGTAATACCTTACATGAACCCATTAGAGGCGGCAACGTGGTTGACAAGTAAATCGACTACTGATCTGGGAATGCCTTTCTACCTATATGCGTCTATACATGACACCAACCTAAGATTGGGTAGTCTGGACAAAATGTTAGAACAGGATGCATGGAATGCCAAAGCACCGTTCATATATTCTCCATCTAATACACAGAAGCAAGAAGAGGGTGGAGATCCTACGTCACAATATTTCCAAGTGCAGTCACTAAAGACTAGTAATATACAAAACACTTTCAAGCAATTACAAACAGGTGGTATCGGATCTCGATATACCGTTACTGATTTGAGTAATGGAAGACAGGTATCACAGCAGTTTGATTTAGATAAACTATTAGTTAAGACAGATGAAGCAGGAATCATTGACTATACGAAACAAAACGTGTATAATAGACAATATAAAACACCAGACTTTTCTGAAGTAAATATTGAGGGACAACACCTCCATGAAACGTCTGGTGCAATGTTTCATCAAGTTGTATCAAGAGGTGTGTATGGTGATAAGAAGAGTATACACGATCACGCATCCCCTTCGATGTTTCTAAAGAAAGTAGAAAGTCTTGCCTTCAAGAATGCAGTGTATAAAAATATATTCGACATCACAGTTCCTGGCCCGGGCTTCTTAAAATCTGGTGGTACTGTAGGAGATAAGATAAGAGTTAACATTCTGAAGGATGCCAATAACCCCGAAGAACCAAACCAACTCGATGCTGTCCGCAGTGGTGATTTTATTGTTTACAATACAAGACATCAATTTAGAGACACTAGACATGATATTGCAATGACTATATTTAAGTTAGAGAGAGGTGGTGATGAATAACTATTACGGAGATAAGACTCGTTGGTTTATCGGAACAGTTGTTGATGGCACACCCCCATTTGGATATGAAGGTAGGGTGCGTGTACGCATACATGGAGTACACAACCCATCAACGAGATATGTATCACAGAATGATTTGCCATGGGCACAATGCGTCATACCTACAACCGAAGGTGGAGTATCCGGTATCGGATCTTCTCCGGACGTAAAGGCAGGAGCACTTGTATTCGGGATGTTTATGGATGGTAAAGAATCACAGGTACCGTTGATTATAGGTTCATTACCACATACAGAATATCCTACACCAGTACAACAAAGTCTAGCATACGATGATCTGGCAGACAGAGTAGATCCAAACATAGAATTTTATAATCAATCAATATCCACATTAGACGAAAATGATGTGTCTATAAAGAACTTATATCAAGATGAAGAACCTTTGGATACTAAGACCGCTGAAATTCGTAGAGACATGGCAGTCAAATTCTTCCTATCTAATGGATATACTATCAAACAGTCTACCGCATTAGTAGGATCTATATCTAAGAATAATAGTTCATTCAATACAGTACAGGAAAGAGAAGGTAATATTGGATTGATGGGTTGGAATGGAGTTAGATATACTCGACTAAAAGCATTTACTAATCAGTGGTTCTCTTATACTGGTCAATTAGCATTCATACTGTATGAACTAAATACATCACATACAGAAGCAAACATTCGCATACTTAATTCTGATATCATAGATAAGTCTAAAGGTAAAGCATTAGGTGATATAATTGGCAGACACTATGCTCCGATTACAGGTGACTATAATTCTGAAGTAACTAGAGTATACGAGATATACGCAAACAAGAAGGTATAAGATGTCTAACCAGTTATCTACATTAAATGCGAAATTACTATCAAATAGTAAGGCAACATCATACTCTATTGATATCAATAAGAAGGTCAATGAGATTAATGACGCACTTGTTGTTAACAAAACAACAGTATTAGGTCAAGACGTTGGTCAAACAGTAAATGGTATAAAGAGTTTAGATAATCTTGCAGGTACTGTTAGTGGAGCAGTTAGTACCGCAGACAACATGGTACAATGTTTACCTAGTAACACATCATACCCATCAACGAATGCCTCATCATTTTCCATTGGGATATCTGCCGGTGTTGCCACTGTAGTACAGACAATCGATTCGGGATTTGATCTGGTGTTTGATAGTGCTAATGATCTTTTAGGTCATGACAGTGCTAATGGTGTTAATACTATTTCTGCTACCATATCAATGGCAGGTACGGGTGTGGCACAGTCACTCGATACTTTAACTACATCACTCACAGGTATTGTGCCACCAATCGAACCAATTACTATTGTATCACTAGGTGGTGGTGCATTAGATGAGATTGCAGGTGCCATAGAAGTGGCATCCGAAAGAAAGTCAAGTTTATTGTCAGAGATCTCCGCAGTTGCAAGTGCTACCACCAAACAAGACCAAGGTGGATCTACTGGACTGGGTTCAGAACTGACTTCTGCTATGAACGATGTAACATCTAAGATGGATGAAGTAAAAGATAAAGCAAACTCCGGAGCATTACTGGATGAAGTCGCAGGTGCGGTAAGTGCAGTAGAAGGTATTGGTGATAAAGTAGCACAAGCAAGTGCCACCGCAACTGATAGTCTTGCAGGTGCAATAGGATCCACATTAGGTCAAGTAACAGATGCTATCGGTGACGGACTGACGAGTGTAGTAGCAGGTTTAGGTGACGCAGTTGGTGACATGTTAGATCATGTATCATCTGGAATAAAGTCCGAACTTGGTAACGCCGCAAACCTATTCGAAGATTTGACTGGTAGTATAGGTAATCAACTACAGGGATTGTTCGGAAATCTAGTAGCACTTGACAATAGTTTAATAAGTGAGATAATGTCAGATGTTATGAATGGCGGTGATATCAACTTAACAAGTGCTACCAAGAAACTTGTTAATGCTGATAGAAACACTTCAGACAAATTAAAGAAGATTGTCAACGAATCAACCGCAACTAGTCCTAAAGCTCTAAGGAGTGAGGTCGAGTCTAAAGCAAGAGCACAAAATATAGACCCGACTCAGATCGATCAATTCAGTGGTAAAATGCAAAATATTGAATCTGCATTAGAAAACATAGATTCTACTATATCTGGATCTGTCGTATCAGATGCAGGTGAGTTCTATACTGATGATTTAGATCTAAAAGAGTTGGCAAAACGATATGATCGATATATCAGAGAATTCCCATATGTAGATTCTAAAGAAGAACTAGAGTTAGAGATACATCAATCCACTCGTGAGTTTTCAGAACTTATTGTACACGCAAGTGAGACCTATACGAATGCCAACATAGGTGCCGAAGAAATACAACTTAGGCATAATGATGCAGGACATTTAGGTATACAATATCACTATATCATTCGAAGAGATGGTACGGTGCAACGTGGACTCCCTCTAAACAACATCGCACAAGCAAGTGATATTAACAGACATAAGTTTAATTGTATTGACGTGTGTTTAATTGGTGGTGTTAACGTACCATCCGAAGCAGACAACCCATTGTTGAACCTATCATCTACATCATTTACTCAGACACAATACGCATCATTGGAGACAATCATTGCATCGTTCTATAAGAAGTGTTCTGGTGGACAGGTATTGGGGCATAATGCTATCGATGCAAACTCCCAAGACCCTTACTTTGATGTATTATCTTATGTCGAAAACAAGTTTGGTAAGAAGTCTGTATATAAGGATCCTTTAACCGAAACATCTAAGACTAGAAAAGAACTAGTAAGTGCGAGACCAGTATGACAACTACAACTAAAAAAGAACCACTAGGTAATAATCCTGCAATTGAGAACACCGAAGGTGTGCCTCATGACGGGTTTCAAGATCCTACTGGTGAATATCCCAAACACGAATACTATTATGGGTCATCGATCAATAGGTCTTCACGTGGTTTAAAAGTAGAAAACCTTTATGTGGGTGGTGGTACCGTTGGTACAGATCTTAATCTAGAAGATCAAGAACCATCTCGTTTTCCATTCAACCAAGTAAAAGAGACTTCGTCTGGTCATATTATATCATATGATGACACGCCTGGTGGTGAACGTATTCTTATCAAACACCGTAAGGGTGCAGGTGTAGAAGTACGTGCAGACGGATCCGTTGTCATTGCCGCCCTTAACAACAAAGTAGAAGTGACTGGGGGTGACCAAACTGTTATCATCGAAGGTAATGGTAAGATGGTATATAACGGAAACCTTGACTTAGAGGTTACAGGAGACTATAATGTTGATGTGAAAGGAGACTATAATGTTTCCGTAGATGGTAACGTCAATACTGATATACGTAAGAACAATAAGACCAAGGTAGGTCTCAATACAAACTACACGACAAAAGGTACGGCAGTATATAAGACAGTAGAACACGAAGCAAGAACTGTCTTGGGTAACGAAGACCACATTGTAAAAGGTTACTGGAAGAACAACATTGGTGCAGAGGCAGAAATATTTACTGCCAATAGATTCCAAGTGTCTGCCGAAGAAGAGATCGGCATGTCCGCACTACAGACAAACATATCTGCAACTGAAATATCAGTTATAGGTATGAAAGGTGTGATGGGTGGTGAACAAGTAGAAATGACATCTCCTGTGTATATGGGCCCACAGGGGGCAGTACCATTTACATCTGGTGCATCTTTCTATGGTTCATTCCACGGACAAGCACTAGAAGCAATCAAATCTAAGTTTGCACATAAAGCAGAGAATGCTAAGACTGCGAAGAAAGCAGATAAAGAATCGCCTGGGCAACCAAGTGGTGGTGCTCCGGACGTTCCTACTAATATGGAAAGTATTGCACCCGTAAAACCTATACCGATATGTGATGCAGTTGCAGGTATACTATCAGATGGTCATCTGTCCATTAGAGCAATTGCTATTGATCCCAAGGACGATCTACGCAATACGTTATTGTTTAGGGATGACTATGCAGGATTATATGAAAAAGTCCCGACCATGGATGAGATACGTTCTACACTAAGAGATCCCGCAAATCAAACTATTGCAAATGATGAAGGAACAGTCGTAGTAGACTTATTGATAGGTGAGAAACAATTGAACGCAGAGTGGAGTGCACCATTGCCTCCGAAGACTGGACGTGTTGCCAAGAAGCAGACATCTCCAAGGTTCGGGTACATAGCACTAGGAAACTCTGTTAAAAATAGAGGCAAGAGATTCAAATGATAACTATAGTACCAGATGCAAACTATAATCCAAACTTCGCAGATACTATTGACTCTGGGTTGAAACTATCGCCAGGCGTATCACTCTCTAAGTTTCTAGGTAGTAAAGGCAATCCATGTAGTTTGACTACTATTAAGAAATATCAAACCGATCAAGATGCACGTAAGCAACTTGCACGTAACCTGTATTTACACGCAGAACTATTCCGTATGATCAATAGTAATACTGATATGTTCAAGGATGTAAGACTAGTGGTAATAGAAGGTGTGTATAGAGGTGGGCCCTTGGAAACAGTTGCAGGGGACAATATAAAGAAACAAGACGGTGAGTTAGTAGTCTATAGATTAATTGATGAGTCTGGTCAGATTGATTTCGAACGAACATTCGATCTAGCAGAGTATTGGAAAGACTACGGTAACTATAATAAACTTACTTTAGAATATGATAACTGGAATCCAGACGGATCTCTTACTGCTCAAATAGCAATAGAGGTTCCTAAAGTACCAGAGGACTTCACGGTGTTCTTCAAAGGAGAAGTTGCGACAAACTACAATGGTCAACTTTTTGCTAAGAATGAACTAATCGAAGTGCTCGATGACGTATAAATAGAACTATAGGAATTTAGGGAACTATAATGGCACGTGCATTTTCAATCGAAGACGGAGGACTAGCAAAACAGTCCAAAACAAACGCAACCAAGAACAGAGAGTTTATTGATCTGGATCTTAGTTTTGCTGTGAAAGGGGCAGGGGACGTTTATAAAAAAACTGCTGTCAGTGCGGTTAACCAGTCGTTAAAGAATTTGTTATTGACGCAACGTACAGAGATTCCTTTTAACGCATACATGGGTGCTAACCTCAACTCGTATCTTTTTGAATTAGCAGATGATGCTAGTGTAGGGCAAATCAAACATGCTATACAGGAGCAGATACGGGTCTTTGAACCAAGAGCACGAGTGCAAGAGATTAATTGTATACCAGATGCTGATAACAATCAACTGGACATATCAATAATATATAACATAATTAACCAAGGAGACCAACTTGAGTTCTTCTTTAAACTAAGTAGGTTACGATAATGGCAACAACAATCAATTCATCTGATTTAGACTTTGACTCGATAAAGAATAATCTAAAGACGTATTTAAAACAACAATCAGAGTTTAAAGACTATGATTTTGATGCGTCCGGATTATCTAATCTGTTGGACGTTCTAGCATACAATACGCATATCAATGGTTTGACTGCAAACATGGCATTGAACGAATCGTTTTTGAACACTGCTCAGTTAAGGTCTAGTGTGGTATCTCATGCAGAAACTCTTGGTTATATTCCTCAGTCAAAGACAGCAGCTCAAGCAACAATTAACTTGTCGTTCAACATTGGTGTTGATCAAAATGACGTACCAGAGAAACTACAGATATTGTCTGGTTATAAATTCACATCATCTGTTGATGATGCATCGTACACATTCCAAACAGATGGATTGATTGAAGCAGTAAATGACGGCAACAATTTCTTCCAATTTAAAACACTTGATGGTAATGTAAACATTCCTATCTTAGAAGGTATTTCTAAAACCAAAACATTTTTTGCGGGAGAAGACGCAGAAGACACAGTCTATATTATACCAGATGCTAATTTGGATAGACAGACCGCAATCATTAAAATATATGATAGTCCAACATCATCTGACTTCACGACTTATATCAATCTAGAGACTGCCAATAATATTACTGCTACAACACCGGCATACATTCTTAAAGAAGCACCTAATGGGTTCTTTGAATTGACGTTCGGTAACGGATCCACACTTGGTGCGGTACCAAAAGCAGGTACTAAGATTACTGTAGAGTATCTATCTGTCGATGGTTCAAATGCAAATGGTGCAAGGTTGTTCGAACCACTGAACACAGTAGAAGTGACCGAACCAGTTTCTGGTATTGGTCTACAGAGACTACCTATCGTTTCTACAGTAAACCGTTCTGTTGGTGGTGACGATAAAGAGTCACTATCATCTATTCGCAGAAACTCACCATTCCGATATGCATCGCAGAACAGAATGGTAACTCATGCTGATTACTCTAACCTAATCATCCGTAGTTACGGTGCATTGATTAATGATATTATTTCTTGGGGTGGAGAAGATAACCTCATACCAGAGTATGGTGTGACTTTTGTGTCTATCGACTTTAAAGAATCACAGGGAGTTACTTCTGCACAGCAACAAGTGGTAGAAGATACTGCTAAGTCTAACATACGAGTACTTGTTGATCAATTATCAATTGCATCTTTCGCATTGAAGTTCACAGATCCAATCGATACCTTTATTGAGACTAATGTGTTCTTCCAGTATAACCCAGATTACACCAACTTGTCAATCAATACTTTACAGGAAAATGTAAAAAATACAATGACTGCATACTATACAAGCAACATTGGTAAGTTCGGTCTAGCATTTAGGGCATCTCAATTACAGACTAAGATCGATGACGTGAGTCCTGCGATTTTATCATCTCGTATCGAGACTAAAATGCAACAAAGGATTAATCCATCTTCGGGTGTTGAACAGGATTTCTATTTCTCTTACCCATCACCGATACAGGTTCCAGATGATCTTAACTTAGTTGTACAATCATCTATATTTAAAAGAACGTTTGGTGGTCAGATATTAAACTGTCGTATTCAAAACGAGTTAAAGACAGATACTACAAATGGTAGGAGACTACAGATAGTAGACACTGCTAGTGGAGATATTAAAGTAGACAACGTAGGTTCATATGATGCCGGTGCAGGTACTGTCAATCTAGTAGGATTTAAGTCAGATACTGGAGATGAGGTTAAACTATCAGTATCACCTGCTAACCCATCTGCTATTGTACCTTCAAGAGAATATATTCTCAAGCATGACACCACAAGACTAAGTGCTAAAGGTATTCGTACCACAGCATCAAATTAAGAGTAATTTATGGACACTGTTTTTGATAAAACATTAAAGGATACTAATAGACGTGCAATCAATCTGCGTGAACCGCAGGTTGATGCCGTGTTACCCAGTCATTTTTTATCAGACTATCCTAAGTTCGTATCGTTCTTAAAAAAGTATTACGACTTCGAGAATGATAACAAGTCTCTAACTCGTTTCATCGATAATGTTTTCGAAACAAGAGATGTCTCACAAACTGATCTAGCACTATTAGAATACTTTGAAGACGAGTACCTATTGGGGCAGAATTACTTTCAAGGGTTTATCGATAAGAGAACCGCAGTAAAGTACTCTAGTTATTTGTATCGTAGTAAAGGTACTAAATACTCTATAAGACAGTTCTTTAAGACATTCTTTGGTATTGAACCAGATGTGGTATATACCAAACAGTATATATTTAATCTAAATGAATCTCAGATAGGTTCAGAGAGTGCTAGATATTTGACCGATGATAAACTGTATCAGACATTTGCATTGCAGATTCGATCAGAGTTATCATTGGCACAGTGGAAAGATGCATATAAACTATTGGTGCATCCCGCAGGTATGTATCTTGGAGGACTTACACAGATAGTAGGAGAAGGTAAACTTGACCCAAATCAGTACGATCCAGGCGAAGCACTCAAACCACCAATTGTATTGGAAGGTGTTGCAGACTTTGATGAGAGAGCATATGAGCAACATACTGCATTGTTCAATGTCAATAATCCTATAGATCCTGTGAGTGAACCAAGAAGAACATTTAGAATGAGGATGGGTAGTAGTTCTGGGTTTGCACAAGACTCGGCACAACTATCATTGGGTATTCCAAGAGGTAATGACCTTAATGATCTTGAGAACTTAACTATTGATAACCTCGATAGAATGTACTCAAGTCTTGGTGAGTATCTCACACCAGATTCACCGACATTCGATGATGACAGTGATGGATCTACACAGTTTGCAGGATTTGATTTCTCTAGTACAGAGACAATCGACCAAGAACAGTTTACTTGGAATCCGGAAGTATCTAGAATAGATTCGGATCACAGTACATTCAATACACCTGTTGGAGATTCTGACAGTGAAATTTCTCTAAGAGAAGCAATTAATCGTAACTTCTAGTATAAATAGAAGTACTAATCTTTAGGTAGATAACATGACATTACAAGTATTAAACAGAGGAACGGTAGCAAACGATGGTACAGGAGATACACTCCGTACTGCCGGTTTAAAAATAGGACAGAATTTCTCTGAAATATATAACAAACTGGGTGACGGTGCATCTTTGATGGCACTGATCGACTTTGACTCTTCGGGTATCATATTCGATGGAGTAACTGCTAATGCTCATAAAACTGCACTTCGTGTAGTAAACCCAACTGGGTCTAACACAGCACAGATTCCGGATCATACTGGTATCATTACTATGGATACCAACACGCAGACTCTTACAAACAAGACTCTGACTAGTCCAGTGTTAACTACACCGCAGATCAACGACACAAGTGCAAACCATCAATATGTGTTTGCTGTAAGTGAATTGACTGCTGATCGTACTGTAACTCTACCTTTGTTAACGGGTGATGATGAAATAACATTCAACGCTCATGCACAGACACTTGCTAATAAGACAATCAACACATCACTTTTAAATGATCCAAAGGTCACGGGTGCTATTGATGATGCTAGTGGTAACGAATTACTCGAATTTGCAACAACTGCTTCGGCAGTTAATCACGTTAAAATTACCAATAGTGCTAATAGCAATGACCCAAAGATCACTGGTACAGGTGGTGACAATAATGTAACACTTGCACTTGATGCAAAGGGCAATGGTTCTATTGCATTAAATAGTAGAATTCAACTAAAAACACAAAGCATACCGTCAACTGGTGGTACAGTTAATGCAAGTGACCCAGTAACTCTATTTACTTCTGGATCTACTGGAACACATTCGATAAGTAGTGCAGTACAAGGTACATCTGGAATATTTAAACATATTGTATCAAGTGGTGCCGGTACACAAACAATCAACGATAATAATAATATTGCCGGTGGTAACACATTAACAATTACACAGAACGGTAGTGTCACTTTAATGTGGTTCACTAACACTTGGATAGTAACAAACTTACAGGGTGGAGCGACCCTAGCATAATATAGGAACAAAAAATGCCAGTAATTACCGATAAATTTAAAAAACAAGTCCTTGATGATCTACTAGTAGACTTCAAAGATTCTGATAATGTACGATATTATGCCGCTATAGGTCGATCTGAAGATTGGAATGATTCGGATGTTCCTACTGTGCCTCTTAATAGTTTGCGAGACGCTCGTATAACACGTGGTGGTATTCAATCACTCAAATTGATTCAAGATGCAACATATGTGATACCACGTAGAACTTGGGTTGCTAACTTAATCTATGATGCATTTGATGATGCAGATGTTGGATTCCCAGAGAACCCATTCTATGCTATTAACACTAACAACGAAATTTATATTTGTTTAGAGCAAGGTAAGAAGGATGATGGTAGTACTAACCTATCTACTATTCAACCTACGGGTAATACTGAGGGTACACCATTTGTTACTTCGGATGGTTATACTTGGAAGTTTTTGTATTCAATTGGTGCGTTACGTGCCGATAAGTTCCTATCTTCTGCGTTTATGCCAGTAAGATTCGTTACAGGAACAGACTCAGATTCGCCTGCCGAAGATCTACAGCAAAAGATTGTACAGGATAATGCAATTAAAGGTCAGATCGTTGGATATAAAGTTACAGACGCCGGATCCGGTTATACTTCTGCACCGACAGTAAGCATTGTCGGAAATGGTAGTGGTGCTACAGCAACCGCAGTACGTGCAGGTGAAACCATCATAGACATTAAAGTGAATGACTTAGGTGCAGGATATGATTATGCTAACGTAGTTCTTACTGGGGGTGGAGCAACTACTGCCACTACTGCAAAAGCACGTGCAATATTCGGTCAACCTAAAGGCATAGGTTCTGATCCGGTTGTTGATTTGAAAGCAACTGGTATGATGTTCAACTCTAAACCAGAAGGTATAGAGGGTGGGGACTTTATTACAGGTGACGAGATTTTCCGTCAAGTAGTATTGTTACGTAACCCACGTGTAGATAGTGCAACTGGTACATTTTTGTCTACTACTACTGCTCGTGCCGTTGATAAGATTGTAACAGATGGAAACAGTTTTGTCAAGCAAAATGTACAAAAATCTACAATACTAGGAGGCACCAGTGGTGCACAAGGTATCATTGATGATACTAATGATTCTTCTAGTGTTTGGTATCACCAGAACGAAACTACAGGATTTACACAATTCGCAGTCGGAGAGTCTATTTCAGTAGTTGGTAATGCATCTATTAATGGAACTATTCAGTCTATAGCAGATGGTGAGTTCAATCCGTATACGGGGGATCTGCTATATATAGATAACCGTTCGGCAGTGACACGATCCACAGACCAAACAGAAGACTTGAAAATAGTAATAACTATCTAGGAAATAAGAAATGGCAACTACTTTAACTGAACAATCATTACGTTCCACATATAAGGACGATTATAGGGATAGTGATAATTATCATCACATCCTATTTAACGCTGGTCGTGCTCTACAGGCACGTGAACTTACCCAATTGCAGACTCTTCTTCAAAAGGAGATATCTCGATTTGGTACTTATGTTCTTCAAAAGGATGGTGTAGAGGTATCTGCCGGTGGTAGTTCAGTCTCTTCTATTGATTTTATTAAGATTTCTAATGACGCAAATAATTCTTTTAGTAATATCGAAACACTTAAAGGAACAGTCCTTACTGGTTCCACATCTAGTATTAAAGTACGAGTAGTAGATGCTATTGCGGGAGTTGACGGAGATCCAGATACTTTATATGTTGAATATAAAGACAACCCTAATACTGTTTCTCCTGCCGCTACTGAAGCAACAACACATTTAGTAACACTAGGTGAAATTTTATCTAACGGTTCTAACATTAACTTAACAGTACAGACAATCAACACTAGTGTAAATCCTGCTCTTGGTAGAGGAACATTATTAGAAACCGCTAAAACAGATTTCTTTGTGGCAGGACACTTTGTATTTGTACCTGCACAAAAACTATTCTTATCTAAGTACAAGAATAATATAACTACTGACTATGGTTTTAAAATAGTTCAAGACCTCGTAACAGTATCTGATACAGATGCTCTATATGATAACCAATCTGCTACACCTAATAGATCATCGCCTGGCGCAGATAGATTACGTATACGTTTGATTCTAACAAAAAGAACTCAAGTTGTACAAGGTGACACATACTTACATATAGGTCGTGTTGTAAATGGTCAACGATATATACAGAATGAAGCACTTCAGCACGAGGCATTTCCTTATGTTGATAAAAGAGTAAATGACCTTGCCGGTGATTTCATTAAGAAATATTGGAAGATACGTGTTTCTCCAAATGGTAAAAATATATACAAAGAAGACGGTACAGCAGATCCATATTTTAAAATAGACGTTGACCCTGGCCGTGCTTACATTAATGGTAAAATGGTTGAGACACTTAGTACTCAAACACTTCCATTAAAAAGAGCAACCTCCACAATATCACGTGAAGAAGAACAGATCAGTGTAACTTATGGAAACTATTTCTATTTTGCCACTGGTGTTGGTATGCTTGACATTGATACTTGTGAAGAAGTTCAACTCAGAACAGGTGCCACTGGTGCCGGTACCGTAGTTGGTACTGCAAACATTCGTGCAATTACTGAAGGTAAACCTTCTGGTGTAAGAATTGTTGGTGAGGGCAAGTTAACAGTAGAATACAACACAGATATACCTTATCGAGCACATCTATTTAATATTAGGATCACTGATATCACTAAAGGTATCGGTGATGTTAAGTCTATCAAATCTAAGACGAACACTCACTATGTTACTGTCGGTCAAGGAAAGGGCCCCGCAGACAACAATACTTATGTAGGGCATTTGCATGAACAGAGAAAGAGTGCATTACTTTTTGACACCCCCCTTGCTAGACCGAAAGGGTTTACTAATGTAACAATGACGTTTATGAAGAAGTATAACTTTACTGCTTCTGGAACAACGCACGACATTACATTAACCGATGGTGGAGAATCTTTTGTAAACGTCAATGACGTAATGATTGCAAATGCCACTACGTTTGCTCCTTCGGGAATAACTGCATCATTAATCTCTAACAATAAAGTTTTACGTATTAGTAGTGTTGTTAGTGGTCAATCATATGAAGTAATTGGTTTCATTAAGAAAACTAATGCTACAGTTAAGAATAAAGACCTCGTTGAAACCACTGTTACTAGTGTACTTGATAGTGATGGTTCTGGTTGGAAAGGTATACCTCTTGGTGAATCTGACATCTACTCTGTCGATAGAGTTAGAATTGGAGATTCGGATGGTGTTGATATCTTCCCACATTTTGCATTAGATGCCGGTGCTCGTATGGAATCATACAGAGACGGTAGATTGATGTATCAAGGTGGTGGATTAGACAGTGCCGGTCAAAGTGTATTTGTCAGATTTAAACATTTTAATACAGATCCTGGCGGTGCATTTTCCGCAGTTAACTCATATGATGGTGAAGTTAACTACCTAAAAGTACCTGCTCAAAGTATGCGAAATGGTGTTAAAGTATCACTCAGAGATACTATTGACTTCCGTCCTGCAACAAATGGTAGTGGTACTTACACAGATATACCTTTACTACCTGTACCGACTGATACAATTACAACAGATGCCGAATACTATGTGCCACGTTTGGATAAATTAATCATCACCGAAAACGGTAAACTCCAGATCATACAAGGATCTCCATCTTTAAATCCAAGATATCCTGCGGTTCCAACAAATGCAATGGATCTATACAATATTAAGTTAGAACCTAACACCATGCACACGCAAGATATGACTACCAAGATAATCCATCGTAAGGGTTATACTATGGCAGACATTGGTAAATTGGAAAAGAAAGTAGATAGATTACAAGAGATGACTTCATTGTCATTACTTGAGTTGAATACTAAGTTTATGAATGTTTTGGACTCAAGTGGTAATGACCGTGCTAAATCTGGTTTCTTTGTAGATACATTCAAAGATCACTCGCATACACAAAATAAAGGTGAGGGTGCTAAATCATCAATTGGCAGTGGAACATTAAGACCTAGAGCACCAGAAGAATCAGTTGATTTGTATTACGATAGTGCTAACGCATTGTCAGTTGGTATTGTCAATAATGGTGAAGATCAATTAATTCTTGCACATACTACTCAAGTATTTGATGCACAAGAACTTGCGTCTGGTACTGTTAACTTAGCACCATTCCATAAAACAAAAGCACTACTAGACATGAAGTTATCACCAGAAACAGATAACTGGTGTGATCGTGAAAAGATTGGTGAAGAAATAGTTGGTGAAACTACTCAATTAGATACTTCAGAAGCACTTAACTGGAATAGTTCATCGAACAATTGGTTCGGTGTAGACCCAGAAACCCTAGCAGTAGGCATGGAGAATTCATTTGTTAGTGGAACCTCTACTAGCACTCATTATGATAGTATTGATCCAGTAATTATTGGTGAAGAAACTACCACCACACTTGGTGAATGGGTAGAAGTTGGTAATACTACAGATGTGGTAACATTATATACTGAGCAGGTAGTAATATCAACTGAACGTCAAGAAGAAGTATCACGTACTGCAATCGACTCAATATACAACTGGGAAGATGGTGTTTGGGGTGATTGGAATGGTTTCGTCGCTGGTTACGACTGGGAGTATGGTTTTATTTATACTGGAGAATTCGGTCTAGGTGGATCGAGTGTTTATCGTGATGGATATTGGTATTGGGGTGATTGGGATTGGGGTGACATCGTTACTACAGATATGTGGGATGTTGTTACAAGTCAAACACGAACTGGTATTAATACTGTAAATACTGCTACATATGAAAGAACTAGTAGTATTGAAACTTTAACTACATATCAAGGAGTTACCAATACCACTGTCACAACTGATGTTACAACTACTACTAACAGAGTAGCAAGTGAGTCATTCCTTAATGAAGTTATCGGTAACAAAACGATAGCAATTCATAATATTCCATTTATGCGCTCGATAGAAATATTCTTCCAAGCAGATGGTTGTAGAGCAAACACTCAATACTTCCCATTCTTTGATGGTGTTAACGTATCATCATTCTGTAGGGAAGAGACTACTTTCAAAACGAAGAGTCAAAGAGATGAAGAAAATGCCGCTGGTACAGGGGACAATGAAGGAACTCAAAAACCGACTGAACAACACAGTAAAGGTAGGTCTAATCTAGTAGCAAATGCCGCCGGTACTATTATAGGTTCTTTCGAAGTACCTAACAATAGTCATGCTCAATTCCCAACTGGCGCCAGAGACTTTAGTCTTCTTGATATCAACAGTCATAATAAGGCATCATCTACGTCACACGGTACTATACAATTCCATGCCACTGGTGTATTAGATCAGTATGCAGATCTAATACAGATCACTCGTGTTCTAAAAATAGTAGGTGGTGAAACCGTTGATTCTACTAGTGTAACTACTTCAGAAGACACAATCTGGACAGAAAGTGTAATTACTGCCGGTGACGTTGCTACCGATGTTGTTATAAGTGAAACACAAAGTGTTATTATGGGTGACACAACAGTAACTACAGAATATGTTGATCAAACAGTTGAATATGAATATTCGGATGCAATCTATCCAGTTGCTGACCATGGTGTCTTTACAAACGTACCGGCAGGTGGTAGTGTTGAACCTAACCCAACCGGATTCGAACAACCTGGCCCTAACACTAATTCAGAACCTTTCCCTATCATTAACATGCACGAAGGCGAGGCTGGTATATACGGATATTCCAATACGGAAGAAAAATATGCGGATCCTATTGCTCAGACATTCCAAGTTCTTGAGTCAAGTGGTGTATTCGTAAAAGATATAGAAGTGTTCTTTGCTACTAAAGGATTAACCGGAGTAGCATGTGAGATTCGTCCTACTAATAATGGTTCACCTTCATCAACACAAATTATAGGTAAAACTATATTAATGGCAGCGCAGATTAATCTCGTACCGGCAGGATCAACTAATAAGCAAATGCTACAGAATGGAACCACGTTCTCATTCCCTGCAATGTTCTTATCGCCTGGCGAATACGCAATATGTCTGAAACCATTAGACAATGACACAGGATTTAATACGTATATTGGTGAAGTTGGTGAATTCCAATTGGGTACCAATGAAGCACGTATTTCACAACAACCTACTCTGGGAGCATTCTTCCAGTCTCAAAACGGTAAACTTTGGGAACCAGTATCTGGTAAAGACTTAGCATACCGATTAAGTGTTGCTATATTTAATCATAGTGGTACTGCAATATGTCATAACGTTAACGTCCCACCTGTCGCATTGAGTAAAGACCCATTATTATCTGGACAAGTTGCAGGTGATATGGATCAAATTAGAGTTATGTTTAGTAACCATGGATTGCGAACAGGTGATATTACAAACATTCGTGGTATCGACTCTGCTACTGACTTCGGCAATGGACTTACTGGTGCGGATGTTAATGGTGTAAGGGTTGTTACTGGTGCAGATAATAGTGGTTACACATACGATGCAACTAGCGCTGCGACTAGTCGTAAATGGTTTGGTGGAACTCAAGTAACATCATCACAGAATATTAACTATGAGTACCTAAGACCATTAGTGGGTATAACACAACCAACAACCACTAACGTTACTGTATCAATGAAGGGTACAACTCAGCAATCACTTGCGGGATCTGAAACTAGATTCGCAAAAGATACTGCGTTCCAACTTGTACAGGATGATGTAGATATTTCATATGATAATGCACGTGCAATCTATAATAGACGTACCGAATTACAAACTGGTGCGAATAAACTTAATGGTGCTCGTTCATTAGATATGCAGATCAACTTGACTACAACTAATAAATATGTATCTCCGCAGATCGATCTAGAGTTACTTGGTGTAAAAACCATGCATAACTTGATTACACGTCAAGACTCTGCCTCTACTGATGGATTCAACGTACCGTTAACTTATATCTCAGAAATGTCACCAAGCATGGGTACAGAATCTGCGAAGCACGTTACTAAAGTAACTACTCTATCAGAACCGGCAGTAGGATTACAAGTTCTAGTTGCCGCTAACCGACCACCACAAGCAGACTTCCAAGTATACTATAAGGTTGCCGGTGCAGGTGAGGTAGGTTCTATTGATAAGATGATTTGGACAGAGATAATCACAGAGACTCCACATGAAGCAGATGCTAATCCTAACATCTTCCGTGAATATCGTTACTTGGTTGGTGGTGAAGGTGGTGCACTTAATGAGTTTACACAATTCCAAACAAAGATTGTAATGCGTAGTACGAACTCAGCAAAAGTACCTAAGTTCCAAGACTTGAGAGTAATAGCATTGGCAGTATAATGAAAAATATAAATGAATACATTAAAGTAAAAGATGAACCAGATTTGGCAAGAGATCCCGAATCTGGTGCCATTATTAATATAAATAGAAGTAGTATTCAGAAAGCAAGAGATGCTAAGAAGAGAAGACTGGCAGTTCAGTCGGAAGAGGATAAACTGAGAAACAAGGTTGATGCATTAGAGAATGATATCTCTGACATCAAATCATTACTCTCACAACTAGTAGAGAAACTATAGATGTCTAGACCATTTACAAAATTAACAGACTCGTTTAAAATATTACGTGACAAACTAAATATTGTCTCGTACAATGTAGGGGATCCGGATGACTTGCTTACCCATGGTGACAGTGATGTCGTTATGGCAATCAACGAAATTGAACGAGTATTCGATGCTTCGGCAGGTGAGATTTTATATCCTACTGGTAATTCTTTACAGGGGGAGACTCAGACTCGACTATTGCTAAGTACTGCACAAAATAGTGGTACGGACATTACACTGAATGCAGGATTAGATATTAATCTTGATGCAGTGGGTGATATCAATCTCGATGCAGGTGGAGCAAACATCAACTTCCTTGATGACTCTGTCGCACGATTCAATTTCACATTAGGTGCTACTAACGTATTAGACGTTACTGGTATCCTTGATCTTAACATATCAAGCAACCTTGATGCAGACATTGCAGGTAACTCTACACTTACAACTACTGGATCTCAAACACAAGAGGGTACATCCCTTAACTTAGATTTCTCTGGTGACATTACACTGGACGCAGATGGTAACGATATCATCTTTAAAAACGGTGCAGGTAATGACACCGTAACTCATACACTTGCAAATGATGCAACATATAAGGTTACAGTACCTAATAATTATACTTTAGATGTAGATGGTGATATAATATTAGATGCAGATTCCGATGCAAATATCATTTTCAAAGATGCAGGTAATACCGAATATACCTTTGCTACAGATGGTACTATCTCCCGTGATGCTTCTTTACAAATAGACGTTACTGGTGATATCACATTAGATGCAGACGGAAATGAGATTCTATTTAAGAATGGTGCAGGTGGAGACACCGTTACACATACACTTGCAGACAATGCACAATATACTATTGCTACACCCGCAGATTATGTCGTTGATGTAACAGGGGATTTAAAAATAGATGTTGACGGTGATAACATTGAATTTGCTCACGCAGGTACAGATCGTCACGTATACACTCTGGGTGCAACAAACACAATCGTAACAACTGGTAACTTAACACAGACAGTTGCAGGTAATAAGTCTGATAGTGCATCTGGTACGTATCATATCGGTGCATCTGGTAATGCAGATATTACCACAATGGGTACGTTCCAAACTACATCTGATTCACAAACGCATAACGTAACTGGTAATTTCGAAGTAGATGCCTCTGGGGATATCACTCTTGATGCCGATGGCAATGATATTCTATTCAAAAATGGTGCGAGTGCTAAGACTGTTACTCATACACTTGCAAACTCTGGTGCATACACTATTACTGCTCCAAACAACTATATTGTTGATGCAAGTGGAGATATTACTCTTGATGCCGCTGGTAATAACATATATTTAAAAGATGCGGGTTCAACACGTCAAACATATACTCTTGGTGCAACTACTACAGTAGCAACAACAGGTAATAGAACAGAAACTGTATCTGGTAATGCGTCTGACAGTGCAGGTGGAACATACCATATTGGATCCAAAGGAAACATGGATCTTACTTCAATGGGCACATTGGATCTTG
>ERZ1039804.145-NODE-145-length-45543-cov-9.781349_pt1 | contig 45543 bp, 51 predicted proteins | sample MGYA00383089_ERZ1039804 | MGnify/ENA primary metagenome ERZ1039804 (study PRJEB29581, sample SAMEA5548359) | metagenome | biome: marine; feature: coastal; material: water | depth 1 m | study: Short-term variability in the microbial, nano- and picoplankton dynamics...
TTTCGAGTACTTTTTTTATACCCCTGGAGAATTTTTTTGGATCGCCACTTTTAATGCTATTGATAAGTCTTCTTTCTAAGTCTAGTGCATCTTGTTCACTGTATGTTTCCTGTAACATCTGTCTAAGATTTTGTACAGCAGATACGACATTTTCCACCCTGTTTTCTAACACATGATGTCTATCTCTATCAACAGAAATCTGTTGTAGTTCTTCTAAGATTGTTCTCGACTTTTTAAGTGACATAATTAAATTCCCTATGTATCTGTATTTATCTTTTATAGGTCATTTTTTTTCATAAACTCTCGCATGTTTAATGCTTGGTTCACAGTATCTTGTTGTTCTGGTTCGTCTGCTTTAATACTTTTGTTTCTAGTCAACTGATCTAATAACCCAGTTGATGTAACACTTACAGCACCTTCTTCGCCTTCTTCTAAATCTTCTACTCTTAATGTGTCAGGACAAAATTTCAAATCAACTTTACTGCCTACGCCACTACTAGAACGTGTTTTCATAAACTGTATCTGATATCTACCACGCTCTCTCATTGCATTACTTGTAAAGATACCAATTACATTATCTGCTGTTTGTATCTTAGATATACCACCTGCAATATGGTGGTGGTCAAATTCTATTTCTTCTACTGCACCTCTGTTTAACTGCGATGCTGTTACAAGTATTACACCAGTTTCCATTGCTAAATTACGCAACTCTTCTGATACAAACTTGTCTTTAATAAACTGGTCATTAGCACTAATCTTGCTGTTAATAGGCATCATCAAATCCAAGTAATCTACTAGTACAACATCTACCTTCAAGTCTGAATTAATTTCATATTCTCTAATAAATGCCCTAATGTCATTGGTTGTTACACCACTGCTCATTTGTTTTACTCTAAATTTACCTGCGCCTTTTCCTTTCATACGCACTTTTAAATCAACATCATCCATATTCTTCATAACATCTTTAGTACTGTAGCCACTTACCATTGCATCTAGACGCATACTAATAAGTTGTTCACTAAGCTCTAAACTAATGTAAACTACATTTTGCCCTGCTAAACTCCAGTTAACACCCAAGTTCTGTAAGAACAAACTTTTACCTGCACCTGAGCCTCCAGCAAAAATAGTAATCTCGCCTTTGTTTAATCCGCCATATAATTTTCTATCAACATCTCGCCATCCTGTGCTTGTTGCACCTGCTTGACTTTTAATATATTGCAAACGTTCTTTAGGATTATCAAAATACTCTAGTCCTAAGTCTTTTACTAAACCTACTTGACTTGCTTCTTTAATTAAATTTTCTACTGCACCATAGTCTGCTGTTTCTAATAAGTCTGTGCTTTCTAAGATTGCTTTTTCTAATGCTTTGTGTCTACAAAATCTTTCAAAACTATCTAAGAACCAATCTACATGGTTATCGTTAACACCATCTATACGTTCCAAGTCTACATTTGTTGTTGCACTAATTTGGTCAATAGTGGGTATGCTACTATAATCTGTAGCATGGTCTTTTAAGAATCTAACTGTTGCTTGAAATTTTTTGTTAAACATGTACGGCTCAATGATACCGTTTACCCTAACAAACAATTCTGGATCAGTAACTAAAAAGTTAAGGAATAACTGTTGTATTTCTTCGTTGTAATCGTGTATTTGATCCATTATTGTTTCATATCCTTCTTTATGTGATTGTATATTAATTTATGTCCTTCTAGACTTGGATGCCCATCTTCGTGGCTTACTGTTTTGTTGTCCATCATAAAACTCATCGGCTTACCGGTCCACTTTGTAATATCTATTTCTTTTAATAAGTGCCTTTCGTAGTCACATAACATGTTGTCGCTATTAAAATCAAAGCCGGAACCACCCATTGCTATAGTAGGTATATGTGATTCGTTAGACATACTAGTGAAAAGAAATGGAATGTTTCGTTTTTGTAATGCTTGTTGTGTTGTGATAACTGTTTTTAAAAAGTCTATCCTATAATCCTGTAACGACTTACCATATAATAATTCTGCGGTCATAGCCTTATTTGTTAAATTAAATGTTTTTTCCACTCCGGCATTTGCAGGAGTATCATCCATATACTTGAAGTCGTCTGTGTGCCAGTCGTACAAGCCGTTCTCGTAAGAACCTTTTACTTTATTGTAAGGGTCGTTTGTTATTATATGTCCAGTATTGCAAAAATTTACCCATTGCTTTGTCATAGTGTTGTAACGCTCTTGTCTGTGCAATGCTGTCCACTGCACTATAACATAGTTATATGAACTATCAAGTTCTTCAAACACTCTACGACTTATTTTGTGGTTACTGTTTCCGCCTAATGCAATGTTGTTTACATCTGCATCTAAAAAACTGCACCATGTTGTTTGGTTGTTCTTTACTATTAGTCCTGTTTCTTCGTCATGTATTACATCTGACCCGCCAGTAAAACTGCAACCACTAATTAATATCTTCATAACATTTTGCTCTGTACACGGATTTTAACTTTATTATTTGTAGCAAAATCCACAATACTTTTTACTGTGAGTAATCTACCATAATGCTCTATTGCATCCGCGGCATCTTTTATATCAGGATGCCAAGGTGGAAAACTAACTTCCCAACCTAAATCAACTGCTTGGTCAATTAACTCTTTGCCTGGTTCATCTCTGTCCGGGCATAGTATAACACGTTTATTTAGTTTGTCAATTAAGTGTGCTTGTTCTGGTGTTACTACATTTCCTAGTACACTTATGCCGTCAACAAACACTGCATCAAATACACCTTCTACCACAATAACAAAATCTCTATCACTGTCTACAAACCTGTCAATATTGAATACATACCCAGGTTGTGTGTTTAGCAAATACTTTGCTGTTTCTTTATTAGGTGGATTTACATGTCTTCCAGTCCAGCCTACTAATTTGTTATTGTACATAAACGGTATTGTAAGCCTAGCACTATAAACAGGATTATTAATATGCAGTAATGGAAACTTGCCTAACAGTCCACGCTCAATTGCATACTGTTTTACTTTATGGTCATCGGGCAAGTCTTCTACCATAGTAGTTTCGTCTGGCAGACTGTGTGTTTTAAATTCTGCCGCACTGTACACATAACTATCATCAGCGTCTTCTATTTCAAGTTCTTCGCCATGTTTCATTAAGTCCAATACAACTTTATGAATGTCTGTTACCTGCACACCCAATGTCTCAACCAGTTTTTTATACTTGCCACCTAATCTAGGTGCAGGTGCCCAACCAGTTGTGTATTGGCAATTGAAACAATGGAAACTTATTTTGCTACCCGATTGTATAACACCAGCACGTTTACGCCTATCGCTACACATTGGGCAATTGAATGTTGTCCAGCCGCCTGGAGTCTTGCCATTTTGTAACGGCAAGTTATCCATTAACAGTCGGTGTACTTGGTCAACTAATTCATGATGATGCATAACAGTAATTATAACACCTAGTATTTAAAAGTCAACTAGTTTCTGAGTAAAACTTTATCTAAAGTTCCTGAGGTCTGGTCAAAAATAACTCTAATCCAATTAGTGTTTATTGTAAAATTAAAAGGATCAACGCCACTTGTTGCTGTAGTATAAGGAATTGCTGGATTTCCAATATCACCTTGTGCATTGATATCATACCAATCTGTATCTTGTGTTGGTGCTGATGCTAATGCTGAACCTTGTATTTTAACAGTGCCTACAAAGTCTGTCATATAAAGTGCTATTGTATGTCCGCTATGTCTATAATTCTTATCTTGATTACCATACAACGAAGAGGTTGCAAAGGAATCTATACCATCTACACCAACACTCGCTGTCTGTGTAAACACAGATGCTGTTTGAGTTGGACTAGGTTCGTACTCTAAACTACTTTTGATTTCTAAATCAGTTATAATTCTATCATTTTGATTTGAGTATAACGGAGACTGTGTTGCGCCTGCATCTGCACTTTCGCTAATTGCTATTTGATATAGCCCGGGTGATAAATCTTGTATATCACCTGTAACTAAATCTAGTCTTGCTTCACCTGTTGTTCCACCACTAACTAGCGTCAACGGTTTAAATAAAACACGTTTACTAGTGTTAGGATTAATAACTGTAGCATATAACGTTTTACTGCTAAGATTTTGCTTAACTCTGTCTCTGTTCCTCACATGAAAGTTTAATTGATTGTTTAAACCTTTATGTACTACTAATTTTGTCTGATTCATAGGTCTATTATCCACATATATACCATCCGCACTAAGAACTAAATCTACGGTCTGATATCCTAAGTTATATAATGTATGTGCGGTTCCGCTTGTCATTGTTCTTTACCATTATCTTTACTGTATTTATCAATTAAACACATAAATATCACGATGACTAAAGAACAAGAGCTACAAGATAAATTTCCATTTTTGACTGGTTTGCTCTTTAGCGAAAAAGAATTCGTAGGTATTGTACAGAATCAAGATAAACAAATCATAAGTTTCTATGATATTGAACGTTGCAAAACCGGTGAGCATAAAAAATTAATGCTAGATTATGGCGAACTATGGTGGTGGGAGTCAAATAGACAATTACCGATAGATATATTCTTATTCCAAGAGATGCAAGAATTACAGTACTGCTTGAGAACATTTATTCTTAAAGAGACGGATGTATTATTCGGTCCTGTGACCAGTATGCAGAATATTCTTAAGAAGCGAATAAAAAGAAGAAGTATTCAGTTAGTTAAAAAGACCGTTTAAACCTTATCTACCAAAAGATTCAATTGGACTATAATTACCATTGCATATCCTATCGCATGACTTTTCTTAAAGAAGTAATCATCAGTTCTTTCCCATACTTCTTTTTCAATAATATCCCAACTGTTACCTACTAAGTATCGCTTACCGGGTCTAATCATTGCAAGTATCATTGCAAGTTGTTCAACATTCTTAGGTTGATGCTGTTTAATAATATCATAGTGATTACCAACGTGGAAGAGTTGTTTAACAATTTCTTCGTGTTCAAACAACTCCCACATTGGTTCTTTTGCCAATAGACTATCTAAGTGTGCTTCGTCTATGATATCTTTGTAAACACTATTATTCAATACGTCTACTTTAAAATATCCCATATCCTCTGCTTCTTTATGGTCTATTGTGCTGTACCCTTCTAAAGGAAAAGAAGGAATAGGTTGAAAGTAAACTCCGGTGTTGTGTTTTTCATATGATTGCTCACGTTTGATACTAGCAGGTATAGGATTAAAAAGTTCTAAGAACTTATCCCTATTTGCCATATCAATATCAACATCGAAGTTTATTTTCATAGTTTGCCTTTTATTTTATCTATCATACGTTGTGCATTATACAACTCTTTGATAGCATTGTCATCCTCTAAAGATTCGATTACATTTAATAGTGCATCTAACTTACCTAATTTTTCTTCGTCAAGTTCGAACTTACCCAGTTGAATCTTGCTCTCCATGTAAGTGTTATCTAAATCTAATGTAATATTATCATCGAGTGTAAAATAAGGTGTACTTGATCCACTAATAGTAACAGTTGATGTGTCTGTTGTAGTGTATATGTCGTCACCTACTGTAATTGTACCCATATTATCGTAACTGTAATCGTCGTAGTCGTTCATATCATTCTCCTTCTGTGTACAATAAACTCCACTTCATCAGTTTTTCTTTCTTTACTTTGATACGCCTTTGTATTTGTTCATCGGTAACAAGTCCGCCATCTTTGAGTATTTCTATCATACACATAACGTCACCTATTTCTTCTTGTAACTGCTTTGTGTCGCATGGCTCATCAAAACGTAACATCTTACTACAGGCTTGAATGAGTTCACCACATTCTTCCATAGTAATAACCAACATTTCTTCACGTTTTTTCATATCTCTTTACTCTTGTATTCCTCAGCCATAGGGAATATGTGTGTAATAGCATCTGCTACTGCCCATGCTAACTCCATGTGCTCTAACTGTGTTCCATTAGAGCCACGTAATTCGATATAGTGAATCCAACTACGCAATGTACCGTTAACGTACAGCCTGCTTAGTGTGTTTCCTTCTGGTAGTACTGCTCTTGCCTGCTCTTTAGCAATACCATTGCTTACAGCGTAATTGTATGCTTCTGTGGCAGTGTCTATAACCTTCTGTTGCATGTCTGCCCAGCCATGCTGTAACAAGCCATCATCTGTTGAAACACTATTCTGTCTATTTTTAGGATCTTGCAGTCTTGCTTCACGAATTTCAAACTCTAAATCCTTTGTAGGGTCTGCATAACGTTGACTAAACTCCTGAAAACTAAAACTCCTGTGACGTAACAGTTGTCTTGCTATGTCTCTGGTTGTTTCTACTTCCATACACACTGATACCATTTCAAGTGGTGACCAATGTTTGTGTTTAATCAAATATTTCACAAGTTTGTCATTTGTTTCTGTGTTATTCTGATTATCAGGATTGCTTACTCTAGCACAGTAAGCCACTAAATCCAAAAGACTGGGGTCTGCACCTGTTAATGCTGGTGCTTGACTATAACTAATTATTTTTGTTTTCATATTTTTGCTTCCTTACAAGCCTGTTTAATTTCGTTTGCTTCTTCTTTGTTGGCAGTAAACAGTTTCATCCAAAACGGAGGATCAATCACATCTTGTATCATTTTAACTTGCTCACTGTTGAACCTTTCTAATAATTTATCACCGGATTCGCTTAGATATAATATCCAAGGACTTACTTTTGCACTTCTCAAATCATATACTGCTCTACTAGGCGATACTTTAATAAAATAATCTTGCCAAGGCTCTTCATTTTCTTCTCCCCATCCTGCAAGATATATCACTGTACGCTCTAATGCTTTAAGTCCTGGCTCTTTCCTAACATAAGTTTTTAAATACTTGTCGTATTCTTTATCTGATGCCCATTGTTTTAACTTTACGCCTGTCTTAATTAGATGCTCAGTGTACTTTACAGGGTCTAGCCATTCGTTTACTGTACATGCCCTACCATATTTTACAAATGCTTCATAGTATTGACTTACAATAAAGTCTTCCATTGTCTTAGGTGCTTTTGCACTAGTGTTTATTTCATAAAATATTTGAAATGCTCGGTGTGCCAGTCTAATGTGGCTCATATCTTTATCTGCAAACCTGCGTTTCTTAACACACATGTGAACAGCCAGAGTAGTCTCAGACTTAAATGACTTTTTACACCACTTACATTCCATTATTTTAATAGGTCCTTAATTTCTTTGTCTTCCCAACCATGTGCTAATGCTAATTCCTTAAGGTCATTGTCATCATTTAAAGACAAAAACAATGCTACTTCATCCCCTTTCAAGTGAGGCAGTACTGAATGCACAAAGTCTCCACGTTTACTTTTCTTCTTTCTACTGTTGGGCGGTTTGATATATGGATGATGTTGTACTTTACCACTACCAGCCGCTGTTAATAGCAACCATTGTAATTCAGGGTGCTTACTAACATCAGTAAACTTGTGATTAACTAATTCATTAACCATCCAAATGTAGTCTGGCGCTGAACTGCCTTGCACACTACTCGCATACCGCATCATCATCCAGGCACTAAAAGCCTTTTTCTTTTCAGCATCAAGTTTATTATACCAGCCACGATCCTTTTTGTCTATGGCTTTCATAACTTCTTGTAAAGGTATTTGCGGTTTCTTTGCCATATTAATCCATGTCTAATTGTAGTTGTGTGTCGTAGTCATTTAAATTGCTAGTATGAGTATTCCATACATCAATATAGTAAGGTTCACCATTTGCAACAGTATTATGCCATTCTTCGTTTGCATTTTCATCGGCACTATCACTTATATATTTAAAACACTTAAACTCCACACCGTGATACTGGCAAGCCTTTGCAATAGCATAAGCCTCCATATCTACTACGTCTGCGGGTATTTCTAATTCTGGACTATCAACAAAATTATCACCTGTACTACAGGTATATCCTTCGTCGGGGTCATTAAAATTAATTGCAATGTAGTCCTCAAATGGAGTCATGCCTAAATCAAAGCCCAGTTCACAACAACGCATATCACGTTGAACAAAATTACTTACTTCTACTAAATCTTTACAGTCAGGATTTATACCACCTGCTGTACCAAAGTTCCAAACTCTATTAGGTTTGTGTTCTTGTATTAGTGCTGATGCTCTAATGGCGGCATTAACTTTGCCTACACCAGTAAAAAATACATTATCCCATGATTGCATTTCTGGTGCTTCGCTTTCTAATGCAATTAAAATTAAATCTTTCATCAATGTCCCTCGAACTCAATTAATGTGTTTACTCTGTACCCGTGTTCTTCTATTATAGCACTTCCTCTAAGTGTGGGCAAGTCTATTAGTGCTAATATTTGAATGTTTTCTTTGGGTACTCCAAAATGTTTATGTACAATATCTGCACAGGCTATTGCTGTACCGCCTGTAGCAATCAAATCGTCCATAATTATAACTTTATCATCTGGAACAATATCTGTATTGCATTGTATATTCAAACATGCAGTACCGTACTCTAATTCATACTCTTTCCTATAAACATGTCCTGGTAACTTGCCAGGCTTACGAGCCATTATAAAAGGCAAGTCTAAATCTCTAGACACCGGTGCTCCAAAAACAAAGCCTCTACTTTCAATACCAATGATTTTAGTAGCACCAAAGCTCATTGAAAGTCCAGTTAAATCTGACAGCGACTTATTAAATGCCTTTGGGTGTTCCAGTAGACTGGTTATGTCTCTAAATTCAATACCTGCTTTTGGAAATCCGGATACTGTTCTAATGTGGTCTTTTAAATCTATATTGTAACTACTCACTGTCGGAGAGCTCGTCATCATAACATTCCCAATATTCGTTTTCTACTAGGTACTCATCAGTGTATTGTTCATCATCGTCATGCCATTTCATATTCATGTACCCTACACTTGCATAGTATCCTTTACCGGTAGTATCACAGTTATCATAATCTTTGTCAACCAGTTCCTTGTCATACCACATGTCTTGAACTATTTCAGCTACCTGAGATTCGACAGTACTAAATGCTACTTTCTTAGGATCGAACTCTTCGCCGACTAGGTCAATAAACCAAGAACCAAAACCGCCTTTCTCACCACTGTGAAATTGTAGTACTGGCTTATAATTGGTCATATCTTCTGGCTTCTTGTCATCCATGTATGCTTCTCTGCCGTACAAATGGTAAGGATCAAAATCAACTACATTTTCATAAGCATAATCATCGCTACCGTCTGCAGGAACTTCTTCGTAAGTCCATTGGTCGTCAGCGTATGCTCCATTTAAGTGTTCAATGTCAGTTGTTTCTGTCCACGATTCAAAGTTCTCATACGGTTCCGGTATTGTCTCGTCCACTTCATCCCAGTCGAAACTGGTAACGAAATCTATTAAGTCGCCATCGCCCTCTTCTGGTTTTATGAAATGATCCACAAAGTCCTCCTTAACTGTGCCGATTGCTACTTCGCCACCTCGGTATCCTGCTTCAATTCTAAAACGCCTTTTTGTGCCTTTCAACTTTTCTGCCATCTTATCAATATCTTTATCTAAACTCATAGTATCCTCCTAGTCTAATAAATCGCCAATGTAAAGATCATTAGGTATCTTATTGGCTTCTTTTACAAAAAATGCACACCTAGGATTTGGCTTGTTCTCTAAGGGTGCAACTAATAAATGTCCGTTCTTCAATTTAGGGAAGAACCATTTTACGTCTTGATAGATGTTTGTAATTTTTATTTCTTGTGCTTCTAACATCTTTCTGCCTAAAGGATTCATTGTTGCTGTTAAGAATCCCCTATTGTTTAAACTAGTCAACGGCACTACTTCAATACCAGTTAAATCTTCGTCTGTTATCACTATGCTCCAATCCATAGGCATCTGAATAATGTTTTCGCCTACTTGTAAACATATTGCTGGAGCATAAAAGCTCTCCAGAAAAATTAAAGGAAGGAAGTAATAATCCATCCAATCTGTTTCTGTTGTGTCAAAAACACAGAAACGTATATCATCTATTTCGTCAGGTACATGGTCAATTTCATATACATCGTTCTCTACTGTCAATATTTTCATTTGTACTCCACTTTAGTCACTTGGAACGGAAATCCTTGTTCTTTATAAAATGCCTTACGGGCCGTCAAGTGTTTTTTACTATACTTTAAATTACTCGTAATGTCAACAACATTTAAATAGTCTTTGTCCTCTGCTTTACGAATGCCTCTACCTATGCTTTGTATAACACGCACATAACTTTTACCTGGCTCCAAAAGAACTAAGTTAAAAATTCTAGGTATGTTAATACCTACTGCCGCTACTCCATATGTAGCAACAATAACTTTATTATCCATTTCACTAACTTCTCTGTATTCCTTTTGCCTGTCAGATACTTTCATCTCACCGCTAATAAATACCCACTCCGGAAACATTTCGGATAATAGTTGCCCTGTGGCAATTCTGTCAATTAGTACTAATGTGTTTCCGCCTGTGCTGAGACCAGTAATAACTTTACTGATCTCTGTAATTCTGTCTTTGTCTGTTACAAGCCATTTAAGTTCCTGTGCATAATTATTAAATCCTAGCACACCATCTTGCATTTGCAGTATGTTAATATCTAATTTTGCTAACACACCCTTGTCTTGTAATTCCTTACTGCTTAAATTTCCAATCACAGGACCCAAACTACAAACACAGCCAACTGCTTCGTATTCGTCCTTGGGTATAGTTCCTGTAAGTCCCCATCGAACGGGAACATTTCTAAATGCCCCGCTCAACAAGTTACGGAGTACATCTGCTTTCGCTTTATGTACTTCGTCTACCATAATGCAAACCACGTCTTCTAGAAACGAATCTATAGGAAAGTCTGCTTCGTACTTCTTACTTTTCTTTTCCATTATACTTAGACTCTGCCAAGTACAAATTGTGTGCGTTTTGTCGTACTCTTTACGGTCACCAAATAGTACACCGACATCAAGTCCTAAGTTTTTGTAGTCGCGTTCTGTTTGTACTACCAAGTCTTTGTTTGGAACAATAACTATAGTACGCCCATACGGCTCACACATATTGCTTAAGGCGGCTGTTATGAGAGTCTTACCTGCTCCTGTCGCCACTTCTTGAATGCTTTGTGGATGTTTTAAAAAGTTATTAATAACTTCTACTTGATAGTCTCGCAATATAATTGGTTCACCTTCTGCTGGATGACCTTTGGGCCAAGCAACATCGTCGAATCTAGTCTGTGTGATCTCTGGGAAATCAAATGACCAAACGTTTCTGTTGTCTTGGACCTCAATGTCATATCCTGCTTGTTGAACAATTGGAAGCAATCTATCGAGTAGGTTCATATATGTCCTACCGCCTACGTCACAATACCTTACACAACCATCCCACCGACCTAACTTGTAAGCCGGCATATGATATGCATATGGTAAAAAGTATTTTACAGCGTCTGATACGTTACGTCTAGTCTTAACATCAAGTCCAACGAACTTAACGTTTACTTCGTCACGTATTTCTAGAACACATTTTCCCATTTAAACCTCTATTTGCTTTTATGTATTATACTACCAGTTGTAGCCTAATGTCAAGTAAAATTCTCTTCCTTGGTTATCATAAAATGGAACAACTTCAACTACATCGTCAAATGCGTTCTCAACCTTTAAAGATAATGTTACTTTTTCATTGATGTATCTAGTGTAGTACAAGTTCATCTTCTTCAAGTCTTCTAAGAACTCGCTATCGATTATATCATACTGACTAGGTGCTCTGTCTAAATTGACAGCATACTTTACTTGGTATTCGTTTTTGCCGTAACGTTGTTTCCAACTAATCATAGCATCATACTTAGCAACTCTAGGTTGCTCTGTGTCTGTGTACTTTAGCATAACGCTCACTGCACCAAAGTTCTGACTGTATCTAAAACCCTGTGTAATGAAGTCTCCTGCGTTGTAGTACTGTGGATTAACATACACATCACCTAACATAAAGCCTGATTGATAATCAATAGTTTCTGAAAACTCATATCTAAATAGACCGAGTGTTCCGAATCCAATCTCATATCCAATGCCTTCTTCTGGTTTTAGGTTTTCGTTACCTAATACAAAGTCGTCACCAAACTTTTCATATAGAGTAGGCTTTCTAAAACTGTTGCCAATATTTAAAAAGAACTGCCCTTGTGTCATACCAAAACGTAATGCATTTTGGTCATCGTTACCAATTCTAACACCAAAGTTATAATCGAATACTGCTGATGCATTAACACTAACGAATGCTCCATAGTTGTCATCTTCGTATGTATTAGATCCTGATGTTGATTCAGTTGCATAGTGTAATGCTTCTGCGTCTACACCAAAGTCAATAGATACCATTGAACTCAGGTCTTTATGCTCTGCTATTCTCAAGAAGTTTCTGTAACTCTCGTTACTATAAGTTTGAATACCATCTGTGGAATACTTACTGTCAGTAGATGACCTACCTAAAGTAATGTTATCATTTCTAACACTAACATTGTAGCGGTCACCTGTATCTACACAATCGTTTGATTGTGAAAAGTCAGCAGTGTAGCAGTTGTCGTAATCATATTCATACTCAACAAACTTACCTGCGAATGTCCAATCACCTGCATCAACGGATACTTTTGCTTGTTGTAAGTCATAAGAATCCTCTTCCGTGTTATCATTTCTAACACTTGGCATATCGGATTTAAACTTAGTGTATTCAAAATTATCGGTTGGTGCTATTCTTAAATAAGAAGGCGTTGATCCTTCAAACCTAATAGTGCTACCAGAATCGATAACGTCTTTGATTAACACTGTTCCTGCAATACTACCTGAACCATATAGTACACCATTTGCACCTGTGATTACTTTTACGCTCTCACCTGATACAACATCGTGTCCAAAGTTATACCATCCTGACCCGGGCTCATTGGCTGGTATACCATTCGTATACACTGTGGTATGTACTGTTTGAGCACCACGCTCATTATAGCCTACAAATCCACCATAACCACCTGGGCTATAAGTAAACGCAGGCATAATTGCACTAATCAATCTAGTACTTGTCATCGGAGTCGTCTCCGTCGATTGTACTTGCTGGGCAACTACTATTACCTCTTCTATCTCATCTGCTTCTACAGTAGAAGGCGACATAAATCCAATTGTTAATAACAGTGCGCCGCCAACACTGTAAAGCGTATTTTTAAGTTTCATAAACTCTCCTTATTATTGTACAACTAATTATACGGATTAGTACTATAAAGTCAAGTGTTTTCTTAAGAAAAGGTGAAGCCCGGAGGGGATCCGGGCTTCGTGGTGCTCTGTTGGGGGATGACTAACGTTTGAGCACCAGGGAAACGATAGCAATGTTACTTATTTTAAATATGCCCCTTCATGCAAGTAGTTCTGGCTAGTGCCTGCCAATTTGCAGGGTCCATTTTTCTCAAGTCTGAGATTTTAAGAACCATTCGCAAACTAATCTCTCTAAGGATTGCGGCATTGTCTAGCATGAAGTTAATAATTTCTTTATCACCTTCTTCACCAAACTTGTATTCTTCAAGCATACCATCACGTACAATTTGCTTGATCCTAATGAACTTATCTGAGATGCTGTTCATTGTAAGATCCAAGTAGTGACATCTTGACATAAGAGCCGCTAAGTGATCCTTAATCTTCTTAGAACGAACGTTTTCAAAGTCAACGTTAGTAATAAAGATACAACCACCTTTGAACTCAAACCTATCTGGAATGCCTTCCCTACGCAATGCGTTGGACTCTGACTTCCAAGTAATGTAACGTTTCTTACCTGAGTCTAGTGTAGCCTTCAACATGTTCAAACATACTTCGTCAAACAATACACTGTCACAGTCATCAAATACTAGTATGTTACCCGCCGCACTATTGTTATATAGTGTTTGGAATAGACCAATTGGAGTAACCGAACCTTTAACAACTTCAGTTCTTGCAGGCTTACCAGCAACTTCTGTAAGCATGTCATAATCTTCCAATACAGTTTCTACACCAAAAGACTTACCAACACCTGGAGGGCCACTAACAATCATACCACGTACTGTACCTTCTGCTACAGCATGAGTCATACGATCCAAGATATCGAAACGTTCTTTAATACGTTCGATTGCTTGTTCTTCGTTTTCTTCCTTTTTAGGAGTGTTGTCGATTTTAGGCTGTTCAGCATAAACACTTGGAGTAACATATTCTAAATCCTGTGTAGGATCTTCTATAAGTACTCTGATGCTTGAAAACTTCTCGCCCATTGCTTCACTACCGTCCACTGTAATAAAGGCACCTTTTTTGCCTATGTTAAGTGGCTTGATGATTGGAAATACTGTATCAACGATTTCGTTTTTACGGTATGTACCAGTCTTGATTTTTACATAATTTTGCTTTGTCATATTGTCATCCCCGACATAATGATTAATGTTAATAAGCCCTTCTTACTAACTTGTGTATATTATACTAAATTTCAGTGTCCATGTCAACCTTTTTACCAGTTTTATTGAACTTTTTTCCTGTCCTTTATTGTTTAATATGTATATATTATACAGTCGTATCGCCCCGAAGTCAACCTTTTTACCAATCTTTTTGGTAAATTATTGGGAAATATCGAGGTATTTGTATGCTTTTTGTACTGCTTTTGCTTGATTATAGGCATCAGCGAGTGCTGAGTGCAGGTCTTTTTGGGTACCGGAATCGTCTTTACGCATGTCTCTAGGCACTAATTGCCCTAATGTTCTGCTATCCGCTTCTTGCCAATATGCCCAATTCTTGTGCTGTTTGAAACTGTTCTCTATTAGGTCTTCAAGGATGCCGTAATCAAACCGCGATCCTTGAGCCCATTTAAGTTCAGTGCCAACTAGCCACTTGTTAAGGTCTGCAATGAAAGTCATAACAGGCGTCCTGTTCTCATCTGAAAACGCTTCGTCCTGAATTGATTTATCTTGTTGGCCCCACCAATCAATAGTATTAGGATCAATTACTCTACCAGCGGCAGTTTGTTCATCGATGTCTAATCTTACACTAAATGGGGTATGTGGTTCTTCGCTAGTGTACGGGTCAAACTTTACACCGCCAATAGTTAAAACCACAGCATCAGGTTTAGTACCCAATGTTTCAATGTCAATCATTGCATGTGTTGTCATTACTTGTATTGTCCAAATAATTTATCAAAAATTTCTTGTGCTTCAGTGGGCGTTAGTAACGCTTCATTGTAAGCAGAACGCTCTTCATGATTCTTGAGGCGCCATTCAGTGAAGTTCTCACTGTAGGATCTACCTGAATCATATGTAAATGTAAAGCCGTCGTCGAATGTTTGTATAACCATATCATACTCCTAATTTATGTACTGCATAGTATAGCACTAAAAGATACAGTATGTCAACCTATTTTAAAATATTTTTTGCACATAGCCTCTTCAATGCCAAATGCTTCTTTTTCCCACGGTAGCTCAATATAAGGTAAATGCCGAGTTTCAGCATAGTCATATTGATTGTTTATCAGTTGCTTTGCATGTATTAGTTCATGTGTAAGATGTAGCAATATGTCATCGCGAGTAAATGTAGTATCATAACTATGTCTTGCTAAATCTATGTGTACAAGTTCTGAATCACCCCAACAATATCCTGCCATTTGTTGGTCTAAGTGGTGTAACAAGTTAATGTCTATATCTACATCGTGTTCAGTATCAGGACATAATTCAGTTAGCATAAGCATACATGCTTCTACAATATCACTCTTATGTTTGATCCTTCCAGTGAAGTAGATATAAATCATTACGATATAACTATATCTTCCATGCCTGCTGTTCGCAGTCTTGTGATGTGACCTATTTGCCACTGTTTAGTATCTAAGCCTTTCATTATGCCAAGATATCTGTTACGCAATAGACTGTATTGATTCGTAAGGTGTGTTAGGTTAATAACACTATCCTCACTATCAACAAACTTTTCAGCATCTCTACTGGATAGTTGTCTATTGTATGCTTCTAGGTATTTACGGAATGTTTTAGAACGTTCTCTGCGAAGTTCTATATTTAAGTGTTCGAGAATTGCTTCAATCTCTTGTAGTTGATTGAAGCGATGCTCTGTGATGCCAGGAAGAGAAGCACTAGATTTCTCTAGGCTTCCCTTTATACCGCATTCGTATTTGGCGTCTTCTAGCTCGTTTTCAAAATAGTCGATTGAGTCAACAATTTTGCCTAAGTCTGCTACTACTGAATTATACCAACCTGCCATTTTTAACCCCAGTCGTCGTCTTCTGCGTCTTCATCTTCACCGAATCCAAAGTGACCTACAACTGCTGTCTTCAAGACACCATCAAATGTAATCACTTCATCTTCGATATTACCTAAGTCTGCTTCCTCATCGAAAACTCTCACTAGGTGCTCTGCCGCTTCAACACGATCCTTCTTTGGAACATAGTTCTTAATGCTATCCCATATACTTACTAATAATAAAATATCTGGATTCATTATTCAACTCCTTCCTGTGTTGGATCATCTACTAAAGTTTCGTCATCAACTAAATCAGAAATATCTTCATCTTCTACGGTTTCAGGAATCTGATTCCATTCATCCATAACAACTTGAAGACGTTCTTCTGTCCATTGCTTTCTAAACTCTTTAATCTCTTCGCCTGTAACAGGTGAGACATACGAAAGTTTATTTCCTACTTTAGTTACGATTCCTTTTTGTTCAAGTAATTCTAAAATACCTGAATAAGGATTCATTCCTGATTCGTATGGAATTTTAATCTGTACACTTTCAAACGGTTTACTGTAACGAGTTTTCACTACTTTACATGCCGCTCTAATACCTTGCACAGTACTAACTTTATTTCCATCTTCATCTTCTTTCAGTTTCAACTTCTTCATTGCAACAACAATACTTGAAGCATACACAAAACCTTGTCCTCCACTGATTTTATCATCAGGGTCAAACATATCTTGTGATGCGTATGTATGGTTAGTAGCAACAAGTCCAATTGGATGTGGTGCTAGTTGGTTAACTGTATTTCTAACTAAGGCTGTTAGTGCCTTTGGCTTTCTACCCATGTCACCTTTCATATCACCTTTTTCAAATTGTGCTACGTCAGTTGGTGTAAGTAACATACCTAGACTGTCTACAACAAATAGTAGTTTAGGCTGTTCCTCGTATGGTAAATCACCGTAGTTATTTTTATAGTCTTTCACAAAGTCACTGATAGTTTTAGCAACATCATCAATCATGCTAACACTAATCTTGAGAAGTTTCTCAGGAGTTGTGTCTACATCTAATGCTTGTAGCCAATCCTCATCAAGTGCATTTTCACTATCAAATAGTACTACTTGACAGCCTTGCTCTTGAGCGTTCTTTACTAAGTTACCAGAACAGATAAAACTTTTACCCGAACCAGACTCTCCAGCAAATACACTTACTTTACCCAAAGGAACTCCTTTTTGGAAGTCCCCACTAATTAGATAGTTAAGTGTATAGTTACCTGTAGAGATCCAGTCTTGCGGGTCATGAAATCCAGCACTAATGCCAGAAATACTTTTCGTAATGCCTGTTCTAAACTTTGTTAAGTCAAATGGTTTCTGCATGTTAGTCTCCTTAAGAACGGTTTCTAATCATGTTCAGAATATCATCTGCACTCGGTTTTGCTTCGCCTTCTGCCGCTGGAGCCGGGGCCGCTTGTGCCACTGGTGCCGCTTCTGCTACAGGTTCTACTGGAGCCGCAACTGGAGCCGCAGGTGCTACTGCTGGTGCAGGTGCAACTGGAGCCGGGGCAACTGGAGCCGCCTGTGCTGGTGCTGTTGTAGATTGTGTTGCAGTTGCAGGAACATCTACGCCATATGGCTTGTAGAAGTTACCCCATCTTTCGACATCATACAATTCACCGTCAACTGACGCTTGAAACATTTCGCTAATTGCGTTAATTTCATCTGCACCAGGACGCTTCGGTAAGAAGTCTGCAAGGTTATGAAGACCATTTGTATCAATAGCCGCAAGTTCAGTTTCATCTAATGCTCTTTCTTTACGAGCCCATTTAGACGTACTGTAGTCTGCGTATTGACCTTTGGTTGTTTTAGTTACTCTAAAATCTGTACCATTAATATAGTCAGTAGGCATATTTTCCATATCTGGATCCATAAGTGCTGACTTAATAATGTTAAAGATTTGAGGTGAAATGACGAAACGTCTGATTGGATTCTCAGGTGTGTTTGCTTCGGTCATTGGGTTTTCAGTTACATATCCTTGGAAGATATATGAACGCTTTTTCCAATACTTTCTGCCCATGTCTTCTAGACTTGGATCTTTAAACCAAGGACGTACCTCAGTTAATACTGGACAAGTGTCGCCATACATTTCTGCACAAGGTACTTGTACTGTTACAGGCTTCATCTCTCCGCCTTTAATACCTGGGAAAGTCAAACGAATCATTTGTCTTTCTTGCCAAAAGAACGTGTTGTCAACGTCTGCGTCAGGTAAGAACCTGAGAGTTGCTGATGTCCCTTCGTCGATATTCCAGTGTGGATAAATGGCGTTGTCGCCGCCTGATTGTTGCTTTGATCCGGAACCTTTCGATTCCATTGCTTGTAGTTTTGCTCTAATTTCTGCTAAAGATGCCATAATAATTTCTCCTTATATGTGCCATGTTCGCTAGTACGTCTGGGTTTTTGTACTAACTGTGGTTATTTTATATTCTTTAAGCCATGTTGTCAACCTTTTTATACTATTGCTGACAAATAGTTTTCTTTCCTGTAATACTATTTATTAAAAATTTCGAAACTCTCTATAAATTTCTCGTATTTCTTGCTTTCGCTTTCTGCTAAATCTTCTGCCATTGCTACTTGCTGTGGTTGTTGTGCTGAAAGTAAAGAAGCCTTAACTGCTCTATATTCCATTGCATCTAAACTACCACCTGATGATAATTTGTTACCAATCCCACCTAAGTAATTAGCAAGTTTGCTGTCTTTAGCAACACTGCTTAATTGACTGACTTGGTAGCCTAACTTAGCATGTGGATCTGCGAACTCAATTGGATCTTCTGCAATGACTTCTTTTGCTCCGCTGAAATCTGCACTTTCAATTGCTTTCATTATGTAACTTTCAAATGCTGATTTTTTGTTTACTAACTTAGATAGTGTTTGGTGTGCATTACCTACTTTGTTATCAAAATGCGTTTCAGTAAAGTGATCTTCTAAGTTTACTTCGTTAACCATTTCAATGTTATCGAATTCTGCTAAACTTTCAACTGTTTTACTGTACGACTTAGGTCCTGCTATTTTCTTAAATGTGTTTTTAATACCTTCAATATGTTCTCTTGCAATACTAACATACTCTTGATTTGATTCATTAACTAGTCCTTGCTTGGATACATAGTTAACAAATTCTTTTAATGTTTTTAAATCACCGCACATACTTACAATGCTTTCGCCAACTGAGTCGTGCATTGTGCCGCCATTGTAAATGTGTCTTGCCATTGCTCTTGCACCTTGCAAGTTTTTACTAGGAAATAAGAAACGCTCCTCATTTGCTTGAATGAATATCTTACTAATATTCCTACTTCTAGCACCACGTGATTCTTCGTTTACAGCCTTAGTATGTTTTACAACTAATTTAACTGTATCCAAAGGTTGGTAACTTGTTTTCGATGATCCGTATGATGAACCTAAACTTGCTTCTTGTACACTTTCCATATCTTTCTCTTTTGTAATATTAATTTTTTCGCTGGCTGGTTTTAATGATTTACCAAACAGTCTATAATCCATTGTCATTAAGTGTTTTCTTGCAATGCTACCTAACTGTGATCTTAGTGTGTCTGTTTCTTCGGAATTTTCAGATGCACTAAAACGTATTTCTTCACTTGCTACATTCAGTGTTACAAGTAAGTTCGGATTCTCTACAAAGAACCTGATTGCTTCTGCAGGGTCGCCTACTACTTCACCTTCTTTGTCGAAAGTATCTACTTCGTAGCCGTAGCCTTTTAATAAATTAAAGACTCTGTCTGCAACTGTTTTTACACTTATTGCCATATTATTTATCTCCTACTTGTATTTATCAAAGTAGCCCAATCGGCATGGGTTCATCATATTCATCAAAAGGACCTGAACTTTCATCGTCATCATAAGATCCTTCTTCATCACCTCGTATGTTTTGGTTTACAACCTCATATACGGAATCTTCAAACGATGCAATATAATTAATCATGCGTACAGCAATAAGCATACTCATAACTAAATCGTCAGTGTCGCCTGGTTGTGCGGCAAAACCACTACCTCTTGCAACAAACACTTTAAGTTCTCGTAAAAATGCTTTACTGTGAGTTTTTAATTTGCCTTGTTCTATGTAACGTTTAAGTGATATGCAACCATCCATTTTTGTTTTAGCACTAGTATGGAAACCTTTACGTCCACGTTTACCTTGTTGCTTAACAGGATCGTGTAGCATTTGCCCTGGGAAGTTTTCTTCGCCGGTGTCTCTGATAACAACAAGTGCCGCTTCACCGATAGTATTATTTTCCACTGTCCAATAAATATCACTAGGATCATATGTCTCAATTTCTTGAAGTATTTGTCGCAAAGTTCTAACTTGGTCTTCAACAGGTGTTTTGTTATGACACCATTCAGCAACTTGTTTCATTGCTGGCAACTCCAGTACTTGTATTGCGGCATTATCTCCGCCTGTTCCTGCACTAGGGTCTAGTGTTACAACATACATAGCATCTTTCATTGGCCTAGAATACCAACGTACTTCGCCTGTTCTGTACAGGGTATCTGTATGCTTCATATTAGCCAAGCAAAGCGAGTCAATAAGTGTTTCGTTATAAATGATAAATTCGCATTCATGCTCACGTCTAAAACGTTCTTCACCAATTCTGCTTTGTTCTGCTTCTGCCCAATCAGGGTCTCTGTCAGGATGCTGATCCCATGTTGCCATGTATCCTTTAAAACCGTTAATACCTAAATCTAATTCGTTACCGTATTCATCTACAGTCTTTTGTGATTGGTGCCAAATACTAGCAAAGGTATCTTCGTCACTGTTGGGTGTGCTTGTAACAATACACTTACCACCTGTACTTAGTGTTGGAGATAGTGCTGTCCAAAACTCTGCGGCAATACGTGGGGGTACGAACGCAAACTCATCTAAGTATACTAAGGTTAAGGACATACCACGACCAGTGTTTTCAGTTGTTGTACTTGCTACAATTCTACTACCGTTATCAAACGTAATACTCATTTTATTGTATTCACTTACACCAGCTCTAATATGGTCTGGTACACTTTCATATGCATAACGTATACGTTGCATAATTTCCATTGCACCTGCCGCCTTGTGAGCCGCTACTAGTATTGTACTGTCTGGTTTGAACATAGCAAACCAAAGTAAGTATCCTGCCGCTACAGTGGTTTTACCCATCTGTCTGCCCAGCATATTAATACTGTATCTATACTGGTTATAGTTGTTGATTAGGTCATCTTGATATTCAAACGGATCAAATGATATGCCGCCTTTAGTTGGATGCTGTATCTTTACATAGTTTTTCATAAAGAAAGCAGGGCCGTTATCGTTATCACAACATTCCTGAAATTCTTTCAGCATTGTTGCGTCATAACTAACTTTATCGTATGCGCCTTTTACAAGCTCTGTACCTACTGTTCCTTTTGGCATACAGTTATTTATGTAGATTTATGTGGGGGATTGTTGTTATTTAGAACCGTTCATGAGATATGCTTTAAGTTTATCTCTAATTATGTTTGTTAAAACTTGCTTATCTGGTGTGCCGCTATTGTATGGATTTACAGGCTCTTTTGGTTCATCGTCTGCATCAACAGTAACAACTTGCATTGGTTCTTCGCTGTCATCACATGGACTGTGGTCATGGTCATGCCCAACTTCTGGTTGACCACCTGGTAATGTAATACCGACTTTTTGTAATAATACTTTAAGTTCATCAACTGTATCAGCACTTGCATCAACAGACACCGAGCCTGTTCGTGTACTGAAGTTCTTTTTGTAAGAGTGGCTTTCGGCAGTGTCGCTTGAAGCACATGAGTCACATGCTTCTAATAACTTCTTATTAAAGTCTATATCATTCACGAGCTTCTTGAGCCTCTCATTTGGTCAATAGTGTGTACATGCTTACTGGACTCTGCACCTTTACCCATGTTTGGAGTGTTTTGCATTGTAGCCATTGTGTCTGCATGTTTTTCGCCCATTAGTTCATCTTTAGTTGGGTAGTTTCTAAAATAGTCTGCACCCTTTTCTGCTTTGATTTTTTCTAACTCTGCTAGGAATTTTGTATTGTATGCTTCACCGAACAATGCTTCACTGAAATCGACATCAACGTTTTCATTTTCATAATGTGCTTGTTCTTCTTTAGTTAACTCTGCTTCTTCATGGTCAACAAGTCTTCCGTCATCTAATGCTTTTTGCTCTGCGGCAATATCTGCTTGTAACTTTCTAGGCTCTTTAACACCATAACATAATACACGTTCATGGTCTACGCCTAAGTTTACTGCAACGTATACTTCTAATACTCTGTCGTTGACTGGGTATTTTAATACAACGTCTGAGCTACATACTTCGCTTGTAAAGTTTGCACCTTTTAATCTTGAAAACTCCATTGGGTTCTCTTGAATAGGCGCTCTCTTCCAAGGAGTAGCACTTATAATATTGTACTTTGCCAATATTGATTCTAATTTTGCTAAATCTTCGTTAGAACAATCTCTGGCTACTTTAATTTTGTAACCGTACTCTTTGTCTAAAGATTCAGAAATGATGTCTTTTAGTTCTTTCATAGTCTAAAACTCCTGTTACACTTATTTATCATAAATACTAAAAGTATGCAGTTTAAACTAAGCCAAAATGAATTTAACGCCCGTAGAACATGGGGAACCGCTATTGAGAACATGGTTTGCCCACATGCAAATGCTTTAGATAGATTCGACCAAAGTGGTTACGACTTATGTCTATTAGAACAAGAGTATGCAAAAGTAAACATAGGATCACATGATTACATGCGATATAAAGCATGTATTAAACAAGATTGGTATATAAATGATCATGCCCACAAAGGCGTACACATTAACCACTCTGACTTATACGAACGTAAAGGCTACCACGGTTATGCATTAGAACAGTTAGGGCATTGGGCACCAGGCAATAATCTACTATGGAAAATGATTAAACTAAAACCCAAGTGGGGTATAGACATGAGCATAGACTATGTAGATGATAGAGGTACTGTAATGGAACTTTTTCACTACGAATGGGACGATACTGAATTAGACACTGTACTAGAAAAGAAAGAAATCATAGAATTAGTTATAGAAAATAATGATTGGGAAGATGTTGCAAGTACTAAACTGTTAAGAAAGGATGAATGGCAACATTTAGATTTTACAGGTCAAAGTGCATGGACTACAAAGTTTTTAGGACTGCCCCAGGAACGATTTAAACTAGTGCCTTGGAAAAATTAATCTTTATTGTTAATAATCTTTAACAATTCATTTCTATCAAACGTTTGTTCTGTACCTGAATCCCTGCTAGAATAACTACCAGCATTGTTATCTAACCTTGCTTTCTTAATCATCATATCAATTTGCTTTAACTTAGAATTTATTTTACTATCTTTAGCATCTAAGGCAGTCTTTAACATTTTCGAAGCACTATCAAAAATGCTACCTGCATCTCTATCGCTAACATTCATTCCTAAATTCATTAATTGCTGATAACTATCAACTGCCTGGGTAGCAATACTGTCCATATCGATATTATGATCTTCTAGTCCTTCAACATTCCTTAAAGCATGGTCTATCTTTTCTGCATTACTAAGTGCCTTTTCAACTTCTGCTATCTCAACAATCTCTTTGGACGGTTCAGTGAACTTTTCTACTTCGTCAGATGCTAATGCTTCTTCCATCGATGGTAAATTAAATTCTTCTTCTAGTTTCTTGGTCATGCTAGTATTTACCTATTGTGACATCTACACCCAAAAAATTCGATAATGTTTTGCTATACAATGATGGGTCATTACTATCAACTTCAAGTTTTGTGTAAGTAATATTGTTGTCATCGAATATTTGCAAAAAAGACTCTTGTGGTTGTATGTGTTCGTCCCAAAGTTCAGGATGCCTAAGTAAATACTGTAATGTTACATGAGTCATAAGCCAGTTACGATCTATGCCTTTAGAATCAATATGACCAACCCAACTAGAGTATGCCGAGCCTAAACGTTGGTGAGTTTCTCTGTGCCCACAAAACCAAATCGCATCTTTTACGTCTTCCTTAGTAAATCTGTCTAGTATTTCAATTTCTGGTTTAGTCCATAACACACGCTGGGTATCTTGTGTTGCACATTTTGGTATAGGAATATAGCAATACAAAATATCCTTTATATAAAATGGTCTAAACTGTCCGTAAGTGTGCTGAAATAATTTAGGAGTGTTGTGATTACATTCCAAAATATCATGCAATTGGAATAAAGGCATATTTAGATAGTCTTGTTCATCCATAACTATCTCATTTTTCGTCTTGGCTTGGTAGTTCTCTTAGGCTTATTAAATATTTGGTCTTCAGTGATAACTTTAAAATGTATACCTTTACTTTTAGCCCAAGCACTTGCGGCTTCCCATTTAACAGCATTAACTTGTGTTGCCATTTTGTCGCCTCTGCCTCTTGCTTCTTCTATGACTGTTTGACTTTTAGGCTTAACTTCTATTAATTCTACTCGTGTTTTACCGTTCTTATCTTCATATTGAACCATAAAGTCGGGTACATAGTTAGTTATTTTTCCTGTGAAAGGATGCATATAAGGTATCTTAACGTTTTCACTTGCCCACTTAATTATGTTAGGATGAGTATCACAGAACCTCATAAACGCCGTCTCCCAACTGCTACGGGCAAAGGGTGCCTTTGCTCCTATATACTTACTAGGATTTTCTACAATGTATTTTCCTTGGGAGTATTTAGACGCCATGTGGGTCTCTATGGTCTAATTACGTTAGCAATTTTACTGAATTTATTTTGTTTCTCAACTGTTAAACCAATAAGATTGCCTTTTGGTCTAATTGTGTTTAATGCTTTATAAGTGTTTTCTGCTAGTTTGATACTGTCTTCGTTTAACTCGAAATAAGATATAGGATGTACACCTTGTTGATCTGCAATTTTAATTAATGCCTGAGCAAGAGTTGCCGCTGTAGGTTTATTAAATCCTATGTCAGTAAGGCGACCTTCGACCATTTGTAATTTAGTTGCGTCCATTCCTGCCGTGTTCTGACCTTCTAGCATTGTGGTTAAAATATCTACACTTGCTTCAGGTAGAGGAAAAGCAATTGTGCTGTTCTTTAAGAACTGCACTAACTTGTCTCGTCTTTTTTCGTAACTGATTTCGTTACCAAATGTTTCATACATACTGAGCATTAAGGATTGCCTCCACCAATTGCTTTCCAAAAGTCTGACGTACTTTGGTCATGTGAATAACGACTTACTTGGTCACCGCCTTTATTTGTAGGGCTCAAATAGTCTAGAGATTTTTCCTGTAACGATGCTTGATCTCTAGTATCATTAGTGTTAACGCCTAGTGGACCGGTGCCTCTAAGTTTTTCGTATTCTGTCTTATCGCCGCCGCCTTTAAGAAAACGTTCCATATCATGGTCAGGTATAAAACCGTTTACTACAGGACTTACTGTGAAGTTTTCATATGATATATCCATGTTAACCATTACTGGGTCAGATGACGAATGGTCAAATCCATCTACAGTAAATCCGGTTACAATAGGGTTAAACATAGTGTACACCATTGTTCGTTGAGCATGAAACATAACAATGTCTATATGGTCTAAAAAGTACTTCTGGTCACCAGGTAATAAATTATATCCCATATTATTATCACTGTATTGTGAATTGAATCCGTATGTTGGTCCTTCTGTGCCACCTGTGGGTATTGCACTGGGTACTACATCGTACGGAATTGTTTTTGTAGTTGCAACACCATTAGCGACCTCATATTGCCCTAATGGATTTGTAAATAAATGTGCATACATTTTCATTAATAATAAAACCCAAGCACTATCAACTGTGTCGTATGCTGACATAGAAATAGGTTTAAATTCTGCGTGGGTTACTGTGATACGTTTTTTGTTGTATTGATTCTTTACATCGGTTGACATTTCAACACTAGGTATGTCACTATTCTTGATCATACTGCTGAATACTGTTTGGTCTCCGACTTTATCCATGTCAGAAATACCAGGTACACTAACTTTACCGTTAAAGTAAAAATTAGCGTACCCGTTAAACTTCTGTCGTACAGGAGTGAGTTCTGGATTAAAAGGCTTCGCATGGTTCTCGTCAAAGAGGAATGGTTCAACGCCATCATATTTGATGCTGGAGACCATTTTCTGTGCCGCAATTTTCATGAAGTCTTTTAGAAAACTCATCCTGTTATATTACCTACTGCCCTATTTCTTTGCTACACCGGAATTACCAGTTGACTCACCTGCACTGAAGACGTTATCTTCTGGATAAATCTCACCAGTACTACCACCAATAGCTGAACCGCCACCTGCGCCATCACCTGCGGCATGTATTGCATTATCATATCTGATAGTCAATGTAACTGTCACGGGCTCGTTGGTTGAGTAGTCTGAATCACTGTAGTCAACATTCTGTAAGAAACAACCTTCTAGTCCCCATGTTTCCATCGGGTCAGTGGTTTGACCATCTAGTATCTCAAGTCTAGTGTTAAACTTATAATCACCACCGGACAATGCCGACTGTTGATTAAAGTGGTTCAACTGTCTACTAACTTGCTTACCAGCTAATCTTGATACTGAGTTCTTAATGTCATCACGGATAACTAACTGTACAGTTTCCCATGTGTGCTTTCCTTGTACATAAACTTTAGAGTTGTAAGAATGAATCTCTACTTCTTCAAAGTTAATCTTAGGACGACTGACGTTCATCACGTTCTGTGTAAATTCCCTTGCGTTTCCTTGTGCTCCAAAATCTTCAACCTTAACTCTAAAACGAAATTTGAGTTTAGGCATTAGAATACCTGCGTTACCGGATTCATCTATAGGAACACCGAACTTGTTCATGTTTCCAAATAAATCTGCCATTTGTTTTTCTCCTAACTTAAAATCCTTTTGGATTTATGTTACAGTTATTTATCTAATTAAGGACATTTTCTTTATAGTGTGCTTTAACGGAACCAAAAAAAAGGGGCCTAAAAGACCCCTTTTTATTGTTAAGTAATTAAACTTACGCTGATGAACCCAATGTGTTTTGGATTCTGATTGGAATATAAATAAACTCAATCGCTTTCACTGGTTGGATCGCAATATCGATATAAAGTTCGTTTCTATCGATTCTTGTTGGAGTGTTGTTTGATTTATCACATACTGTAACATAATCAAATAAACCTCTTTGGACTACTAAGTTAGATAGGAATCCATCAACAACGCCTTTTGCGTTCTGTCTTGTGATATCATCATTCGGTTCAAACAAGAATGGCTTAACGATATCGTCAAGTCTTTCTCTAATATGAACAATGAGTCTTGCAACGTTAATTCTATCCAAAGCACTTGCAGTTGGGTTTAGTGTCTTCTGACCGAAAACAACTAGTCCTCTACCTGGGAAAGAAGCGATAGGGTTAACTTTATTCAAGTATAAATTATCTCTCTGTCCTTCATTAAGTGTTACTGGAGTGTACTCGCCATCAGTTGGGTTAACAAATCCTACTGAAGTTGCATTTTGTACTAATCCTCTTTGGAAACCAGCTGGTGCAAACCAAGGGAAAGCAATCTGGTCATTGTATGCAAGAGTTCTTAAAGCAACATGACTTGCTGGTACAACTACGTTGGTACCGTCTAAGTTTGTTGATAAAGCACTTGGATAGTAAACTGCCGCATATGGAGAGCTTGTTAGCAATCCGTCTTCGCCGTTCTCACTAGCATTGTTGGCGTTTGTTGCCCAGTTCTTAGTGCTTGTAGCATCTGCTTTAAGTCTAAATGGTGTGTCGCCTACAACAAATGCTGTATTTCTTCTATCACCACTTAGTGCAACCATCTCGTCTAATAGCTCTGGGAATCCAGGAGCAGATATTAGATTGAAAGCATTAATTTCACTTCTAAGATCATCATTAGAAACGATAGCACTTTGCATTGCAACTTTAACTACGTTGTGTACTGCTTTTCTTAAACCAAACATTTTTCCGTCTACTTGGTTCATAGAAGCATCTACCCAAACATTACCAATGTTAGTTCCTGCTGGAGTATAATTAATTTTATACTCTTTAACATTACCTGCTGAAGCACGTTTGTTAAATCCTAACATACCTTGTGGGTATGCTGTTCTTAACGGTGCGTCTGCATCTAATGAACTTGCTTTAGATTGTCTAAAGTCAGCATATATAACACCTTCAGCAGTTACTTGGTCTGTACCATCTACTGCTACCCAACTACCTGAAGCTCTTTTGTAAAGTGCTGGGAAGTTTTCTGTATCATCTGAATCTAACCATACATCGCCGTCTACTAATGAACCACCGCCACTCTGTGTGCTAGGAGCACTTGAAGCCACTTGTAAGTCCTTAGTAAGTGTTTGCCATCCTGCTGTTGCATCATTTTCTAAGATATCTGTTTTTGCTAAAGAAACACCTGCATCGTACCAATAAGTACCTTCTGCTAATGTTCCTGTAATTGTTGTCTTACTTGCTTGGTAACTTAAATCACCGAAGTTAGAGTAAGTAATGTCTGCCGTTGCCGCACCAGCACCTAGACCCAATGAACTTGGACCAAAGTCTGTGTGTAGACTTTTAACTTCTACGTCTCTACCTGAAGAAACTGTTAACACTATGTTAGTGTCATCGCCTTCAGAAGCAACTACATCGCTAACGCCTGCGCCTGATAATGCACTGTTAATATCAAATACTGCATCTTCAACTGTTGATGTAGCAGGTGTGCTACTGATTGAAGCCGTAAATGCTACGTTTACAGTTGTGCCATTATAGACTACTTGTACGTTTGCATTACCTGAAACATCAATTGCCGATTTGGCAGAACCTGTTCCAGTTACTGTTGCTTTGCCGTTATGTCTTTTCAATGTTAGACTTGCTGTAGTATTACCTACTGCAATTAAGTTTCCTACTGAGACATTAGCAGTACCTATTGAAGTATATGCCGCATCAGTATCTGAGAACAACGGAGTTGCTACTGCACTGAAAGACTTACTTGCTAGGCTGTATAATTTAACACTTAGCTCTACGCCAGTGTTTGGTGTAGTTTTTTGAACAAAAACGTCACCTGTTGATAACGCACTAACGCCATCACTTTGTAAAGTTGGTACTGCAAGGTGTGTTCCAAACTGGAAGTCACTGCTTGTAGCAGAGATCCAACTTGCTGATCCAATTTCATACCAGTCATCACTGTACTTTTCGAAGTACTTGACTGTTGTTGCTGTTCCGCCAGCGGCTGTGTTAGCCACAACTGCGTAATCACCGTTAAGACCAAATGATTGCTTTGGTGCTCCGGTGGCGCTCTTAATATTGATTTTATCTGCAACTGATACGGATTTTTTAACCCATGCGGTACCTGACCATTCTCTAAGTCCAAAAGATGAACTTGCTGTGTCAAACCAGTATGATCCGTCTGCAATAGCGCCTGTTGGTGCTACTGAAGAAGCGTCTAATTGACCTAAGTCAATATCAGCTCTTAATACGAATGCTCTGTTTGCCAAACCTAAGAATGAATGGGCCGCTAGTAAGCCGTATTCGTTGAGATCATAACCATTTAAGGCTGTACTACCACTGCTATAAAACAACGGATTACCAAAGTTCTGTAAAAGTTCTCTTTGGCTCGTAATTAATTTTAATTTACCTGCTTGTGCTTTAGTTGTAAATGCCGCTGTTCCTGTACCGTCTGGACTGCTCTTATCCTGAGCTGTCGCAATCACGATTAAAGGAACTGTTCCAGCGCCTGCTGAGGCGTAAAACGATTCATCACTTACACTAATACTAACACCAGGTGATACTAATTCTGCCATTATAATCTCCTAATTTAATTTCGCTACATAGTATTATGTATAGATATTTATCAAAACAACCGGTAAATGGTATTATTATACAACTGCTTTTCTAAATTTATAGGTGGTTTGATAAATATGCAAATTTTATAAGTTAATTTACGTTTCGGTATTATCAGTTAAATCTTGAGATATTTGGAGTACTGATGCTTCTAGGTCTTCTAAAGTGCCGGTGTTTTCAATTTCGTAGTCAAACTCAAATCCTACCCACTTCCATTCACTTGCATGTATGTGTCTGTATTTAGTCTCCATAGTGTGTTTTGCTGTTACACTGCCATTGTTGGCATGCACTGCCACTTCATACCACTCAGGTAACTCAGAACGTTTTACATGTATTACTACTCCGCCTAATTCTTTAATTAAGTTGAGTTCATTTTTAAATCTAGCATCGCTAACAACTACACACAGTTCGTCTTGACGTTGTCGCCTTATTCTATATTCTAAACTGTTTAGCCATATGTCTTGACTGAAATGAGTACGCATGATATCTGTACCTAACAACTGTAGTGCTAGTCTGGGCGTAAAATTATCAATGCCTAGTTTTCTAGTCCAATACAAGTCGGGTGTTTCCCTAAACTCTCTACTGTCCATGGTATCACCTTCTAGCATTTCTCTTTGCCAGCCAAATATACTTGCACACATATCTTTTAGTGGTGACGCAAAACTATCCTGTACACATCCTTGTTCTACGAACATTTTTGCCACAGTATCTTTACCGCTACCTATAAATCCGCAGATGCCTATTAAATTACTCATGCCAATACTTATGTTATGTTTTCAGTAATACTACTTTAAAAAGGTTCCGTTGTCAACCATTTTTTCCCATGTACTGAATGGAATGTCTTTTTCAGCCATTAGTCGTAGTGTTACTCTTGGTGTGTTATTATCTATTTTTACTTTGTGCCACTTGGCTAAGTTGAGCAGAAAAGGATTATTGAATCCTTCTTTTACTGCTATTTGTGTTAAATGTGGTTCCCAAACTTCAGGCTTACAGAAATAATCATTTGGACTGCTTGTCATCAAACTTTTATCTGCTGTGAAGGATCTAGGTTTAATATTATTAAAAATATTTTTTGAACTTTGTCCTACAACATCCTTATTAATGTAATCTGTAACAATTTCTTCTGTGGCTTGTTGCAATACATCATCGCCATCAGCAAACAGTATTTGAGAATTCACTGGGTCGCCTATCAATCTAAAGTTGCAAACTGTACTAAAACGTTGCTCAGTTACAATAGGATTATTGTGTGCAGGATATTGTACTCCTTCGCAGTGCCAGTCGCTAGGATCGTTCCATGCTAATAATGTACAAGGAAAAAAACGATGTCCCATAGGACTTGACCACATACTTTTAATAAATTCATCTGGAAAATTATCTCTAACAAACTCATTTAATGTACGCATAATTTTTTTGTCAGTGATGTACCCTACTCCACTAAAGTTTTGTTTAAACTTTTTGCTAGTATAAAAATCTGATGTCGAGTCGTGCCACTGTACTTTGTTAGCACCTAAGTTTGATTGTTGGGAATAGTTGTGGATAAGATCTAGGTCTTCCTCACACAAAATATCGTCTACAGTGAAGGGATTGTCTAAGTCAGGAAGTTCACAAAAACAATTGTTCATTAACTCTATCCAAGAACAAAACCAAGCGGTGCATTACCTTCTTCCATATTATGGAGTCCAGCAATTAATGAGTCTAGTTCAGTAAGGGCTTCTGTTTTTAAAGCATCGCCATTTAGTGTAGTTGCGCCACCAGGTCCTGGTAGTCCGCCTGGGAATTTACTTCTTGCTTCGCCGAGCATCATTTTGCTCTGGGCTAAAGCATAAGCACTTAACCAGTCACTTGCATATACATCTTTTATTAGCACACTTTCTGGAATGAAGTTATGTACTCCTACTGCAATATCTTCTGCGTGATTTACGTTTCTTAGAATAGTTAATTCTTTTGAATTTCTGTTAAAGTTAAAGTTGTACTCACTACCAAATATACGACCAATAGTTTCTTTGTATTGTGCAAACGCATCGAATACAGCAAGTCCGCCTATTTGTCCTGCTTGTAGCATGTACATGTTATTAAATGCAACGTCAAATGGATCAAAGTTTGTTCCGCCGCCGCTGTTAGTACCAATGCCTCGTCTATACAATCTTTTTACATCAATAACTTCATCTGGCAATGTGTATTTTGTAACACCTGCCTGTGTTTGTATAAAAATAACTGCTTCTTCGACTGAACCTGAACTAAGTTGTCTGTATTTTGCGATTGCTTTATTAATTGCAATGTCATAATGATCTCTGTCTAATTCGACATCAACCATACCATCTGCAAGACGCAACGAAATCTCATTGATTAGTTCGTCTCGGTTGTTGTAACCTATTTGATCTATTTTGGTAGCCATACTACTATTTATCTTTTATGGTATCTAGAATGCTCTAAGTATGATTGTAGTATCGTTTAATCTACCATTCATCTTAGTAGGTGTAGTTTTGACTTCCTCAAATGCTTTTGAAAACTTAGTTTTTGCTTTGCCAGTCCAATTATTGATTTGTTCTATCGGTTTACGCAAAGTTTTTTGCACACTTAACTCTTCATCAAAGTCTTGTAGTGTTGTTCCTTTGACCATTAAGCCGGCTCCTTCTCTACCCCACCCTTTAGGGTCCTTATTCTTCGCGTGATACACGCCAATCTTCCGGGACTTAGTATTGTATACCCAAAGTTCATTAGCGTATACGACATCTGTGGGCGTTATAGATGCTATTCCTAATGCACCATCGGCTATTTGGAACTTTAACTTCTTAACAATCACATCTTTGCTTCTTGCTTTGGGCTTTCTGGTCTTTCTGGTTGCTTTACCTGTTAAGATTATAGCATCACAGGCATTTAATATTTTTTCAAAGTACTGTACATATTCCTTTTTCATTTTCTTACTCATGAAACTGTATGCTTCAGTTAGTTGCTCACAAGTTCCTGCTAAACTTTCAACTGCTTCTGCGTGACATGGTATATACTGATCCTTAACTAGTTTTGCATGTGCTGGTTTGATTACTCCGCCACCATAAATTTTCATATCCTTCTCCGGATCGAATGTCTTTAGGTCAAATTTTTCACCAACTACAAAGTTATCTAAAACTTCGTCCCAATTACCACACAAATCTGTAATTTGCTCTAACATGCGTTGCTGTATACTAATCTTAGGTTTAGCATCTGCTTTCTTTTCTTCTGCTTTTTCAATAATTGCCTCTGCCTTATCTTCTAGAGCAGGTATTTTTTCCATCAAATGAGTTTTAATGTCAGGATGCATGTATCCTGTCTTGGACCAGATGTAAGTATGCTTGGCAAAAGTGCTAAACCAAACATCAGGAACACGTTTTAGTTTTTTAATTAATTTACTATCAAGCCCACTATCTTTTTCTAGCCATGTAAAAATTGTTGCACCGGCTTTTTTATCTGGTACTTCATAATGAACAAAATATTCGAAGTTGCGATACAGTTTAAGTTTCTTTTCATCGTCTTCAAGTAGGTTTATATCCGACCACTTAGGCTCGGGCATTAAGTAAACGTTTTTTGCTTTTCTTTTAGCCATATTCTCAATCTTATTTTAAAGGTTACAATTGGTAGTTAGTATAACTTCAAATAATTCTGCTGTCAACTGGTAATTTTTGAGCTCAAACGATAAAAAACGGAGTTATAGTGCTTTTGCTGTTAATCCAATTGTTGCTTGTGATACTCTGATGGCATCTTTATAGGTAACACACTCATAAAATAGGTGTGAACGCTTTTTTGTAATTAATTCGGCTGTGTAAGTAAGTGTATCGCCAGGAAAAACCGGCTGTCTAAACTTTACTTTGTCTATGCTAGTAACAAATGTGACCATCTTACTAAGGTCGACTTCACCGAACTGCTGTTTTGCTGTTGCAAGAGCATGTAGTCCTGCTGTCTGATTCATGCCTTCTATCATATAAACACCGGGCCATACTTTGATGTGAGGGAAGTGCCCTTCGAGTACAGGATGGTCGATAGGTATAGTGTATTCTGCTTTTACACTCGGTCCTGGCCCAACTGCATGATTATCAATTAATAGTATAGGGTATGCATGTGGTAAATTCATATAACTATATATCCTGTGTGAGTAATAATTCTGTATATTTCATGAACTTCATTGCTTGTATCTCTGCTAATTTTTTAGTGTCTTCAGCATTACCCTGATGAAATTCTTTTGATGCCCACTTGATATCTTCACTAACAGTGGGCCAATGTAATCCTTGTGCTACCAGCTCTACTATCCCTATAGTATCTAATATCGATGTCATGCCATTATCCTTGTACGGCTTCATGCCTTTACGTCTAAAATAGTTTATCACCATGCGTTCACACATGTCTAAAGACACGCCATTCCTGTTTGTCCATGTATTAAACACACCATTGTGGAATTCACCGCTCATCGTGTATCCATGCTTTTTGTAATTCCTTGAAAATTCACTAGTTCCACGTGCTGATATATCTTTACTTGCCATTTCTTCGGGTGCAATATGCAAAACTCTCAGTGTAGGTCGGTCTATAGGAAATTCTTCGCTACTTAAAATTTCAAATGTCTCTTGTATGCTTTCTACTGTATCGCTTGGTAGTCCTAATATAAAACCAGAGCCTGTTACTATCTTATCCCAACCGTGATTGTCTTTTAAATCTCGTAAAAAACTTAATTGTATAGAAGGGTTTAGTCCCTTCCCAATATCTTTTGCACTTTCAGGATTAGTTGTCTCAACACCAAATTCTGCACGTTTTAATCCCATCTCTAGAAGTAATTGTGATTGGGGTATGTCTTGATTACGATTAACATACAGCATATCCAATCTTAAATAGCAAGAAAAAGTAATTTTAAAAGGCAGACTTGTAATAATTTCATGTAAGTAAACCATTTTCTCATGGTCATCATTAAATGTATCTTCTACAAACCAATAATCTGATATACCGTGCTTTTCATAGTTCTCTAAAAATTCTTCTCGTATAGATTCTGCAGATTTATAGTATGTACCTTTTTCTTTACCAGTCAATTCAAAATGGCAGAACGAACATTTGAAAATACAACCCCTTGCTGACTCTAGCGGAACTATCTCTCCCGGTATTAGTATATCAGAATCAATATATTTCATTGTACTATGCTTCATTTCTATTTTGCTAAGTAAATCTATCTTATATGGGTGGGTTGTATGCACAGGCATACTGTCTGCTGTGTTGGATTTAATCTCATCTAACATATCAGGCATAGTCACATCGCCCCAACCTACATTAATATAGTCAACATTCTTCAGCGTGACATCTTCTCTGGCTCTAGAACCGCCCTTTACAAACTTCACATTAGGATTAATACTTTTTACATAACTTGTAAAAGCGTCATCTATCTCTTCGCCGTGCATTAAAAATCCATTGTATGCATACAACGGGTCATCAAACATTTTATTCAAATCTTTTATGCCTTCTAACGGTAATACCGGCATTTCGTTAGGTAACATGTTTAGCATCCACGGATAACGCATGTAAAACGAATTAGAAATACCTATAGCAAGAGTATTTTCTCCTACATACTTGTCTGCAATACGTTTTAACGTTTCTAAATCATAAAAACTTTGGTAATCTACTACTTGTACTGTGTATCCACGCAATCTACACTCATGTGCAATTTTATATGCACCTAACGTTTTTAAATATAGCGAATTACACTTACTCTGTGAGTGGTGTATAGGTAGGGGATCGTAATCTGGGTCTAATTTTTTGGTCATTAACGACTTAGATACCTGTGGGTCTGTTTCTTGCCCGGTATTAATTTGCATCTTACTCATAAGAATGTTATAATTCTGTGCGTTGTACAAACCTGCAGGATCTGTAAGTATAATAAAATCCACTGGGGTATGATTAACTTCAAAATCTTTAAACGGATTAATCGTCATCTTCTAAGTCCTGAGTAAGTAATAATTCCGTATATTTCAAGAATCTTTGTGCTGATACTATCGATAATTTCTTAGTATGCTCTGTGTTAGACTGATCATATTCCAAATAATCAAATTTTGTGTCTGAATTAATAGTGGGCCAATGTAATCCTTGTGCTACTAACTCTGCAACACCAACTGTACTTAAAATTTTCATTGACATCTGGTGAGCTCTTTTTGTTTTGTAGGGCTTGAACCCTTTTCGTTTAAAATAATTTCCTAACATCTTTTCGCACATTTCATAAGTTACTCCGTGCCGATTAGTCCAATTATGAAACATGTCTTCAGGAAAGTCGCCATGCTCGGCCATTGAGTATCCGTGATCTTTCCAGTTTTTTGAAAACTCGCTTAGACCCCTTTCTTCAATTTCTTTATCATATGCATCTTGTGGTCTAATAAGCAATGCTCTTATAGTTGGACGATCTATTGGGAAATCTGGTTTACTCATTATGTCAAACATTTCTTGAATACTTTCTTTAGTGTCACTAGGTAAACCTAATATAAACCCTGAACCAATTAAAACATCCTCCCAACCATGGTTATCTTTTAAGTCACGCAGGAAATCCAATTGTATAAGCGGACTCAAACCTTTACCAACGTCTTTTGCACTATCCGGGTTAGTGGTTTCTATACCGAACTCTACTCTCTTTAATCCCATTTCTAGTAACAGTTGATGTTGTGGTACGTCTTTATTTCTATGCACATACAATAAATCCAATCTAAGATAACAAGAGAATGTAATTTTAAATGGTAAGCTCGTAATAATTTTATGTAAGTTTATTATTTTGTCAGGGTCGTCATTAAATGTATCTTCCACAAACCAATAATCTGTTACGCCATGTTTTTCGTAGTTATGTATAAACTCTGATGCAATACTTTCATTAGATTTAAAATATGTGCCTTTTTCTTTGCCTACTAATTCTAAACTGCAGAACGAACACTTAAATATACAACCCCTTGCTGTCTCTAGTGCTATTAATTCACCAGGAAACAAAATATCCGACTTAGTATATCGCATAGTGCTGTGTTGCATTTCTATTTTGCTAAGTAAATCTAACTTATAAGGATGAGTAGTATGGATTGGCATGCTGTCTGCTGTATTATTCTTTATGTCGTCTAACATATCAGGCATAGTCACATCTCCCCAACCTACATTAATGTAATCAACATTACGAAGCTCAACATCTTCCCTAGCTCTTGTTCCGCCCTTTACAAATTTTACATTAGAATTAATGCTCCGCACATATTCAACGAATGCATCGTCAATTTCTCTACCGTGTGTTAAGAAACCGGAGTATGGTTTAAAAGGATCATCAAACACTTCACCTTCATCTTGTATTCCTTCTAAAGGCAATATTGGCATTTCTTTTGTTACCATGTTTAGCATCCATGGGTAACGCATATAAAACGAGACAGATATTCCAATTGCTAGTGTGTTCTCACCGACATACTTGTCTACAATGCGTTTTAATGTTTCTAAGTCGTAAAAACTTTGATAGTCTACAACTTGCACAGAGTATCCACGCAATCTACACTCATGTGCAACTTTATATGCACCCAGTGTTCTAAGATGTAGTGAGTTAGCATTGCCTCTTGAATGATGTATTGCTCCAGGACAAAAATCTGGATCCTCTTTTTTAGTCAGTAGTGCCTGTGATAACTCCGGGTCTTTAAGATAACCTGGCGCCAGCAGTGCATCATGGGTCATCTTATTATAATTATGTGCGTTATACAGTCCGTACGGGTCTGTAAGTATAATAAAATCCACTGGAGTGTGTTTTGTAACTTCAAAATCTTTAAAAGGATTTATTTTTTGCATATCTGTATTTAGTATATTTACAAAGGCTTAAACGTTGTTACGGTGCCATCAGTTACCCAATTAACACTATCGTACACAGTATGTTTTTCAATGCTCATAATGTCGTCCCAATATTTTTGTACATACATATCAAATTTGTTATCGGCGACAGCATCTGCTTTTATTCTATGCGGTGGTGAGGAGGATATAGCAAGTTGCCATCCTTTCTTTTTAGCATACTCTTGATTAAATTTGTAGACTATTTTCGCTACATTGCCTAATGTTAACCCATGCTTGTTTGTCCAGGCTCGTAAAGGATTTAATATTGCAGATTGTTTTCTCATTTCGTCAAAGCCAGAGAAAGTGTACCCATAACTTTCTGGATTAACATCTATTAAACTACCGGTGGGTGCTTCTCCCTCTATAGGAACTGCTCCTGAATTTTTGTATGATTCAGTGTCTCGCATAAACAAGAAGTTCATATAGACATGGTCAAATTTATTGTATTCAAAATCCAGTAACTTTTTATAGTCTGCCCTTACACTTTCTTTCGTATCTTCGGGTAGTCCCCATATAAAAGTTGTAAATGTTTTTATTTTATCTTGGTAATGCTTTTCTTTTAATTCTCTAACATAGGCCATTTGCTCATCCGGGTGCCAACCTTTGCCTATTGCAATAGCACTTTCCGGATTCAATGTCTCTATTCCATAATAAATAGAATTTATACCGCAATTTTTAATTAACTCGGTTTGTTTCAAACGGTGTTGTAAGTCTAATCTTAAAAATACTGTAAGGTCTAATGGTACTCCACTCTTTTCTTTTGCTTCTGCAACTGCATCTAATTTATAATTTGTGTCATTAAAGGTATCGTCCATTACCCAATACTTAAATACACCATGTTCTTCCCAATTACGTTTAAGTTCGTCTACTATAAGAGATGTGCCACGTTCATACGTTCCTTTTTCTTTACCTATAAGTCCAAAATTACAAAATGCACACTTAAAGATACAACCACGAGCAGTTTCAATTCCAAGTTGGTCACCATGTTGCACACAATCTTCAGCAGTATAGCTCATTGTACTATTTTGTATATCTAATCTACTACCTTTGTCTGTGTATGTAGGCCATTCTTGTTGTTTCTTAAGGTCATCTAAGTATTCTATGATTGTAACATCGCCATAACTAACAAATAACGTATCAACATCAAGCATAGCACTGTCGACAGACGGGTCTCTTAAATATTCCTCGCCGATACTCGATCCTCCATATATCATCTTAACATCTGGATTAATTTTATCAAGCATGACTCTTATCTGTCGTTGCCTTGCTGTAGGAAAATATATCGAATCTATAAATGCGTACGGATTATAGCCGCTATGGAATGAACTACTAGAGCCTACTGCTATAGTTTCATCCCCTACAAACTTTTTAAGGATTGTTTCAACATCTTCTTCAGTTAAATAAAATGGATGTGCTATAACTTGTACAGTGTAGCCTTTTTTTCTAATTTCGTGTGCTAACTTATATACACCATAAGGCCTTGCCGTTTCATGATTAACATAAAATTCTGTGCCTGACAAGTATTTGTGTACACGAGTTGTTTGGGGTATCTCTTTATCTAATTTGCTAAAATAGTCTTGCATCATGCCAATTGGCATTTGTTTGCCTTTTAGTGATGCAAAATGGTTATGTGAAAACATTTGTTCCACATGCTCTCTAGGAACTAAATCATCTGCAAATAATAAAACATTTACAGGAGCCGGGGGCGAGTCTTTTCTTATCGACCGTCTGTTGCATATTGCTGTTTCTGGTATAGAATGTATCTTTGACATTGAAATATTTATCTAGTCTACAAAGGCACGTTCCAACACAAAATCATTTGGCTCTCCTAGGTTTCCTTCTGTAAATCCTTTATCTTCAAAGTAATCTCTGCATTCGTAATTCATTTCAGGGCCGCCGCATACCATAACTCTGTCAGTTGCTTTATTAAAGCCACCATCAGTGAACTTATTTACATGGTCCCAGAAGCGTCCTTTTCGAATATAATCTTCTTGGGTGCAAGTGTCGTAATATTTAAGTGAGAATGTGTCTGCTAGTTCTGTCATTAAATCAGTATATGTGTGTTCTGTATGTGTTCGAGTTGTGTGTACTACTGTGACCGTTTTAAACTTTTCATATGTTTCGGGGTCTCTTATTATACTTAGGAACGGTGCAAGACCGGTTCCAGTTGACAATAGATATAGATTATCTGCTTTAGTTAAATTATCAATCGTCAGTGTGCCCGTACACTTAGGCATGACTAATACATCGTCTCCAACTTTTAAATGCTGTAGACGACTTGTTAGAGGTCCGTCCGGGACCTTAATACTGAGGAACTCTAGTTCATCTTCATAGTTTGCACTTGCAATACTGTATGCTCTAAGTGTTGGTCTGCCGCCCTCTTCTTCTGACGGCAACCCAATCATAGCAAACTCTCCGTTTATAAAACGAAAACTTTTATTGCGGGTGGTTTTAAAACTAAATGTCTTGTCTGTCCAATGGTGGACCCAAGTAACTTTTTCTGTATGCATCTTCTTCCTTTAGAGTGGTGGAGACAGAGGGAATCGAACCCACGACCTTCTGGTTGCAAACCAGACGCTCTCCCTACTGAGCTATGCCCCCGTCCATTTTATCTTTCGCTTAATGCTTTAATATTAGCACTGATTCTAGCACTGTTCTTAGCAATATTGTCACTTAGTTGTTTCGCATTCTTCTGAATGTTTGCACTAATTTGTTCTGCGTTTCTCATTACGTTGTCACCAACGTCTTCGAACCAAAACTTATTTGCTGGTGCTTTTTTTGTAACTTTTTTTGCTACTTTCTTTGCTACTGGTTTTTTAGTTGTTTTTACCATTTTATTTTTTCCTGATACTGTGTATCTGTTTGGAGCGGGTGGACGGAATCGAACCGTCATCTAAACGTTGGCAACGTCTTGTAATAACCGTTATACGACACTCGCATCGTGTATATTTACCACTTAGAGTTTTATAGTTTTATGTATAGTGGCGGAGAGTGAGGGATTCGAACCCTCGATACAGTTACCCATATACCTCCTTAGCAGGGAGGCGCTTTCGACCACTCAGCCAACTCTCCGTTTCGTTTTTGTATTATAATAGTTATCAAGGAAATTGTCAAGAACTTCCTAAAGTGATAAATACTACATTATGCCAAGATTAAGTTTATGGAACAAGAACAAAGGAAACGATTACGACTTTATAGATAGAGTTGTAGCCGAGTCCGTCAACGCAGGTGGAACAGGAGTTTATGTACATAAGTATGTAGGCACATACCAAGACGACACCACGCAAGGTCACGGAAACGATGACGAATTATATATCCAGGATGTTGTATTCCTCGAGAACAGAGATAGGAAATACGACACAGATATATACGAACTACGCGGTTCATACACTATAGCAGACCCCGACTTTGACTTAACCCAGTTTGGTTTATTTGTAAATAACGATTCGTTGTTTATGACTTTCCATATGAACACATGTGCTAACATGTTGGGTAGACGTTTAATGGCAGGAGATGTGCTAGAGTTACCACATTTAAGAGATGACTTATTGTTAGGTGGTGGCGAAGCAGTTAATAGATTCTTTGTAGTAAGTGATGCTGGAAGACCAGCAGAAGGTTATGATCCTAGATGGTGGCCTCACTTGTGGAGAGTTAAACTTAAAAATATTACAGACAGTCCAGAATACAGAGATATTCTTGGTACTGGCGAACAGGCTGATGACCTTAGAAATATTCTAAGTACATACAGTACTGAAATAGCAATATCAGATAAAGTAATAGAATTAGCAAATGCTGAAGTACAATATGATGCAGGTTACTATGAGGGTGGTCATTTATATGTAGATGAGAACTCGCAAGATAAACCTGGTGTGTACTTCCCAGGTGATGGTACTCCGCCCAATGGTATTTCAATAGTAGGCAGTGGCGATGCAATGCCACTAGACGCAAATGATGGAGAATACTACTTGAGAACAGACTTTACTCCAAACAGACTATTTAGGAAGCAAGGCAGTAAGTGGATTAAGATAAGCGACGACAACAAACGTGTCTGGAGTGCCGCCAATAAAATACTCACATCATTCATTAATAATGATAATATAACTACTAACACAGACGGAACTACTCAAGCAGAAAAAACTAATATGAGTAAGGCTGTGAAACCTAAGGCAGATTAATATGGACCATTTCTATGACGCACAGTTAAGAAGATACTTACTACAGTTCATGAGAATATTCAGCGGCTTCTCTGTTGCAGAAGGTGTACGAAACGGAACAACACATTACAACAAAGTGCCTGTTAGATATGCAGACATGCAACGTATGGTTGCACATATATTAACAAAAGGTTCTGAGAACATGGTTAATAGCACACCGTTTATGGCTTGTAACGTTACAAGTTTGCTTGTTGCTAGAGATAGAACTCAAGACCCAATGAATATTAGCAAAGTACAAGTTGCTGAAAGACAATACGATGCTGGTAGTGGATCATATGGTTCAGAAGAATTCCCAGGTAATTTGTATACTACAGACAGATATATGCCTGTACCTTACAACTTAACAATGAATCTTGATATATGGAGTGGCAACACAGACCAAAAATTGCAATTACTAGAACAAATATTAATCTTGTTTAATCCTAGTATACAACTACAGCAAGGAAATAATCCGCTAGACTGGACAAGTTTATATGAGGTTGAGTTGACCGATATACAGTGGAGTAATAGAAGTGTTCCTGCAGGTGTTGACGAAACAATTGATGTTGCTACGTTGACATTTATATTACCTATATGGTTAAGTCCTCCTGCTAAAGTTACAAGACAAAAAATTATTAATACTATTATTACAAACATTTATGATACAGGTAGTATAGGTGATTTAGAATATAATCCAGACATGTATGATTTCTTTAGAACATTAGAGTCAGACTTTGAATTGCACACAATATCGCCAAACAACTACGAAGTAGAACTTATTGGCACGGAAGCGAAGTTGTACAAAGACAATGGCAGTGCAGAAGCAAACTGGAACGACTTGCTTGAAGTACTTTCACCGCAAGGTTCTGGTACAGCGAATGCAAATGTAAGCATAGACGATATACCACTAACATCCGCAAGTACATTACAACTTAACATAACAAATAATGTAGACAACGAAAATACACTTATAACAGGAGTAGTAAGTAGAAATGTATTAGACTCGTCTAAACTGGTATTTAATTTAGATGCAGACACGTTACCTTCAACAACACTAACAGACGTAACAAGAATTGTTGATGCTTCTAAAAACTATCCAGGTGACGGGACACTAGATGCTGTGGCTACTGGGCAACGTTATTTGCTCACATCTGAGATACACGGTAACCAATGGGGTGTCACAGCAAACACAAACGACATTATCGAATACAACGGCACAGGGTGGGTAGTATCATTTAATGCTTCTACATCACTTAATCAAGAAAGTATTCAATATGTTAAAAACTTATACACAAACAAACAATACAAATGGGAAAACGTCCAATGGACAAGCACATACGAAGGGAAGTACAACCCAGGGTTCTGGCGTCTAAACGTTTAGATAGCGAAAGCATACTTACTAAACTTAACCCTATGACCAATTTATCAAGACACACCGGAGTAAGTGCCGCAGGTGTTTTATTTCTAGCAAAATCTACCGGCAGGTGTTTATTTCAATTACGCAATTCAGATAAAAAAGGAAAACACACTTGGGGGTTTTGGGGCGGCATGATGGATCCAGGTGAGACTACATACGACACTATACAACGTGAACTAGAAGAAGAAATAGGAATCGTACCCGAACTAAAAAAATTAAATCCCATAGATGTTTATCAAAGCAAAGACAAAAACTTTATTTACTACAGTTTTGTGTATCTAGTTGACGAAGAATTTATACCAACACTTAATCACGAGAGTGCCGGCTATGCCTGGGTAGACATAGGGCAATGGCCTAAGCCTTTACACTTTGGTGCAAAAAGTACACTAGCCAGAAACAAAGGCATTAATAAACTACATACTATCCTAAAACTCAATTCCTGATAAGTACTAGCATGTCAAAAGATATTATAAATTTTGATTCTATACGACTGACTACCGAACTTAACAAGTTTAAACTACACAAGACTATACCAAACACTTTTTTAGATGGCACGTTCTCGATATTAGATTTAAAAGAGAACTACAACGACCTATCTGCTAAACATAAAAGACTAGCAGATAGATTAATGAAAAAGTATGATGTAGAAATTAGAGATAGTGTAGACGGCTTAGAAAAAAGTATGTTAAATGAGTATAGAGGATTTCTTAGCAACCAGCATTGTAGAGCAGAATGGTGGGTGTATCCTGCTGTGATGCAAAAATACAGAGTAAATATAAATCCTGTTAGAGCTGTGTATTACGAAACTAAAGAGATGATTAAAAAGTTTAACAGTCACAGTGTACATCACGGATGGTTACATGATATGATTACTGAGAACGAATGGCATCAAAGAGTAATGAAGGCGATACTCACTGACAGAAAACGTGTAGATAAAATTATAAATTTTTATTTGCCACTGTACGAGTCTGCTAAATTAGAAACTCCTATAGAACTAAAACATTTGCAAACATTACGTTCTGATTTGCTTGACTATGCAAATTTATTTACTACTGTTAGGAGTTGGTCGCCTGACGACTAATTATTTACTTGTGGCTATGAAAACGCCATCCCAATCTTTAGGCAGTGTTTGTGTCTTTTGGAATTCGCAACGTTCGATCCACATATCATAATAACCTTTCATCTTACCTTCGAATGCATCATGTAGTTGCTCACATAATTTAATTGCTTTATCAAAGTTTTGTTTACGATATTGCATGTGCATATCTTCATGCATCTGTTTGGCTTTTGCATACTTGCTTATCTTAATATCAAGCACAGTGTATATTTCAATGCCCACAGTCTTTCCTTTTACTGCAAGGTCATCTACTTTAAGATAAAAGAAACTATTCTTTGTGTGCTTGTAAGTGTCTCCTCCCACTAACAACAAGCAACCATATTCTTTACACTTACTTTCTATTCTCGCGGCAGTACTAACTGCGTCTCCGAGTATGTCATATGAATGTCTGGCAGTGGAGCCCATCTCCCCAATATAACCGAGCCCAGTATTAATACCAGCACCCATACCGACTGGCGGTCTACCTTCTTTAACAATTTTATCATTGAATTCCTCTACTGCTCTAAGCATTAGTATTCCTGTTTTCACAGCACTTGCAGGATGATCTGGATCGTCCATTGGTGCATTGTGTATGTGCATACTTGCATCGCCAATATACTTAATAACCATTCCATCTGCATCAAGTATAGGCTGTGTAATGGCGTCCATGTAACCATTCATTATTTTTGTTAGTCCTTGAACATCATCACCAAAACTTTCTCCTAGTGGGGTGAAGCCACGCAAATCTGAGAAGCATATACTAACTTCTTTTTTCATACCTTGTTTAATTAAGTCTGGATTTTCTTGCAACATTCTAACAACTGTAGGTGAGGCATATCCGGCAAATTGTTTTTGTATCTCTGCTCGTAGTTTAAACTGTACCCAGAAGTTATTAAAACTTGCCTGTGTGAATATTAAAAATGTTGCTATTGCAGGA
>ERZ1039804.148-NODE-148-length-45176-cov-18.184437_pt1 | contig 45176 bp, 40 predicted proteins | sample MGYA00383089_ERZ1039804 | MGnify/ENA primary metagenome ERZ1039804 (study PRJEB29581, sample SAMEA5548359) | metagenome | biome: marine; feature: coastal; material: water | depth 1 m | study: Short-term variability in the microbial, nano- and picoplankton...
GGTATTTCTAATTCTAGAAGTACCACAAAAAAAACCTATGAATTTATCATGTTAGATTTGACCAAACCAAGAAACTGAATAAAATGAAAGAAAAAATTGAAATACCATTAAGTAAGAACAAATTATTTTTAGGAATTGGAGGCTCGATATTATTTGTAGCTTTGGGAATTTGGCTGTTTTTAAATGCGGAGAATTTTCAAGAACATTCTTTTAGATTATTGAGAAATCCAATGGTCGTGAAAGGAGTTGGAATTTTAGCAATTTTGTTCTTTGGTGCGACAGGAATTTTCGGATTTAGAAAATTGTTCGACAAAAAAGTTGGATTAATAATTGACTCAAACGGAATAACGGATAACTCAAACGCTTCGAGTGTCGGACTAATTGAATGGAATGATATAACTGACATCATAACAAAACAAGTAATGTCGACAAAATTTCTGCTGATTAATGTAAATGACCCAGAAAAATATATCGGAAAAACAAAAAATGCAATGAAAGCCAAACTTATGCGTTCGAATATGAAAATGTACGGAACACCACTTTCAATCACTTCAAATACTTTAAAATATGACTTTGAAGAACTTAAGAAATTAATACAAACTGAATTTGAACGAAAAAAAACGTTGGGTAACAATGTATAACCGCAATTACGGCGGATTCGACTACGTCCGAATCCACTCGGAATTGCGAGCGTCAGTGATTAATCGAAAAATAGTAATTTAAAACCCGTAACTGACGGTTATACGAGACCGTTGTACACCATTTGAGAAAAGTATTTTACATATCATTAATATACGGATTTCTAATCAGCTGTGGGAATGATAAAACATTAGTTGAAATAGAAAAATACGTGAAAGAAATTGAGAATCGAAAAGATTTATCGGAATCGATTACTGAATTTAACACGGAGGATTTGCATGGCGAAATTGTTGGTGGAATTTCCATCTATGAACTGACGAATAATAAAGGAGAAATTTATAGAATAATAGCAGAAGTAGGACAACCAAATCAATCGCCAGCGAATTATGAGTTTTTCTTTAAAAATGATAGTCTGACTTTTGCCAGAATTTTGGAATTTAATGAAACTGGAACTGATACGCTTATAAATAGCCAATACTATTATAATGGAACTAAATTAATAAAGCAAATCGACCAAATGAAAGAGAAAATGGAAGCAGAAACTGTAAGACAAGCATCTGAATTTTATCTTGTTTATGGAAAAGAATCAACTCAATCTCAAAATGCTGATATTGATTCTACTTTATTATACGGAATTTGGGATTCAACTAAAGGCGGAGATGCAGATTTTCGAATTACCGAAAATGAGTTTTATTTAGTTGACTATTTTGAACGCTCGGAATATAAAATCAATGGAAATTTGATTAAAATCATAGGAAGTGATTTTTATGAAAATGGATTGATTTTAAAAGCCACTCAAGATTCTCTTAAAATCAAATGGGTTGAATTAGATGTTGTTGTGGACTATTGGAAATTTAACAAGTAAAAAACGATGTACAACACTATATAAAATTTATGCTATATTTAATAAAAAATTGTAAAACCCAAACAACCAATAAACATTTGTACTAGGCTGGAAATCTTCTAGATTTTAAGCCGCACAAATCTTATACAAATACCTTAGTATCCTGCATGTTCAAAGATAGAAAACGATTCATTTCCATCAAATCTTCCCCAAAATAGTTCGATTTTACTCCCTTTTGCTCCAGAAAAAATTTATTCAAAACTTTAAAAAAGACCCTGTAAATAAATAAAATCCCAGCCTCTAAAAAAAATTTCTATGATCAGTCATAAGATCGGTCTTCACAAAATAACCTTTATCAAAATAGATCCTAGAAGCTTTTACAGCTATTGGAAAAAAGATTTTACCCGTAGAAACCATCTGTAAAGTATGATTTCCTTGCTTGGAAAAATTCAATTCCCCGGCTACAAGATCGGTCAACTTTACAATTAAAGCTGGATCAATGAAACTCTCAGTTTCAATAGATACCACAACATTTTTTGCAAATAAAACACCCGTAATAAGAAGTATCTGATCTCTATTGGCATTTCTCAATAAGACTTTATTAGGATGCTTAAAATCTGCATTTGAGAGATAATTTTGAAGTTCGCCAATAGGAACTTCTTTAGTGAAAGCCCCCTCGTAACTGATGGATATATTTTTACCAGATATTACTTCCAAAGAAAGTTGTAAGGCTCCCAAACCCAACGAATCTAAAAGCTCTTGAAGTAAAGACATTCCAATATTAAAACTATAGGTATCTTTAGTGGTGGCATCGATATGTAATGCTGGGTTTTCTGTGGGTTCCAAAACAACCGAACTGGTTAACGCATGCTCTAAATGTGTATAATACAGTTCCGCATCGTTAAAGGGCGTCTTCAGCCACAACTGTAATAATTGATGATTTCGAATAGGTCCTACAATCAGATCATAACCTTGCTTTCGGAGTGTTTTGGTAAGATTCATTATCCTTTTTCATTTTCTATAAATTCCCGACAGAGATAGCATAACAACCAACGGAAATGATTTTTTTTGGAAAAGCACCAAAGCCAATGCTTTTTGCCTAAAAATACATAAAAAGGTCCTGAATCACTTGAATAAGTAGTTTTTTTAGAAAAGAAAAAGGAAAAACTCGATGAAATGAGTATTTTTCAAAGCATCAAAAGACACTTTACAAATAACTCAACCATCATTTGTCTTTATTCAATGTTTATACTGTAGGTCTTTTTTGAAAAAAAGTATGAGAATTGACTAAAAGAGCAGTGAAAATTGCAGCTTTTGACGGGATTACTCCATCATGGTCGCTGCAATTTTTTTATAGGTACCATTTTCCAATAAGACTCTAATTGCCGAGAATGCCGTGATGGTTTCTTCGATGTCTTCTAGTGTATGAGTTGCTGTTGGAATCAATCGCAGAATAATCAATCCTTTTGGAATGACTGGGTACACTACAATAGAACAAAAAATTCCATGATTTTCACGCAAATCATTAACCATGGCCATGGCCTCTGGAATATCCCCTTTTAAAAAAACAGGAGTGATACAGGTTTGTGTAGTACCTAAATCGAATCCAGCTGCTCGCAATCCAGATTGCAATGCATTGGTATTGATCCACAACTTTTCTTTTAACTCAGGCATGGTACGCAACATATCCAATCGTTTTAACGCTCCTTTTACCATTGCCATCGGCAATGATTTTGCAAAAGTTTGAGAACGCATATTGTATTGTAGGTATTGAATCACATCTTTGTTTCCGGCTAGAAAAGCACCAAAACCTGCCATAGACTTTGCAAAAGTTGCAAAATATACATCGATTTCATCTTGAACACCTTGCTCAAAACCGGTACCTCTTCCCCCTTCTCCAAGGGTTCCGAATCCGTGTGCATCATCTACTAAAATTCTAAAATTATATTCTTTTTTAAAAGCAATAATCTCTTTCAAACGGCCTTGCTCTCCTCGCATTCCAAAAACACCCTCTGATATCACTAAAATTCCACCCCCTGTTTTTTCTGCCATTCTTTTTGCACGCTTGATGTTTTTTTCAAAACTTTCCATATCGTTATGACGATATACAAAACGCTTTCCTGCATGCAAACGAACTCCATCAATGATACAAGCATGCGTATCAATGTCATATACAATCACATCATTTTTACCAACCAGAGCATCTATAGCAGACATGATTCCTTGGTATCCGAAGTTTAATAAGTAGGCTTTTTCTTTGTCTACAAAGGCAGCACATTCCCTTTCTAATTGCTCGTGATAAGGAGTATGACCAGACATCATTCTTGCTCCCATAGGATAGGCCATTCCGTGCTCTTTGGCTGCTTCACCATCAATTTTTAATACCTCCGGATGGTTGGCTAGCCCTAAATAATCATTAATACTCCAGGTAACAACTTTCTTGCCATTAAAAGACATTCTATTAGAAATAGGACCTTCTAATTTTGGAAAAACATAATAGCCTTCCGCTGTTTCAGCCCACTTCCCTAAAGGTCCTTTATCTTTAATTATTCTTTCAAATAAATCTGTAGTCATTTGTACTATTTTTATTTTTTTTATTTTGAGGTTGAGTTACAAAGAAACCGTTTTTTTTGCAGTTTATCAAATTGTAAAGAACACAATTCTACTTATAAAAAACCGTTTTCCTTCATCCAATCATCACTGTAAATTTTATTCATATAGCGAGAACCATGGTCTGAAAAAATCAAGACGACAATACTATTGTCATCAAACATATTTTTTGCTGCATATTGTTTGGTCGCCTGCATAACAGCACCACTGGTATACCCTGTAAACATGCCCTCTTGTTTTACAATGTTTCTGGTTTCTAGGGCAGCCTCTTTGTCGGAAACTTTTTCGTATACATCGATCACATCAAAATCGGTCGCTGTTGGGATTAAGTTTTTACCCAATCCTTCTATTTTATAGGGGTGTACCTCATTTAAATCGAGTTCTCCAGTTTCATGGTATTTTTTTAATACAGACCCCACAGCATCTACCCCTAAAATTTTAATCTTAGAATTTTGTTCTTTTAGGTATTTTCCTGAACCAGAAATAGTCCCTCCCGTGCCACTTGCCGCTACCAAATGAGTAATCTTACCCTCTGTTTGTTTCCAAATTTCTGGCCCTGTAGTTTTATAATGTGCTTCTATGTTTAGCTCATTGAAATATTGATTGATATATACAGAATTTGGTGTTTTTCTGTGAATTTCTTTCGCTACTTCATAATAGGATCTTGGATCTTCAGGAGGAACATTGGCGGGACAAACATGAACTTCTGCACCCATCGATTTTAACAAATCAATTTTATCTGTAGACGATTTATCGCTTACGGCTAAAATACATTTATATCCTCTTACAATACTAATCATTGCCAAACTATACCCTGTATTGCCCGAAGTGGTTTCTACGATCGTAGCTCCTTTTTTTAGGATTCCTTTTTTTTCTGCGTCTTGTATAATGTGTAAAGCAATTCTATCTTTTGCAGAATGCCCGGGGTTGAAAGCCTCAAATTTAGCATAATAAGAACCTGGAAAATGTTTGGTAACCTGATGAAGTTTAATAAGGGGAGTTTCTCCTACGAGTTCTAAAATTGAGTTTGTAATTCCTTTGTTTCTAATCATTCTCTCACTATTCTCTGAGTAATTATTATTTAGAAGTAGAAATTGCTTTTTTTTATTAACTTTCAAAATAATGCTAATAAGTAGGCACATACACCTTACCTAAAATAATCACTTTTACAAAAATACATTTTAATCTCAGATACTAAAACTGTTTCTAGGACTTAATTTTTTCAGGTTCTAATATCCCTTCTAAAGTCAAAAAGAACGTATACATTTTAGCCGTTTCCTTTAAGGCATCAAAACGACCTGAGGCTCCACCATGACCTGCCTCCATATTCGTATCCAACAACAATAAATTAGTATCTGTTTTTAACTCACGAAGTTTGGCAACCCATTTTGCAGGTTCCCAATACTGCACTTGTGAATCATGAAAACCAGTTGTGACTAATATATTTGGATAGTCCTTTGCGGTCACTTGATCATAAGGTGAATACGATTTAATATAGTCGTAATAGGCTTTGTCATTAGGATTCCCCCATTCGTCATATTCACCAGTTGTCAAAGGAATGCGTTCGTCTAACATGGTAGAAATAACATCTACAAAAGGAACTGAAGCAATGACCCCATTATACAATTCTGGGTTCATGTTTACAATTGCCCCCATTAACAAACCTCCAGCAGATCCTCCCATCGCATATAAATGCGCTGGAGAAGTATATCCTTGATTGATCAGATAATTAGAGCAATCTATAAAATCATTAAAAGTATTTTTCTTGTGGAACATCTTTCCATCTTCATACCATTCTCTTCCCAAATACTGACTTCCTCGAATGTGAGCCAGCGCATACACAAAACCTCTATCCAACAAACTCAAGCGAGTAGTCGAAAAGCTATCTGGGATCGTATATCCATAGGAACCATAAGCATACTGCAAAACTGGTGTGTCTTTTGAGAGCTTTGTATCTTTGTGATATACCAGTGAAATAGCTACTTTTTTTCCATCTCTGGCAGTTGCCCAAACACGTTTACTGAGGTAATTTTCTTTTTGAAAAGTTCCACCCAATACTTCTTGTTCTTTTTTGATGTCTTTTGATCGATCACTCATATTAAAATCGATCACAGAATTTGGAGTTGTAAAAGAATTGTAAGAATAACGAAGGGTATCCGTTTCGAAATCTGGATTTGAATACACTCCTACAGAATAGGTTTCTTCTGTAAAAGGCAAGTAATAATCTTCTTGACCATCCCAACGCTTAATTCGAATTTTATTCAACCCATTGGTCCGTTCTTCTAAAACTAAATAGTCTTTGAAAATAGAAAAATCTTCCAATAAGGTTGCTGTTCTATGTGGAATCACATCTTCCCAATTATCTTTACTTGTGTTGGAAACTGGAGTTTTCATTAGCTTAAAATTAACAGCGGCATCTTTATTTGTTAACAAATAAAAATGGTCTCCAAAATGAGCAACATCATATTCTAAATCTCTTTCTCTTGGTTGAAGTATCGTAAATGCTCCTGTTGGAGTATCTGCATCTAAGAACTGAGCTTCTGAAGAAAGGCTGCTATATGAACCAATGATGATGTATTGATTTGATTTTGATTTGGTAACATAGGTTCCAAACGTGTCATCTGTTTCGTGAAAAACCAATACATCTTCTGAAGTTGGCCTTCCTAAAACATGTCTGTAAATTTTCTCACTACGAAGCGTTACAGGATCTTTTTTAGTGTAAAAAATAGTTTTATTATCATTCGCCCAAACTGAACCACCCGTAGTATTTTCTATAAGATCATTGTAAATCTCACCTGTTTCAAGATTTTTAATCCTAAGAACATATTGTCTTCTGCTTAAAGTGTCTGTGGCAAAAACCACTAACTTATTGTTAGGTGAGACATTCAAACCTCCTAATTGATAGTAATCAAAATCTTTAGCCATTTCGTTTACATTGAAGAGTATTTCTTCCGTTGCTTTTAAATGGTGTTTTTTTCTACTATAAATGGGATATTGTTTTCCAATTTCATAACGGGTACTATAATAATATCCATTCTCTTTGTAAGGAACAGAAGAATCATCTTCTTTGATTCTTCCTTTCATTTCCTCGAATAATCTCTCTTGAAAGCCCTTCGTATGCTTGGTGACTTCCTTGTAATAGGAATTCTCCTCTTCTAAGTAACTAATTACTTTTTGGGTTTGGGCGTCTTTATCTGTTGCATTTTTTTGTTCGTCGGACAAACGCATCCAAAAATAGTTATCAATTCGAAGGTCGCCGTGCTTCTCTAAATGAACGGGTTGTTTCTCTGCCGAAGGTGTTTTTGCATCTGTACTTTTCATGGTCTCATTTTTACAAGCGATTGCAAATGTAAGGCTTATAACAATGAAAGAAAGAATAATTTTTCTCATATTTATTATTTTACTAAGAGCTCCTGTAAGAGTTCTTGATTCATTCATTCGTAGCATACAACTACCCCAAAGCTTAAAAACAACAAACTATAAAAGTCCCATAATAGCAGCACCAAAGAATAAAAGATACAAGGACAAGGTTATGATTGTAAGTACGCCAATAAATTTATAATTGGACTTTAACTTCTCAAAAGAGGTTGCCAAAATTTCATCGTTTTTGGTAGACAATGCTTTTTTCATGTGAGTAGAAAATTGCCATAAATAATAGGTAGGAAAAAAATAAATAATGACAATTAACACATTTGTAACCAGAATTACAACTCCTAAATTATCGGGAACTCCGGGTTGTAATTTTGTGGCCATCTTAAAAATTGGAATGGCAAAAAAAGCAAACACCAATAACAAAGCCATAAAAACAAAACCTATGATAGAAAAAAATCGAGCCCATGTGGCAATTTCACGTAAAAAAGTTTTTGAGGCGTTATTGAGTGTCAATTGTTCTAATTGAGTAATTGGTTTTTTCATGAGGCTAGTTCTTGTAAAAGTCGATTCATTCAAAAATAAACAAAAAAAGAAGAATGCTTACTGATTAAAATTCTGTGATGGTTTTTTTAATGATCGAGATACATTCCATTAATTGAGATTCATTAATTATTAATGGGGGAGCAAAACGGATGATATTTCCATGCGTAGGTTTTGCCAACAATCCATTGTCTCTTAGCTTTATACAAATATCCCAAGCGGTAGAACTCTCTTCTGTGTCATTAATTAAAATAGCATTTAACAGGCCTTTCCCTCTCACACCATTGACCAAATCGTTGTCTTTACAAAACAGTCTTAACTCTTTTCTAAAGAGCTTTCCAAGTTTTGCTGCATTTTCAGCTAAATTTTCCTCTGCAACCACTTTTAGAGCAGCAATTGCTGTGGCTGCAGCAATAGGGTTTCCTCCAAAGGTAGAGCCATGATTTCCTGGTTGGATAACATCCATGATACTGTTATTTGCCAAAACCGCAGAAACAGGGTATGCACCACCACTCAGGGCTTTTCCTAAAATTAAAATATCGGCCTTCACTTCTGGAACTCCAGAACAGTTTTTATCTTCACAGGTACAGTTTCCACAGGTTGCTAACAATCTTCCTGTTCTGGCAATTCCTGTTTGTACTTCATCGGCAATAAACAATACATTGTGGGTTTCACAGATTTTTTTAGCTGCTGCTAAATATCCTTCAGAAGGAACATAGACTCCTGCTTCACCTTGAATAGGTTCCACTAAAAACGCTGCAATATCTTGGTTAGCTTCTAAAACTTCCTGTAATGCTTGAAGATTATCGTATTCAATTTTTATAAATCCATCAGTGTAAGGGCCAAAATTCTTCTTCGCCACAGGATCATTGGAAAAAGAAATGATCGTAGTGGTTCTTCCATGAAAATTATTTTCACAAACAACAATTTGAACTTTATTTTCAGGAATTCCTTTTACTTCATATCCCCATTTTCTAGCTAGCTTTAAAGCTGTTTCAACAGCTTCTGCTCCCGTATTCATTGGCAATAACTTATCGAAACCAAATAGTTCGGTTGCAAATTGTTCGTACCTGCCTAATTGATCATTGTAAAAGGCACGAGAAGTCAAGGTTAACGTTTGGGCTTGAGCAACCATTGCTTCTACTATTTTAGGATGACAATGTCCCTGGTTTACCGCTGAATATGCCGATAAAAAATCATAATATTTTTTCCCCTCTACATCCCAGACAAATACCCCTTCACCCTTACTAATCACCACTGGTAGTGGATGATAGTTGTGTGCACCATACTTGTTTTCTAATTCGATTGCTTCTTGCGAAGTTAATGTGTTTAAAACAGTCATTTTATTTTATTTTAATATTCATTATTAAATAACCATTCCTGTTCTACCTTTATCCTTTCAGAGAAACTGAAAATTCAGCGTGGGAAAGAAATCATCCCCGAAGTGTTACAAAAGTAATAAAATACTAAGAAATGAAATTAATTTTTATCTGATAAACAATGCATTTAATTTCCGTAATTTCGCAATCCATTAAACCACTAAGAATGCCACGCAGAGAACGAAATAAATTTGTAAAAAAAAATCAAGTTTTAGAATTAAAAATTGAAGATTACGCTTTTGGAGGAAAAGGAATTGCAAGAATTCAATCTGAAGAAGGTAATTTTGTTGTTTTTGTACCAAACACATTGCCAGGTCAATTGGTAAAAGCTCAGATTAAAAAATCGAGTAAAAAATATGCAGAAGCAAAATTAATAGAGGTACTTGAGCCTTCTGCAGATGAAGTAACAGTTCCCTATCAAGACATTCCTGGTGCACCATATATACAACTACCTATTGCGTTACAACATCAATATAAAAAAGAAAGTACCCTGACTCTTTTTAAAAAAATTGGAAAAGTAGAAAATATAGAAGACTTATTTGACACCTTTGTTACCTCCCCCAATGTATTTCACTACAGAAACAAAATGGAGTATGGTTTCTCTGCAATTGGATATGATAGAACTACAAAAAGAGACAAAGATGAGTTTACCTTAGGCTTTAAAAGACGAGGAGTTTGGTGGATGGGAGACAATTTAGAAAAAGATTCTGGATTGTTTGATACACAGATGGAAGATCATCTAAAAAATATCCGAGAGTACTGTAAAAAAACAGGATTAGAACCATGGCATGGACCTAGAAAAAGCGGTTTTTTTAGGTATTTTGTTGTGAGAAAATCCTACAAGACAAACGAATTATTATGTAATTTGGTAACCACATCACCCGATTTAGAACACTTTGATTTAGAAAAATTTGCCTTGTTTCTAAAAGAAATTTTTGGAGATCGTTTGGCAGGATTGTTACACACCATCAATGACGAAACTGGAGATCGAACAATTGCAACATCTGGCAGTAGTAATTTGGTCTATGGAAAAGATAAAATTGTAGAAGAATTACTGGGCCTAGATTTTGAAATTAGTATGAAAAGCTTTTTCCAAACAAACCCAAAATGCGCAGAAAAATTATACACTAAAGTGGTCGAATATGTTTTAGAGGACACTTCTAAAGTAGACAATACCGTTGTAATGGATTTATTTTGCGGTACAGGAACCATCGGACAAATTATTGCATCAAAAAGTAAGAATGCAAAAATTGTAGGAGTAGATATTGTTGCATCTGCAATTAAAGATGCTCAAAAAAATGCAAAAAGAAATCATATCGAAGGAGTTCAGTTTTATGCGGCTGACGTAGGGAAGTTTTTGACAGCACATCCTGAGTATGAACAAAAAATCAAAACTATTATTTTAGACCCTGCAAGAGCCGGAATTGCGCCAAAAACCCTTCAAAAAATCATTCGCTTGGATGCCGATAGAATGGTCTATGTTTCCTGCAATCCTGCCACACAAGCTAGGGATACTGTTTTGTTAAATGAAGCAGGATATGCACTTAAGAAGATTAGTTTGGTCGATCAATTTCCACATACTTCACATATAGAAACGGTGGTTTTGTTTGAAAAATGTTAAATGAATACATAATTTTTTAAGAATTGAAGTTTATTTCTGAAAATGACCCTATTTTAGCAAAGTTAAAGACCGTAAATAATCAAGAACAAATGAAAAAATTGACAGACTTCGAAATCAACAAAAAATTGACCGCTCTTCAGGATTGGGATTTTTATGAGAATGCATTGCATACCGATTTCGAATTTGATAATTTTAAAGATTGTATGTCTGCTATGAACAGAATTGCTTTCGAATGTGAAGCTTTAAACCATCATCCAGAATGGAAAAATGTATACAATACATTGGACATTACATTGACAACTCATGATGCCAATGGCGTCACAGAATTGGATTTTAAATTGGCTCATGCGATTAATAAAATTGTAGAAGTTGAAGAATAGTATGAAAAAAATAATGTTACTCCTTGGAGTTTTTTTAGTATTAATCACTTCTTGTGAAAAGGACGATTACTGTATAAAAAACCCTGTAACACCTCACTTAATTGTACGTTTTTATGATGATTCCAATAGGGAAACTTTAAAAGGCGTAGATGAATTGTATGTTTGGGCGGCAGAAAAAGACAGTATTTTTTCAAATGTAAAAACAGATTCGATATCCCTCCCTTTAAATAGCAACGCTCCAAAAACAGTTTATTATTTTTCTAATGGAACAACCGTAGATAGCTTTACGATATCATATACACCTAAAGAAGAATTTGTCTCAAGATCCTGTGGATTTAAAATGACTTTTGAGGAAGTTTCCTTTTCATCAGATTCTTTCTGGATTAAAGATTTTACACCAACAACCCTTACAACCATAGACTCTCAAAATGCAGCTCATGTTCAAATATATCACTAGTATTTGTTTCCTTTTTTTTGTTGTTAAAGGGTATACTCAAAACCAACAAAAAGAAATAAGTATCGATTCAAAAACAGACTCTGTTGTGTATAAAACTAATTATGGTTTACGATTGGGAGTCGATATTAGCAAACCCATCATGAGTCAATTTAACAGTACCTATAGTGGTTTTGAACTGGTTGGTGATTACCGACTCTCAAAAACATTTTATGCAGCCATCGAGGTTGGTTTTGAAGAGGAAACCACCCTAGAGGATTTCACCAATTCTACTTCAAAGGGAAATTATATCCGTTTGGGATTCAATGTTAACGCCTACAAAAATTGGCTAGACATGAACAATGAAATTTTTGTAGGATATCGATATGGATTTAGTCTTTTTGACCAAACACTTAATAGCTATGTTCCAAATGTGAATACTACTTATTTTCCAGCCAATACGATCTTAACCCCCATAACTACAAACGATCTAACGGCACACTGGTCTGAATTGGTTTTTGGTTTTAGAGCGGAAACTTTTAAAAATTTCTTTATCTCGGTAAGTGGCTCCTATAAAATTCTAATGAATATAAAAGATCCTGAAAATTTTAAATCACTCTATGCCCCAGGATTTAATAGAATTTTTGAGAGCGGAACAGGTTTTGGATTCAATTACACATTGACCTATTTAATCCCCTTTCAAAAAAAATAAAATCTAGTAAATTTTTAGTAAATTTATAATTCCACTTTTTAAATTAATAATTATGAATAGCATACCTAGTGTAAATCTAAAAGACTTCCTTTCCGGCGATTCGAACAAAAAACAACAGTTTATTGATAAAATTGGTCATGCTTATGAAACAATTGGTTTTGTAGCTTTGAAAGGACATTTTTTGGAGGATCAATTGGTAGATGACCTGTATTCCGAAATTAAAAACTTTTTTGATTTACCGATTGCTACAAAAGAAAAATATGAGATCCCTGGAATTAATGGACAACGCGGGTATGTTTCTTTTGGTAAAGAATCTGCAAAAGGAAAGAAGGAAGGAGATTTAAAAGAATTCTGGCACTTTGGACAATACGTAGCTTCTGACTCAAAATATGCCAAAGAGTATCCTAAAAATGTCACTGTAGAAGAGTTGGAAAAATTTAATGAGGTAGGTAAAAAAACCTATCAAATGTTGGAAAAAACAGCCATGTATGTGTTGCGATCACTCGCATTGCATTTGAATTTAGAAGAAACTTATTTTGATAAATACATCATCAACGGAAACAGTATTTTACGTCCAATTCATTATCCACCGATTGCCACAGAACCCAAGGGGGCTGAAAGAGCTGCGGCTCACGGAGATATCAACCTAATAACGCTTTTAATGGGAGCACATGGGAAGGGGTTACAAGTACAGAATCATCAAGGACAATGGGTAGATGCCGTAGCAGCTCCTGATGAACTCATGATCAACGTTGGAGACATGCTCTCACGTCATAGCAACAATAAACTTAAATCTACAATTCACAGAGTAACAAACCCTCCAAAAGAATCATGGGGAACCTCTCGTTACTCTATCCCGTTTTTTATGCACCCAATTTCTGAAATGAAATTAGATGTGTTAGAAAACTGCATCGATGAAGACAATCCAAAACAATTTGAAGACATTACTGCCGGAGAATTTTTAGAACAACGATTGAAAGAATTGGGTCTAAAAAAATAAAAAACCTTGCATATCTAAACAGAATATCTGCAATCAAAAGAAATCAATAAAGGAATATATGGATTTAAAAGAGCAACTAAAAAATCTTTTTCCCGAGCACAAAGAAACCACTGAACCGGTCAAAGAAACATCAACTATTTGGTTACAAGAAGCCCCAATTCTTTGTAAATATGAAAAACGAAAAGGAAAACCCATTACCATATTAGAAGGCTATACTGGTGCTACTGCTGATTTTAAAATACTGGCAAAAGAAATAAAAACCAGTCTTTCTGTGGGAGGAAGTTTTAAAGATGATAAAATTATTATTCAAGGAGATTACAGAGACAAAATAATGACCATGTTAAAGGAAAAAGGATTCAAAGTAAAACGTGTGGGTGGTTAAATATTATTGAGATTTATAATTAATGCGGAGTTTCAAAACTAAAAAAATCGACTACAAATTACAATCTTAAATATTCATGAGAAAATCTGAACTAATCTTAAATCCTGACGGAAGCGTTTATCATTTAAACTTACAACCAGAACAAATTGCTACGAACATCATTTTTGTAGGAGATCAATATCGAGTTGATAAGATCTCTAAACATTTTGATTCTATTGAGTTTACGACGCAAAAACGAGAGTTCAAAACAACCACAGGAACCTATAAAAACAAACAATTTTCAATTATTTCTACAGGAATTGGACCAGATAACATTGATATTGTTTTGAATGAATTGGATGCCCTAGTTAACATTAACTTAGCAACAAGAAAGCCCAAAGAGAAACTCACTAGTTTGAACATTGTTAGAATTGGAACCTCAGGGTCTTTACAAGCAGACATCCCCGTAGATTCTTATATAATTAGTTCTCATGCCCTAGATTTAAATGGAATGCTTCACTCCTATCAAATTGAAGATATATCGAATCCCGAAATTGAAAATGCATTTGTAAAGCATACCAACTGGAGTTCCCAGAAAGCAGCACCAATTCTGATTGAGAATAATAAAGAATTAGAAAATAAATTAACCTCAAGTGCTACTTTTCAGGGGATAACTGCAACCGCCGGTGGGTTTTATGGACCTCAGGGAAGGGTATTGCGTTTGGCTCTACAAGACAGTGAATTGAACCAAAAAATTGATAGCTTCTCTTTTAACGAGCATAGAATCACCAATTTAGAAATGGAAACTTCTGCGATTTACGGATTGTCAAAATTACTAGGTCACAATGCTTGTTCTATTAGTGCCATTATGGCGAACAGAGCAAATGGTACATTTAGCAAAGATCCAGAAAAATTAATGGCAAGCTTGATCCTCTATACCCTAGACAAATTAGTTGAATAAAAAGATTTGAAATAATTTTTTTGCCCTATTATTTTATAAAGTTTAGTAAAAAAACTATATTTAAGGCATGAAAAAAATTGTCTTTATTATAGTTTGTGTTATGGGAATTATTTGTTTCGCTTCTTGCAGAAGTACCTCTAAACCATGTGGAATCGCAGATAATGTATCCGGTATTCCAATTTCGTTTGAGCAAGTAGCTATTTCTTAAAAAACTTACTGGGTGGTGTCAAAATAGTTCAAAACAGTTGTATGGAACTCTGTCATCCCCAAAGTATTTTAAATAATCTACCATAGGATTTCAGACTTATTGATCTGGTTCAAAATTTTATTGGTCTTTGAGAAATGTTTATTTCCAAACCAATACCCTCTATTTGCACTTAATGGAGAAGGGTGACCTGACACCAAAATATGGTGTTTTTGACGGTCAATGAGCTTTGCTTTTTTCTTTGCAAACCCTCCCCAGAGTAAAAAAATCAAATCCTCTTTTTGATCTGAAAGTTGCTTGATTACCTGATCTGTAAAGGTTTCCCATCCTTGTTTTTGATGACTTCCCGCTTCATGAGCTCTTACAGTTAAAGTAGCATTTAATAGCAATACACCCTGCGTAGCCCATCGTTCTAGATTGGAACTTTGGGGAGAATCGGTCCCTAAGTCTGTTTGAATTTCCTTAAAAATATTCACCAATGAAGGAGGTTGTTTTACTCCTTGTTTGACAGAAAAACACAAACCATTTGCCTGGTTTTCATCATGGTAGGGATCCTGACCAATAATCACTACTTTAACCTTATCGAAAGCACAAAAATGAAAGGCTGAAAAAATATCTTTTTTATCAGGATAACAAACATGATGATTGTATTCTGATTTTACAAAATTGGATAATGCACTAAAATAAGGCTTCTGAAATTCGTCTTGCAAAATATTTTTCCAACTATCGGCTATTTTTAGGATCATTCTTTGTTATTTTTGTAATAAATTCAAAGATACTATTTTGAACAAAAGTATTTCACAAAAAACAATTCAGGATTTAGAATTAGCAACAGTTTTACAACATGTTTCCGAACATTGTATTTCTGGTTTGGGAAAAGAAAAAGTCTTTGAAACTTGTCCTATAACAAGTAGAAAAGAACTATTTATAGAATTAAATTTGGTCAATGAATACCTTTCTTCTTTTCAAAGTGAAAATAGGATTCCAAATCATGGTTTTGACAATATTACAGAGGCGATAAAACGATTGTCAATAGAAAATAGTTTTATCGAAACTGATGCTTTTTTAAAAATTGCGACGACTTCTTTAACCGTCAATGAATTGATAAAATTTTTTAAGAAATTTCAAGTTCAATTTCCTACGTTTTACAAACGTTCTCAAAAAATAGAATTCACCACCTATATCGATGAGGAAATAAAAAAAATCATCGATATTTCCGGAGAAGTGAAGAACAACGCTTCTAGCGCCTTAAAACAAATTAGGAGAGATATCAACAACATTCGCGGTAAAATTGGTGCAAGTTTTTCCAGTGCCCTATCTAAGTCGAATGCAGCAGGTTACCTAGATGACATCAAAGAAACGATTATAGATAATCAGAGAGTTTTAGCTGTTTCTGCAATGTATAGAAGAAAAATTGCTGGGAGTTTGTTGGGAGCATCAAAATCTGGAAATATTGTATACATTGCTCCACAAGCAACACTTGCATACAGTAGAGAATTTCAAAATTTGGTCTATGAAGAAAAGCAAGAGGTCATTAAAATTTTAAGAGCTTTATCAGAAAAAATACGTCCTTTCACCTCTCTTTTAGAAGCATACATTAACTTTTTAGCTCACACAGACGCTGTGAGTGCAAAGGCCAAATATGCCAAAGAAATGAATGCAGTGTTACCAAAGATTTCAAAAAACAAACGAATTTTCTTTAAAAATGCGGTACATCCTATTTTATGGAGAAAGAACAATGAACAAAAAATAAAAACAATTTCCCAAACAATAGAACTCAATGAAAAACAGCAAATTATTGTTATTTCGGGTCCAAATGCAGGGGGAAAAAGTATCACGTTAAAAACGATTGGCTTGTTACAATTAATGGTACAGAGTGGGCTTTTAATCCCTGTTGATGAGCGCAGTGAGACCTATGTTTTTGACACCATTCTTACCGATATTGGAGACAACCAATCCATTGAAAATCAATTAAGTACTTATAGTTATCGATTAAAGAACATGCGTTCGTTTTTGCGTAAATGCAGTGAAAACTCCTTATTTTTGATAGATGAATTTGGTACGGGTTCCGACCCCGAATTAGGAGGTGCCTTGGCAGAAATTTTTTTAGAGGAGTTTTATCATAAAAAAGCTTTTGGAATTATTACCACTCACTATTCCAACTTAAAGGTATTGGCAAATGAATTGGACAATGTTACCAATGCCAACATGCAATTTGATGAGCGTACATTAGAACCCATGTATAAATTATTTATTGGACAAGCAGGGAGTTCTTTCACCTTTGAAGTTGCCCAAAAAAATGGGATTCCTTTTCACATTATCAATAAGGCAAAAAAGCGTGTAGAAACTGAAAAGGTGCGCTTAGACAAAACCATTTCTAAACTACAAAAAGAAAGAAATAGATTGCAAAAAAACTCAAATAATCTAGAGAGTCAGCACACAAAAGGAAAAGAATATTTAAATAACTTACAAGAAAAAGAACAACGAATTCAAGAAAAACTTGCTGGTTTTCAGGAATTGTATGACAAAAATCAGAAAATGCTTTCTCTAGGGAGAAAAACAAATGAATTACTTCATAAATATTTTCAAACCAATAATAAAAAGGAACTCACTGCTAGTTTTAACAAATGGTTTGCTGATGAAAAAGTAAAACATGTGAAAAAGAATCCCACAAAACCAAAAACAACTTCTCAAAAGAAAAAAGCAATTGTTGTAAAAAAACAACTAGAAGAAGTCATTCAAAAAGTAGAAACAGAAGTCTTAAAAAAAGTAGTTGATGTAAGAAAGAAAAAGAAAATTGCTGCGGCTAAAATAGCCAAAGAAAAGTCTGAATACATCTATAAGGTAAATGATCGAGTTCGAATAATAGGATCTAATTCGATAGGAAGTATTGATAAAATCGACAAAAAAAATATTATCATCAACTTCGGAAATTTCACAACAAAGACCTCTGTAAAAAAATTAGAATTGGTAGAAAAAGCAAAATAATAGTTGAAAACCACCCTATTATAATAGAAAAAGCGCTCGAAATTTTGAGCGCTTTTTTTTGTGTTGTTCTAATACGAAAACTAAACGTTCGCTGCCAACCAGTCTCCTACTTCTTTTGTTCCATAGGCTGTTCCTCCGTCAGCTAAATCTTCGGTAACAATTCCTTTGTCTAAAGCACTGTTTACGGCATCTCTAATGGCCTGTCCCTCTTGCTGTAATCCAAAGTTCTCAAACATCATTGCAGCAGATAAAACCGTTGCCATTGGGTTGGCGATGTTGAGTCCTGTAGCTTGTGGGTATGATCCGTGAATGGGTTCAAATAAACCAATACTTTTCCCTAAAGAGGCACTTGGCATTAATCCCATAGAACCAGAAATTACAGAAGCTTCGTCTGTTAAGATATCTCCAAATAAGTTTTCGGTAATTAATACGTCATAACTATTTGGCCATTGTACCAATCGCATGGCTACTGCATCTACAAATTCGTAAGAAACTGTAACCTCTGGATAGTCTTTTTCCATTGCTTGAACAGTTTCTCTCCATAAGCGTGAAGTTTCCAAAACATTTGCTTTGTCTACACAACATAGCTTTTTAGAACGAGTCATCGCTAATTCAAATCCTTTTTTAGCCAAACGTTCGACCTCTGCTCTTGTATATACACAATTGTCGAAGGCTGTGTCTCCGGCATCTCTTCTACCCTTTTCTCCAAAGTAAATCCCACCTGTCAATTCACGTAAAAAAACCAAATCAGTTCCCTCAATACGTTCTCTTTTTAAAGGAGATTTATCCAACAAAGATGGAAATGTAAAGGTGGGTCTTACATTGGCAAATAGACCTAATTTCTTACGCATTTTTAATAAGCCTTGCTCTGGACGAACTTTTGCAGAAGGATCGTTGTCAAATCTTGGATGACCAATGGCACCAAATAAAACAGCGTCTGAGGCTACACAAATCTCATGGGTTTCATCAGGGTATGGTTCTCCAACTGCATCAATTGCTGCGGCTCCTGTTAATGCCGGTTTCCAATTGATTTCATGCTTAAATTTTATTGCAATAGCATCTGCTACTTTTACGGCTTGGTCTATGACCTCTGGACCGATTCCATCTCCTGCTAATACTGCGATATTTAATTTCATTGTATGTATTTTTTGACTCTTATTTGTTAATTATTTATTCTGTAGTTTCTAATTGATCTCTCAACAAATTGAAAACTACTCGATCGTAGTTCATAATTTATATGATGTTCAACATTTTTTCTGTGGCTTTAATTGCTGAAACTGTTTGATCAGAATCCAAGCCTCGAGTTATAAATTCTTTTGCATCTCTTTTCCAAGTAATAATTGTTTCACACAATGCATCAGAATGGCTCCCTGGAGGGATTCTCACTGCATAATCAATCAAATCTGGAAGATTTTTTTTACTGTGGGTTTTGTACAGTTTTCGAAGTGCATTCATAAAAGCATCAAACTGCCCATCTCCCTGTGCATGTGCCTCATATAAAACTCCTTCTACTTTTAATTGGAGGGTCGTTGAAGGCTTCATCCCTTTTGAATGTCCTAGTACATAATTTTCAACTTCGACACGTTTCTCGATGGTATCACTATCTAAAACATCAGAAATAATATACGGTAAGTCTTCTTGAGATACGACTTCTTTTTTATCTCCTAATTCTATGATTCTTTGGGTTACTTTCTTTAACTCTTCGTCATTTAAACTCAAGCCTAAATCCTGTAAGTTTTTTTGAATATTTGCTTTTCCAGAGGTTTTTCCCAAGGCATATTTTCGTTTTCTTCCAAAACGTTCTGGCATCAAATCGTTAAAATAAAGATTGTTTTTAGAATCTCCATCTGCATGAATTCCAGCGGTTTGTGTAAATACGTTTGCTCCTACTACGGGTTTATTTACAGGAATTCTAAACCCAGAAAAGGTTTCTACCAGCTTGCTCACTTTATGGAGTGCTTTCTCATTTACAGAGATGGATACATTTTTAACAAAATCATTGATTACTGCAATAACACTGGCCATTGGTGCATTTCCAGCACGCTCTCCCATCCCGTTAATTGTTAAATGTAATCCGTTTGCACCTGCATTTAATGCTTGCATTACGTTTGCCACTCCTAAATCGTAATCATTATGACCATGAAAATCTACATGCAAGGTTGGGTATTTCTCACGAACTTCCGCTATAAAGCTGAATGTTTCTTCAGGTGTTAATACACCTAAGGTATCTGGTAATAGTAAACGTTCAACATTTTGAGTGCTTAAAAAATCTAAATATTCAAAAACATAAGCTTTCGAATTGCGCATTCCATTAGACCAATCTTCCAAATATACATTGGTTTTTATATGATGCTGAGCGGCTAAATCTATCGTCGCTTTGATGTCTGCAAAATGTTCTTTAGGTGTTTTTTTAAGTTGATGTGTTAGATGATTTAAAGAACCTTTGGTTAATAAATTTTGAACTTTGGCACCAGCATCGATCATCCAATCGATGGATTTTCCTCCATCAACAAAGGTTAACACCTCTATGTTCTCTAAAAAATTATTGTCAGTTGCCCAAGAAGTTATTTTTTTAACCGCTTGTAATTCCCCTTCAGAAACGCGTGCAGATGCAATTTCTAGTCGGTCTACTTTGAGTTCTTCGAGTAGCAGTTTAGCGATTGTTAATTTTTCAGATACTGAGAAAGACACTCCTGATGTTTGTTCTCCATCACGCAGCGTGGTATCCATTATTTCAATCTTTCTGCTTGCCATACTAACTTGTAAAATAGTTTTAAAAAGGTCTTGTTTCAGCAAAAGCTGAAATTTCATTTTCGATATTTTTTAAGTAATCAATATCGTCAAAACCGTTTAGCATATTTTCTTTCTTGTAGGAATTAATCGCAAAAGATTCAACTTCTCCTGTAGCGACCAAAGTTACTGTTTGATTGGGTAAATCTACTTTAATTTCAGTGGTCGGATCTGCCATAATCGCTGCAAACAACGTATCTGCAAAGGCTGCTGAAACCTGAACCGGTAAAACACCCACGTTGAGACAGTTGTTCTTAAAAATATCAGCAAATTCTGATGAAATCACACAACGGAGTCCAAAATCATATACAGACCAAGCTGCATGCTCTCTTGAAGAACCAGAACCGAAATTTCTACCTCCGACTAAAATCTTAGAACCCGCATATATTTCTTTGTTTAAAGGAAAGTCTTCTTTGGGTGTTCCGTCTGAATTGTATCTCCAGTCACGAAAAAAATTGATATCAAAATCGACACGTTCTGTTGCCTTTAAAAAACGAGCCGGAATGATTTGATCGGTATCTACATTCTCTGTTGGTAATGGATATGCAGTGCTTGTTAGTACTTGAAATTTATCGTAAGCCATGTTTATTTTGCTATGTGCCTCCAGCTTCTAACTGTAGGTAAATTTATTTTTTATAATTAAAAAGCCAATGGGTATCCACCAAAGGCAATACCGTTTTAAGCGGTTAATAATGTTCTTGGATCCGTTACTACACCAGAAACTGCAGAGGCTGCTGCTACTAATGGAGAGGCTAATAATGTTCTAGATCCTGGTCCTTGTCTTCCTTCAAAGTTTCTGTTTGATGTTGATACTGATAATTTTCCTGCTGGAATTTTATCATCATTCATTGCCAAACATGCAGAACAACCGGGTTCACGTAACACAAAACCTGCATTTGTAATAATTGTATCTAAGCCTTCAGCTTTGATTTGATCGACTACTTTATGAGAACCTGGAACCAACCAAGCTGTTACGTTTTCTGCCTTCTGTCTTCCTTCAACAATAGAACAAAATGCTCTAAAATCTTCGATACGTCCGTTAGTACAAGATCCTAAAAACACAAAGTCAATTTCTTTGCCGATCATAGAGTCACCTTCATTAAAAGACATATACCCTAAAGATTTTTTGTAGGTTTCCACCCCACCTTCAATACTTTCTGCCGTTGGTATCGAATTTGTAACACCCATTCCCATTCCTGGGTTGGTACCGTAAGTAATCATCGGCTCAATGTCTGATGCTTCATAAGTAAATTCTTCATCAAACTCAGCTCCTTCATCGGTGTATAGAGTTTCCCAATATTTCATGGCTTTGTCCCAATCTGCCCCTTTAGGGGTTTGAGCACGTCCTTTGATGTACTCATATGTTTTGCTGTCTGGTGCAATCATCCCACCACGTGCACCCATCTCTATGGATAAGTTGCACACCGTCATACGTCCTTCCATAGACATTTCTTTGAAAACATCTCCTGCATATTCAACAAAGTATCCAGTAGCACCAGAAGTCGTCTGTTGCGCAATAATATACAAAGCCACATCTTTAGGTGTAACACCCAATCCCAATTTGCCATTTACATTGATTCGCATTTTCTTTGGCTTGGGTTGCATGATACATTGTGTAGACAATACCATTTCTACTTCAGAGGTACCGATACCAAAAGCAATGGCACCAAAAGCTCCGTGAGTAGATGTATGTGAATCTCCACAGACAATGGTAGCCCCTGGTAAGGTGATCCCATTTTCTGGACCAACAACATGGACAATTCCATTGTTTTCATCTCCTAAACCCCAGTGAGAAATACCATGTTTAGCAGCATTAGTTTCCAAAGCATCTAATTGGTTTGCAGACAATGGATCTGCCACAGGTAAATGTTGATTTATGGTAGGAGTGTTGTGATCTGCTGTAGCGAAGGTTCGCTCAGGATACACCACACTATTTCCTCTATTTTCTAGTCCTAAAAAGGCTACAGGACTTGTAACTTCATGGATAAAATGACGGTCTATAAAAAACACATCGGGCCCGTCTGTAACTTTACGAACAACATGTGAATCCCATACTTTGTCAAATAATGTATTTGCCATTTTTTTTAACTTTTATGATTTATGTATAATCGGTTGTAAAAATACGATATTATTAGAATTTTAGTGGTGTTTAGACGATTTAGTCTATTATATCCAACTGTTAAAGATGTATGTAAAAAACTAACAAACAAATAGTTAGCTTGTTTTAAAATACGATGTCTATTTCATTTACAGAATTGTTTTTTTATGAGAAGTGGTATGTTGTGTTTGAATAAAACATACAAGAAAAAATTACTGTTTATTTTGTTACAGGTGGTATCTCCTTCTCTTCATCCTATAAAAACCTCATTTCGTCTAAATATATATCCTATACTTCTCTTCATTGTTTTTGATTTGTATTTTGTAATAATAGCAAGTAAAAAATTGAGTGATCCCTGCACATAATTCTGTTAACAGTATTGTTTGTTTGCATATAACGAATTCTGTATCACGCAGAAAATTTAATAAATCCTAAAATTTAGAATAATAAAAAATGCTATTTAATTCTATCGACTTTGCAATATTCTTACCCATTGTCTTTATGCTATATTGGTTCGTCACTTATAAAAACTTAAAATTACAAAACTTATTAATTGTAATATCTAGTTACATTTTTTATGGCTGGTGGGATTGGCGATTTTTATCATTAATTCTTTTCAGCACAATACTTGATTATTCAATTGGGATTAGCTTGTCAAAACAAGTGAATCAAAACAAGAGAAAAATGCTATTATGGATAAGCATTCTTATGAATCTTGGATTTCTTGGTTTCTTTAAATACTATAATTTTTTTCTTGCTAATTTTATGACAGCTTTTTCGTTTTTTGGAACTGAAATAAATGCGAATTCATTAAACATCATTTTACCTGTTGGAATTAGTTTTTATACCTTTCAAACATTAAGCTATACAATAGATGTATACAAACGTCAACTCGAAACAACTAAAGACTTTATTGCTTTTTCTGCTTTTGTAAGTTTCTTTCCTCAATTAGTCGCTGGACCAATAGAACGAGCAACTAATTTACTTCCTCAATTTTATACAAAACGATATTTTGACTATTCAAAAACTGTTGATGGAATGCGACAAATACTTTGGGGATTATTTAAGAAAATAGTAATTGCCGATAATTGCGCACAGTATGCCAATATCATTTTTAATAATTCATCTGAATATTCGGGAAGCACTTTAGTTCTCGGAGCAATATTTTTTACGTTTCAAATTTATGGAGATTTTTCAGGTTATTCAGATATCGCTATTGGAACATCTCGATTATTTGGTTTTAATTTAAAACAAAATTTTGCTTTCCCCTATTTTTCAAGAGACATTGCAGAATTTTGGAGACGTTGGCATATATCACTTTCCTCTTGGTTCAGAGATTATCTTTACATCCCTTTAGGAGGTAGTCGTGGAAGAACCAAGAATAAAATTCGAAATGTCTTTATTATATTTCTTGTTAGTGGTTTTTGGCATGGAGCAAACTGGACGTTTATAATTTGGGGAGCTTTAAATGCTTTTTATTTCTTGCCTATTTTCATTACCAATAACAATAGAAATAATTTAAATATTGTTGCTCAAGGGAAATATTTACCAAATTTAAAAGAGTTTTTATTAATGTCATTAACTTTTATACTTACTGTTTTTGCTTGGATATTTTTTAGAGCTGAGAATATAGGACATGCTATATCGTATATAAACAATATATTTTCTCCAACATTATTTGAATCTTCTGAAATTTTCCCATTGGGACTATTGTTGTTAATTTTATTTTTTTTATCTATTGAATGGATCAACAGAAATAAGCAATATGGATTGGAGAAATTCAACAAACAAAAATTTAAATTCCTTGATGTTCTTTTACTCTATACTGTTTTTTGGTCAATAGTTATTTGGAATTCAAGTAAAGAAGTAGAATTTATATATTTCCAATTTTAGGTTATGAAAGCATTAAATTTCTTTTTTTACACTTGTCTATTTTTTTTAGTTGGAGAATTAATTATTAGAATTGATTTGGAGTATGATATACTTAACAACAGTCCTTATAAAATTGAAGTAAAAATTGAAGAATCCGAATTGAGAAATAAAATTGAAAAAGGAAATTTTATTCCAAATCCAAATCAAACAAGAATACTTGTGATAGGAGATTCTTACATAAATGGAGGAGGTATTCCAATTGAAAAAAGATTTTCAAAAAGGTTATCTAATTTATTAAAAGAAGAAACTCTTATTTTAGACATATCAAGACCAAGTAACTCTACACTGGATAATTATAACTCTTTTATGTTTTATCAAGAGAAATTCCAACCTCAATTCGTTTTTTGGGCATATAATTTTAATGACATATTATATTCCATCCCCCAAATTAATTCATCTAAAAAAACAGAAATAGTACCCCCGAAAAGAGTTTCCAAGAAAAAAATTGGATTGAAAAAATATGTCTCACAACTGTATTCATTCTCAGAATTAACACGTTATGTGTCTTCGAAGATACAGAAACAGCTTAAATTTCAGGGAATTGTAGTGCCCATAGGTGAATTTTATCAACTTACTCAAAAAACATATTTAGAAACAAATAAAAATTGGATAGACACAAAAAAGAAATTAAATACGGTTTCACAAATTTGTAAAACAAACCAGTCTAAATTTATTCTTTATAAAATGCCTGAATTTAACCTTTTAAATCACTCTAATCTTTTTCATTCACTTGATGAAAAATTTGTTAATTATATAAATTCTAATAAAAACATAACATATTATAATGGAATAAATGACTTTGAAAATGAAAATAGTGATAAATTTATGCTATCAAAATATGATGGACATCCCAATGAACTAGCACATTTTAGAATAGCCAAAAAAATTGCCGAATACATTATGGGAGAAAAAGCACGAACACACAACAACATCCACAAAGAATAGGAATCTGACCTTCTTTTACCTTATTAAAAAACCATTTCATCTAAATACATATTCTTTACTTGTGTTGATTATTTTTCATCTGTACTTTAGTAACAAATAAGAAAAAATAAAGACAAACAAATAGTTGTGTTATCCTGAAATAAATAACCGTTAATACAAGCTTTTGTTTAGATATTAGTAGTTGTCCAACAGTTAAAAAGAAAATGGTGAAAACATTGATATTTATAATTCTGATTTCTATTTCGTCTTGTAACGGAACGAAAAAAACTACTGAAATGGTTGCAACCGAAAACACCCAAACTGAATTTAAATTAGCGAAATCGGATTTTGTTATTTTACCTTTTAATAAAGATTGGTATTGGATTTTCAAAGACGTAAAATCTACTGAACTCACTCAATCGGAATTAATTGAAATCGAAAATATTCTCAAGATTGCGGTTGAAGAAAATAATAGAAGACAAAAAGTAAATCTGAAAAAACATAATGAAGAATATCCAAAAAATAAATGGAGCGAAACAGGTTTTGAATTAAAACTAAAAGGAAAAAAAAGACAATATATTCCGGTGATTAATCAAGAAGGGGAGAAAGAAGTTTGGATTAATTTTTTCTGTAACGAATGGGAAAGTGACGGTTGGAAAACTGATTTAATGATTGTTCTCGATGGAGGAAATTGTTATTTTAATCTAAAAGTGAATTTGACGAATAAAACATATTCAGAATTAATAATTAATGGATATGCTTAAGAATAAATACCATTGCACAATAATGACTATAAATCATTGCTATGAATAAATTAAAACAAAATAACTAACTTTATTTGGTCGATTTCTACGGTTGAAAGTCATACTGATTTTCTTACCGCAACGAAATGATAGCCGAGACCTTTGTACACAATATAAATCTAAATATGAACAGAAACATAATCACACTATTACTTTTAACAATATTCGCAAATTTTGGATATTCTCAATTGGAAAATATTAATATTAAAAAAGACCATTTAACGGAGGCTAATTACCTGAAAATGGATGATTTTTATTTAACACATTATCTATACATCGATTTGTTTTTAAGAGAAAATCTATTTCCAGAAGCAAGTTCTGAAGATGTTTCTTCTATTTTAAAAGCTCTTAAAAAATACGTTTCGGTAGAAAACAAATTAGACGTCGAAATTGAAAAGCCCGGAAAAAGAAACTACTTGATTCGATTTGCCATTTTAAAGAAAGATGACGGAACTGAAATTTTAATAGCCTTTACTAATTGGACTGTAAAGAAAAAAGCATTTGAAAAAGAAATTAAAATGGAAAATGATTCCTACACAAGATGGTATTTTCTGAATGGTAACAAAATGACTTACCGAAAAGATATGTCGAACCAGAACGATTACTCAGCTATGAATAAATCTGACTTGGCTAATGCTTACTTATTCGACGAACTATCTGATAATGATTCCAAGATAATAACTACAATAGATGAACATCTAAATCAAAACGATTTAAATATTTCAGATAAAATTATGGCGAATTTAATTCTATTGAAATACCAAATTTTTCGAAAAGAGAATGATAATGCAACCAAACAAACTGAATACATAACAGAACTATTTGAGAAAAATAAGTCTAAATCTAATTTAAGAGGTTTACAAGCAGCCTTTAATGCAACAAAATTTCAAATAGAATTAAGTAAGTAAATACTGTGTACAACAATGGCTATAACTAATTACTTGTTCTAACCTACTTACGAAAATCCTCGCAGACTTTCAGTTCGGTGTGTACTTGCAAAGTTGAGTGCTAAACTACGCAACTACTCATAGCCGAACCGTTGCCATTCATTGTGAAACTAACTCTTGAGGAAGAAAAACAGATAAAAAAGGTAAGATTAATTACGTGGACTTTTCCACTCAATCGCTAAATGAAAAGCAGAACAGAAAAACTAAAGGACTGTAATATTTATAAACGTTACCGAATTGCTCACTCAAACGGAATTGAAATAATATGAATAAAGTGGAAATTTATCGGAATAAACTGAAGTCAGTTCTAAAAACTAACTCTTGGGTTCTTTGGGTTATTCCCCTATTTATAATTGTGAGTTTCACAAATGGAATAGAAATAGGATTATATATATCTGGAATTATGATTTCAGGAATTTCTTTAGGAGCAATCATACGAATAACAATAGGTGCGATTTTAGAAAAATACGATTTAATATATATATATGGAAAAATTATAATTTTTGTGATTTCAACTACATTATTGTGGATGTATCTTCCTGATAAAAAACTTTTAGCATTTATGATACCATTCAGTATTCCATTAATTATAATAGGACTTTTGAATTTAAGAAAATAAAAACAACGAAATGGTAACAATAAGTATAATTAATTGCTAGCTTCATGCTTACTTGCGAAAATCCTCGCCGACTTTCTTTGTCGATAAATATTTACTAAATTAGGTCTTTAAACCCGCAACTAAATCATACACAAACACGTTCAAAAACACCATTGGAAAGAATTTTTGCGGCTTTGTAAAACTTAAAAAAGGGAATGATTTAAAAAATAATTAAGTGCCTTACCTTCTTTTACCTTATTAAAAAACAATTTCATCTAAAAACATATCCTTTACTTGTGTTGATTGTTTTTCATCTGTACTTTGGTGATAAACAGAACGGTTAGCTCGAATATCCGATACTATTCTTATGCTAGACCGTTGTAAGTAATTACGCACTCAACTCAAAAAACAAAATTTGAAATATAAAAGGGTTTGAAAAAAATTATAATAATATTTATAGTACTAATAAATTGTGTGAGCTTTTCACAAGAGAAAGAGAATTGTTCAATCTTAAAATATAAGAATAAAGGAATTATAATAAAAGCACCAAATGGTTGGGTTTTGGATTGTGAGTCTGGTTCAGAAAGTGGAATTAATGTTGTATTTTATAGAAAGGGAGAAACTTGGGAAAATGCTGAAACTGTGATGTATATAAATTTTGCTAGTTTGAAAATTGAGAATCAAAATAATTTAAATGATTTAATTTCATTTGACATTGAAAATTTCAAAGAAAATTATGAAGGAATTGAAATTAAAACTAAGGAAAAAATAGAACTTGAAAACTTTGGAGGAATCATAAAATATTTTGGAGGTGGGACCTACAAAAGTTTTGAATATGTAGCTTATTTAGACTTAAAAAAATTTGCTATTATGTCAATTATTTCCTCAAGATCGGAATCTGAATTAAATAATAATTATTCAAACTTTAAAGAGTTATTAAAATCTATAAAAGTATTGAATATTGAAATTCAAAATGAATAAACTACCTACAACATCGTACAAAATTAATTGCTAACATCTTGCCTACCTGAGAAAATCCTCATGGTTTTTCTTCGTCAGTTATTATTTGCTAAATTAAGTATTTAAACCTACAACGAAATCATATGCTAAACCGTCAGCAGCAAACCAACAATGTTACTCATTTAAAAACTCAGTAAAATAGATAACATTTTTTCATATCACAACTTTTTAAATTAATGTATCTTGCAGACCTATTTAAAGGGTTCTATCTTGGAAGATTATAAAATGCAAAACTATTTAAAAAAGGTGTTGGAAAATATGCCAACAGACTGGTTGAACTTAACCACTCACCGACTGGATATCTACAATGAAAAATTTGCCAAAACTCAATTCTTAGAGCAATTTGAAAACCTCTTCAATAGCAGCAATTCTGATTTATCAGCGCTTCAAAAATTGCCAACTGCTTATGATTATATTCGACTAGGACACCCCCTGTCTTGTATCCTCGAATGGGGTATTGCCCACTTACACCATATAAAACCAGCCCAGGTCATTAGTTTTTCGTCACAAACAATTCCTGTATTGGCCATTCTAAGAAAAAACTTACTAGACCGTAAGAACACACAAATTATCTATACGGGAGAAATTCCCGCTATTTTTGAATCAAAATTACTTCAAAAAGTATATGGCTATGAATTTGAATTGAAACAGCTTCAAAAAGGAGCTGATACACCTGATTTTAGGGGTAGTACTGTTTTCATTACTTCAGATGATACCATCCGTAAAATTGAGCTCAACAAAAACATTGATTTCTATGTAAACATGTATGAAGATCTCGGTAGTGTACTTTTCATAAACGGCGAACAACACAATAATTACATCTCAGAAATTCAACATGTTAGAAGAAGAGAGACCATAGCAATGACACCGGTCAATGCTTATACTGCACTAAAAAATCTATCAGAAGAAACTCCTATAGAGACGATAAAAGACAATCTAAAAACAACTAAAAAAAGTGTCTTCGATTCCATTAAAAAAATTACCGGAACCACGCTAGAACCTATCGTGGGTTCCAGCGGACTCTCCATACAATATGCCATTATGATGGGGTTAGTTCATGATGCCCAAGAGAAACACAAAGGAAAATCCATTAAGTTTATTGTTCCTCCAAATTGCTATGGTGGAACCAATGATCAAGCAAGACGTGTTGCTGCTTGTAGTGACTCTGTTGAAATCGTCGATTTACTTGTAGATGGAGAGTTTGATATGGTAGAGAGTTTAGATATGGTTTTGACTAAAATCGCTGACCAAGATGCGATTCCTTACATCATTGCAGAAATCCCAACAAATCCGAGGGTTGAAGTTCCCAATCTTCAAGAGTTAAAAACTGTGTTGAGTAAAAAAAGAACCACAGCAACTGGTAAATTGGCAGTCGATCCTGTTTTTATTTTAGACCAAACATTTTGTCCAAATGTGCATTTTTTAGGCACCCATAAAATCCTTTCAACCATCAGAGCTATTTCATATGCAAGTGGTTCTAAGTTTCCAAGTGCCGGTCAATGTACTGCCGGCTATTGTGTAGGAAATCTTAAAACAGAGGCTTTGATGAAAAAAATAAAGCAACACCTCGAACTTTGCGACAACGAAGCAACACCACTTCAGTATCAACTATTGGCCAAACAATTGCCTTCCATGAATCAAAGAATTCATGAAGCTTATAAAAACACACGAGACTTTGTAGACTTTATTCATAGGAGCCTTCCAGAAGCAAAAATTAATTTTGTACCAGAGGAGTTAGCCTCTCAAGGGTTTACTCCTTCTGTCTTTTCCCTAGACCTTCCCACCAAAGGGAATAATGAGGAGGAGAAAGAAACGTACAAAAGAGCCTTAAATCTTGAATTGATCAACCTAATGATTACCGAAATACCAAATGAAAGTAAATTCTGTGTGAGCTATGGACAACTGCAAGGATGTTACTGGACGATTCCTGCAACTTCTACACAAGGAACCACTAAAGAAGGTGATAAAGACTATATTATACGAGCCTCACTTTCTCCAAATATGAACCTAGCACTTCATAAAAAAGTATTTCTGGATTTTGTTAAAAAAATTCAAGCATAAGAACTTACAGACCTTTCGGTGTTGATTTTGTGTAGCCTATCCTCTTATGGAAGACTACCAACGAATAATTACAGAACCCCAGGTAAAACCACTTCCAAAAGCAGCCAAAACCACCAAATCATTGTCTTTTATTTTACCCTTTTCCCAAGCTTCGGTTAAAGCGATGATTACAGAAGCCGCTGTGGTGTTTCCGTATTTCATAATATTGTTATAAACTTGGTCGTCGGACAATCTAAATTTTTTCTGAATAAATTGTGCAATTCGCAAATTAGCTTGATGAGGAATTAATATGTCTATATCCTCTTTTTCTAATTTGTTAGCCTCTAAGCCCTCTACAATTGCTTCAGAAAATCGAGTAATGGCATGCTTAAATACAAAAGGACCATTCATATAAGGATAATAAGAAACATCGTCTGGATCATTTTTTTCTAAAATCTCTGGCACCCATCTTTGAGTGGCTGGCCCCTCTAAAACAAGTTGCTTCGCATGTTTCCCCTCAGAATGTAAATGTGAAGACAAAATCCCTTTTCCGCCCTCTTCGCATCTAGACAAAACTGCAGCTCCTGCTCCATCCCCAAAAATAACAGTTACCCCTCTACCTCTAGTCGATTTTTCCAACCCACCAGAATGATGTTCTGAGCCAATAACTAAAATATTTTTATACATACCCGTTTTAATAAACTGATCTGCAACAGACATGGCATAGATAAAACCTGAACATTGGTTGCGCACATCTAAGGCTCCAATAGTTGGCATGTCTAACATCTCTTGTACTTGAACTCCTCCTCCAGGAAAATACATGTCTGGACTGAGAGTGGCAAATACAATAAAATCGATCTCATCTTTGGTTAACCCAGCTCTTTCTATCGCAATTCTAGAGGCTTTGGCTCCCATAACCGCAGTCGTATCTTCAGTTGCGGGATCTATCCAACGTCTTTCTTTGATTCCTGTTCTCTCCTGAATCCATTCATCTGAAGTTTCCATAAATTCCTTTAAATCATTGTTGGTCACAATATTTTCTGGAACATAATATCCGAGTCCAGTTATTTTAGAATTATACATAGTGATGTTTTTTATTAATTGCCTATTTGAATCTAGCTAAAATACGGATAAATTAACATGTGTACAAAAAGAGCATGGATTCAATTGTTAGAGACATTTTTGAGAACCTTCCTAAGAAATAGAAAAAATTCTGTCATCTTGTCATAAAACACGTTTTGGTATTTTTTTTGACAATTACATCAATATTATTAATAAAAATAAAAACACAAATAAAATGGCAAAAGGAAACATTAATGTATCGGTTGAAAATATTTTTCCGCTGATCAAAAAATTCTTGTATTCTGATCACGAAATATTTTTACGAGAACTTATTTCAAATGGAACAGATGCAACTTCAAAATTAAAACATCTGATCTCTATTGGAGAGGCAAATACTGAATTGGGTGATGCTAAAATTGAAATAAGCATCGATAAAAAAGCCAAAACAATCACCATTAAAGACCAAGGATTAGGAATGACTGCAGACGAGGTTGAAAAATACATCAATCAAATTGCATTTTCTGGAGCTGAAGAATTTTTAGACAAGTACAAAGATAATGAAGCTGGAATTATTGGTCATTTTGGGTTAGGGTTTTACTCGGCATTCATGGTGGCAGACAAGGTAGAAATCATTACGAAATCTTTTAAAGACGAACCAGCTGCACATTGGACTTGTGATGGATCTCCTGAATATACATTGGTAGAAAACGACAAGTCTGACAGAGGGACAGAAATCATTTTACACATTGCAGAAGATTCTTTAGACTTTTTAGAAGAAAGTAAAATCGAAGGTCTGCTAAATAAGTACAATCGCTTTAATCAAGTACCAATTAAATTTGGAACCAAAGAAGTTAATGACCCAGACTTTACCCCTAAAACAACAAAAGATAAAGACGGTAAAGAAACAACTGAGCCTCATCGACAAATTACTGTAGATAAAATCATCAACAATACAGATCCTGCTTGGAATAAAAAACCTGCAGATTTAAAAGAGGAAGACTATACTAATTTCTACAGAGAATTGTATCCAATGCAATTTGAAGAATCTTTATTTCACATTCATTTAAATGTAGATTATCCATTTAACTTGACAGGAATTTTATTCTTTCCAAAATTAAGTCCATCCATGGACATGCAAAAGGATAAGATTCAATTGTATCAAAACCAAGTTTTTGTAACGGATAATGTTGAAGGAATCGTACCAGACTTTTTACAAATGCTAAAAGGAGTCATTGATTCTCCAGACATTCCTTTAAATGTATCTCGTTCTGGTTTACAAGCAGACGGTGCCGTTAAGAAAATCTCTGGTTATATTACCAAAAAAGTAGCGGATAAATTAGCTTCATTGTTTAAAAAAGACAGAGCTGATTTTGAAAAAAAATGGAACGACATTAAAGTTATTATTGAATACGGAATGTTGTCTGAAGATAAATTCTTTGACAAAGCGAAAAAGTTTGCCTTGTACCCTACTGTCAATGGTTCATACTTCACATATGATGAATTGATAAAGAAAACAAAAGAGGCTCAAACTGATAAAGACGGAAATCATGTTCTCTTGTATGCCGCAAATAAAGATGCGCAACATAGTTATATCCAAAATGCAACAGCCAAAGGATATGAGGTACTATTACTCGATTCTCCTATCGTTTCTCATTTAATGCAGAAAATAGAAGGAAATGGTGAAAAAGTAAAATTCACGAGAGTTGATGCAGATCATATCGATAATTTAATTAAAAAGGAGGACACTATAATTTCTAAATTATCTGAGGAGGAGATTACTACTCTAAAGCCTATTATCGAAGCAGCCGTTCCTAAGGAAACCTATACCGTTCAATTAGAAGCAATGGATTCTGCAACTTCTCCATTCATGATCACTGTTCCAGAATTTATGCGAAGAATGAAAGAAATGCAGGCCTCTGGAGGTGGAGGAATGATGGGCATGGGGAATTTTCCAGACATGTACAATTTAGTGGTGAATACCAATAGTCCCTTAGTCTCAGAGATCCTCAACAATAAGGACGAAAAAGCCCAGAAAGACTTAATTTCTCAAGCTTTTGATTTGGCTAAGTTATCTCAAAATCTGTTACATGGTGAAGAGTTAACCAACTTTATCAAGCGTTCTTACGAAATGATCAAATAGTAATTTCGTATGGATATCATAAAAAAACCTCTTTGAAGTACAAAGAGGTTTTTTTATTTGGTTTATAATAATATTACTTTTTAGCAGTCTCCGTAATTGCTTTCATTTTTAATTTCTGTTCAGCCACAGATAAATTCATTTCTACCAAAGACTTAATTGGAATTCCTGATACTCTATCAATAGTAACATTTCCTGTAATTTTTCCAGAACCCATTCCAGAAACTTCACCAGATACATCGACAAGGACATTCTCTTTTGAAATTGATTGTACAGTATATAAAAAATCCATTTTCATTCCTTTTTCTTCCTTAGACATTGTCCAAGTACTTCCCACCTTCACGGCTTCTTTGGGATAAACAACAGCACTCGATTGACTGGCAATATCTTCCACTCCCGGAATCATAGGCTCAATACTTACCACGGAAGCCTTTCCTAAAGTAGTTACTTTCGAATAAATAACTGCTTCTAACATAGGTCCCATTTGAGATTTCATCATTTTACCAGCCGCATCTAGTTCATCGTCACTTTTAGAAGAATCAAATGTCATTAAATTGCCGCCTTGCAACATTTCCATGGACATGTTCGTGAACTTTGTTTTTGTGTCATAATTTTCATTCTCTACAGCTGTCACTTCCATCTCCATATCCATGGTCATCTCCATAGACATCATGGCTCCCATTTCTTGAGAAACAATCGTTTTGGTCGAATAGGTCGCATTATTTTCATAATTTAATCGAAGTAACACCTCATCTTGAGCAAAAATGGTGTTTGCTGTAATCGCTAAAAAAAGGAATAACAATTTTTTCATTTTTATTGGTTTTAATGTTTTTTTTGGTTAATTAATATTCTAAAGTAGTCATTTAAATCTAAAAAAAGACGCTAGCATAAAAATATATTAAAAATCTTGATCGACATTCCAAGACTCTAAAATCTCTTTCAATGTTTTGATGAACATACCCCCCAAAGCACCATTCACAACTCGGTGATCATAAGAATGGGAAACAAACATTTTTTGTCTTATCCCTATAAAGTCTCCTTCAGAAGTTTCTATGACTGCTGGAACTTTTCTTATGGCTCCAAGAGCTAAGATGGCCACCTGTGGTTGATTGATAATTGGGGTCCCCATGACAGATCCAAAACCACCAACATTGGTAACTGTGTAGGTTCCATCTTGGATTTCATCTGGTTTTAAAGCATTGGTTCTTGCTCTATTTGCCAAATCATTAACTGCTGTTGTCATCCCAACGAGATTCAACTGATCTGCATTCTTAATTACAGGAACAATTAAATTACCATCTGGTAATGCCGCAGCCATACCTAAATTAATATGCTTCTTTTTTATGATGGTGTCGCCCTCAACAGCAATATTAATTAACGGATACTTTTTGATTGTCGAGGCAATTGCTTGCATAAATATGGGAGTAAAAGTTAATTTTTGACCCTCTCGTTTCATAAAAGCATCTTTTACTTTGTCCCTCCATTTTACAATATTGGTTACATCTATTTCAATAAAAGATTGCACATGAGCAGAAGTTTGAACAGAATCGACCATGTGTTTTGCAATCAACTTGCCCATTCGACTCATTTCTATAATTTCATCTTCACCATTTACAGAAATTGGCACTCTACTCTGAGTAGAGTTTGTCAATACTTCTCCTTCCAAAGAAACGGTCGCTGGTGACAACTCAGAAGAGTGTTCTCTATTTTTTATGTAGGCAAGAATATCCTTCTTAGTAACTCTTCCATCTTTACCAGAACCTGATATAGTTTCTAATTGCTCTAGGGTTATCCCTTCTGTTTGCGCAATATTTCTAACCAAAGGAGAATAAAACTTTCCTGAATCGGAAGTTTTAGAAATCGGAACTGAAATAGTATCTACGGCCTTTTCGATGGACTTTTCTAACTCAACGATTTCTGGTTCTTCTATTGAATTTGGAGAATCAATAACGGTTTCAGTCTCAGAAACCTCCCCTTCAATCTCTATCACAGCAATCGTGTCTCCTACCTTAACAACATCCTCTTTTTCAAATAAAATTTCTATTAAAGTTCCGGCTACTTCACTTGGTACCTCAGAATCTACTTTATCTGTGGCAATCTCTACAACAGCTTCATCTAATTCTATCGAATCTCCTATGTCTTTTAACCAAGCCGTAATGGTTGCTTCTGCAACACTTTCTCCCATTTTTGGTAACTTTAACTCAAATCTAGCCATTTGTATTTGGTTTAACGGTTGCAAAAATACTAAAAATCGTTGATATTCCTTGTAATTCCATCTTTTAATATAAGTAAAAAAAAGAAAAAATATTAATTTATTCGCAATAAAGTTAGAATATAATTGATTTTAATTATTAAATATTCTTTTTATTGATATTTTTTTTAAATAATCAATAAATTATTAAATCCAGTCAACAGGTTTTGATAAAACTTCTAATAATCTTGCTTCTTTAGAATTTTTTTCTGGCTGATGGTTATATACCCACTGAACATTTGGAGGTAAAGACATTAAAATACTTTCTATTCGTCCGTTTGTTTTTAAACCAAATAAAGTTCCTCTGTCATGAACTAAATTAAATTCGACATAACGTCCACGTCTAATTTCTTGCCAGTTCTTATGAGCTGTAGTAAAAGGAATGTCTTTTCTTTTTGCGATAATGGGTAGATAACTTTCTAAAAAACGATTTCCGACTTCAGTAACAAAATTAAATCTGTCTTGAATAGAAAACTCATCCGTTTCCTTTAAATAATCAAAAAACAGCCCACCAATTCCACGCGCTTCATTTCTGTGTGAATTCCAAAAATAGGCATCACAATTGTTTTTAAATTTTGGATAAAATGTTAGATCATAAGGATCACAAGCCGACTTACAAACAGTATGAAAATGAACAGCGTCCTCTTCAAACAAATAATAAGGAGTCAAATCTTGACCTCCACCGAACCATTGTGTAACTATATTACCGTCTTTGTCATACATTTCAAAATAACGCCAATTTGCATGAACAGTGGGTAAAAAAGGATTCTTAGGATGTAATACCAAGCTCAATCCACAAGCAAAAAAATCACCTTCTTTTACTTGAAACTGATCTCTTAAAGCTTTGGGCAAATCTCCATGAACAGCAGAAATATTTACTCCTCCTTTTTCAAAGACAGCTCCGTTTTCAATCACACGAGTTCGACCTCCTCCTCCTTCTTCTCTTTGCCAAAGGTCTTCTTTAAACTTCCCAACCCCATCAATCTCTTCTAACTTAGAAGTAATTGTTTCTTGTAAATTTTGGATGTACTTATAAAATTGCTCTTTCATTTTCTTTTTTTATTAACGCGAGTGTTTGAATGGATGCAGCAGTTACAGACAATGGTAAAACAATGATTATTCCTAAAACAGGAATCAACAAACATCCAATAAATACAATCCCATTTCCTATGGAAAACCCTTTGTTTTTTTTGACAAAAGCAAGACCCTCTTTATAATTAAAATGCCTTTCCAAGGTATAATCCATATTTCCAAAACCCGCAAAATAAGCTTGCACTAAAAATAATAAAACCGTAGAAAAGAGGTTGACCACAGGAATGAATTTTAACAATAGGATAGGAAATGTAACTAACAATTCGATTCCCAAATTTCTAATATTGACACGAATCCCTCGCCACAATTGTGCTAAAAATGTTGTTTTTTTATAACTAGGATAAAAACCTCCATTGAGATGAAGCTCTATTCTTTCTGAGACAACACTCATAAAAGGTGCAGACAAAGCCAAAACGATATACTTGTACAAAAGCAACCCAATTACTGAAATTGAAAGACCAACTACAAAAGAACTGAGCATCGTTATGGTTTCTTTTCCCCAGTCCCAAATCCAACTTTCTGCTAAAAAGTGTCCTAAGGTTCCTGAAAACTCATAGGCGGCATATAAAATTGTTAAAACAGTACATACACTTATTGCAGTCGGAATAATAAAATATTTCCAAAGTTTTAGTCGAGACAACAAACCAAAGGCCTCTGTATACGAAGCAATCCCAGAAAATATTTGTTTAATCATCGGTAATAATTTGCATTCACCTTAACATTTATCATTTAAAAAAAATGGAACCATCCATCTAGAACAATACCTATATTCTATTTAAGAAAGCTGGTATTCTTTTACTGCATCTACAAATGCTTTCGCATTGTCTAATGGTATGTTTGGTAAAATTCCATGACCTAAATTTACAATATATCGGTCTTTTCCAAATTCGTTGATCATTTGATGGACCATTTTCTTAATTTCTTTGGGCGGAGATAACAATCTTGACGGATCAAAATTTCCTTGTAGGGTGATATTTCCCCCAGACAAATAACGAGCATTTCTTGCAGAGCATGTCCAATCGACACCCAGAGCAGCAGCTCCAGATTTACTCATTTCATTTAAGGCAAACCAACATCCTTTCCCAAATGCAATGACCGGAGTAATTTCTTTCAATGCATCTATGATTTGCTGCATATATTGCCATGAAAATTCCTGATAATCTTGGGGTGATAACATTCCTCCCCAAGAGTCAAAAAGTTGAACAGCATTCACACCAGCGGCCACTTTTGCTTTTAAATAGGCAATGGTTGTATCTGTTATTTTTTGCAACAATGAATGTGCAACTACTGGATTTGTAAAACACAATTCCTTTGCTTTATCAAAATTCTTAGATCCTTGACCTTGAACACAATAACATAAAATCGTCCAAGGAGAACCAGCAAAACCTATCAGTGGAATCTCATCATTTAATTTTTCTTTGGTTGCTTTTATAGCATCCAACACATATCCTAAAGAAGTCTCAATATCCGGAATAATAACCGAGTCTAACTCTTTTTGTGAACGAATTGGATTTGGTAAATAAGGACCGAAATTTGGTTTCATCTCTACCTCAATATTCATTGCTTGTGGAATTACTAAGATGTCTGAAAACAAGATAGCTGCGTCCATACCATATCTTCTGATGGGCTGTACCGTAATTTCTGAGGCTAGTTCTGGAGTTCTACAACGAGTAAAAAAGTCGTATTTGTGTTTAATTTCCATAAATTCTGGCAAATACCTTCCCGCTTGACGCATCATCCATACGGGTGGTCTGTCTACAGTTTCTCCTTTGAGAGCTCTTAAAAATAAATCGTTTTTTATCATATTTATATTTTTGAAACAGCTAACATTGCTTTATCAGCTGCTTTAGCGATTACTTTAATATCTTTCTTGGAAATTGCAGAATTTAAAAACCAAGCTTCAAACTGACTTGGTGGTAAAAACACTCCATTTTTGATCATCTCCCAAAAGAAAACGGCAAACTTTTCTGTATCAGAGGTTTGTGCTTCTTCAAAATTGGTAACCTTTGTTTTTGTAAAAAATGGATTCATCATAGAACCAAATCGATTGATAACGATGTCTACATTATATTTTTTAGCTGCATCGAGTAAAATAGTTTCTAAAGCACTTCCGATTTCTTCAAACTTTTGATACGGATGTTGCTTCTTTAACTCCAATAATGTGGCAATTCCTCCGGCCATGGCAATAGGGTTTCCAGACAATGTTCCTGCCTGATACATGGCTCCTAAAGGGGCTACCTGTTCCATAATTTCGTTTCTTGCCCCATAGGCTCCAACAGGAAAACCTCCTCCAATGACTTTACCAAGACAGGTAATATCTGCAGTCACTCCGAAAAGTTCTTGAGCACCGCCAAATTTAGAACGAAATCCAGTCATTACCTCATCGGCAATCAAGAGAGCTCCTTTGGTTTTTAAAAATTCTTTTAATTTTTTTAAAAAATCGTTTTGTGGTATGACAACTCCCATATTTCCTCCAACAGGCTCAATAATAACCCCAGCAATATCATCATACCTATCAAAGTGCGCTTTTACACTTTCCAAATTGTTATATTCAGCAATCAACGTATTTTGAACAGCACCCTCAGGAACTCCTTTAGAACCTGGTAAACTTAATGTGGCTAGTCCAGATCCTGCCGCAACCAACAAGGCATCCTGATGCCCGTGATAGCAACCTGAAAATTTAATAATTTTATCTTTACCTGTAAATGCTCTAGCCAGACGAACTCCACTAATAACCGCTTCTGTTCCTGAATTTACAAAACGAACTTTATCCATTTCTGGAAAAGCATCACAAACTATTTTTGCTAGTTTAATTTCATTTTCTGTAGACGCCCCAAATGAATACCCATTTTTTAAAGCATTTTTGGCTGCTTTTTCAACAGATTTATGACGATGACCTAAAATCATTGGCCCATATGAAACAACCAAATCTATATAGGTGTTTCCGTCTACATCCATAATTTTACTTCCTTTTGCCTTTTTAATAAACAACGGATTTCCTCCAACTGAAGAGAAAGCTCTTACAGGAGAGTTTACAGCTCCTACTAAGTTAACCAATCCCTTTTTATAGAGTTCTTTTGAGTTTTTAAAATTCATTTGTTAATTCTATCTTATTTGATGACTTCAATATTCACATGGGATAACAACTTTCTGATATTTTTATCATTACCAATACAAACATTAGTAAGAATAAGACCACTAGCTATCATTTTAATAATCTTGCGACCTCTTTTGCAAAATAAGTAATAATAATATCTGCTCCTGCTCTTTTCATAGAGAGCAAACTTTCCATCATTACTTTTTCACCATCGATCCATCCTTTTTCTGCTGCTGCCTTTATCATTGAATACTCTCCACTTACATTGTAACATGCTATCGGTCTGTCAAAATTATTTTTTAAATCTCTAATAATATCCAAATATGACAGAGCAGGCTTTACCATTAAAATATCTGCTCCCTCTTGATCATCAAAAGTAGCTTCACGCATGGCTTCATCCCTATTTGATGGATCCATTTGATAAGTTTTTCGATCTCCAAAACAAGGTGCTGAATCTGCAGCATCCCTAAAAGGACCATAATACGCAGAAGCATATTTTACAGAATATGCCATAATAGGCAAGTTTGTATAACCGGTATTATCTAGAGATTGTCGTATCATATCTATGGTACCATCCATCATTCCCGAGGGTGCCACCATATCAACTCCTGCTTTGGCATGGGAAACCACTTGTTTGGCAATGTTTACTAAAGTTGCGTCATTGTCAACATCATTCTCATGAATAATACCGCAATGACCATGAGAAGTATATTCACAAAAACAAACATCGGTAATTACATATAAACTCGGATAATTTTTCTTGATAAAGCGAATTGCTTGTTGCATGATCCCGTCATCATTCCAAGTTTCTGTACCTTCTTCATCTTTTTTTGAAGGAATTCCAAATAACAAAACCGCAGGAATTTTTAAAGAAACAACCTCTTCTAATTCTTTGGAGATTCGATCCAAAGAAAAACGCTTAATTCCTGGCATTGATTCAATTTCTGTTTCAATGTCGGTACCCTCTTCAATAAAAAGGGGGTACACCAAATCATCTACAGACAATTTGGTTTCTCTAACCAATCTTCTAATTCCTTCTGACGTTCTTAACCTTCGAGTTCTAAACATTTCTAATTATTTTGAAAAATAAGTGTTTACAGATTCTAGCAAGCTATCTACACTTGGTAAGTTGGCGACCTGTACATTCTTAAAGTATTTCCTGGCTTGCACTGCAGTAGTTTCTCCAATGCAAAAAGCAACTTTATCTGTATGATTTACTTCTAAATAACTCTCAATACCTGAAGGACTAAAAAACAAAACTCCAGAAAACTCCTCATTTATTTTTACAGGACTCAACATTGTTTTGTATACTTCAACTTCATGTAAGAGTATCCCATTTTCTTTCAAACAATTGGGTAAAACATCCAACCTAAGATCACTACAAAAGTAGGTTGCCTCTTTATTTTTTAATTCTGTTGATAGATATTCTGCAAGTTTTGTCGCATTTTTTGCAGCGTAAACAACTGAACCGATTCTATTTTCAATTAGCTTTTTAGTCCTTCTGCCCACACAAAAAATATTTTTAAAATTCAGTTCTTCTTTTGTGAATGAATTTAACAAGGCTTCAACTCCATTTTGACTTGTGATGATCACATTCTCAAGTTGATTTTTGATCAACTTGGGTGGAATTCTATTAAAACGAATTTTAATAAAATCGCTGTCTTGGATACCAATTTCAAGGGATACTTTCTCTTTTTGTAATTCAGAAAGTTTCTTTGTCGAATATACAGAAGCTGCTAACTTGGCAACCACTTCTTTATCTTCTGAAATCAGCTCTTTACCTCCTCTATTAATTACATAATCTGCACAATCTTTTGCTAAATAACGATGACGCCCAATTTTTGCTGTTTTGTTGACAGTAATTTTTTTTGAGCCGTCTCTTTTTAACAAAACACCTTTAAAATTAATTTCTTCCGTTTTTTCATCTACATAAGCCAATGCCCCTATTGGTGCAGTACAACCTCCCTCTAAGAGATGTAAAAACTCTCTTTCTACACCTACACAAACTTTCGTTTCATGATGATTTAATTGCTCACATGCATCAATGACAAAATCATCTTCTGCTAGGGCTGTTATCATTATTGCTCCTTGTCCTGGCGCAGGAATCATCCAAGTCAATGGAATCGATCCCTTTTCTCTCATACCCAACCTCTCTAAACCAGCAGCTGCAAAAATTGCTCCATTCCAAGTTTCACTATCCGATAGCTTTTCTAAACGAGTATTTACATTGCCTCGCAGGTCTTCGACCCTGTGAGTTGGATATCGATGTAACCATTGTGCTTTTCTTCTCAAACTTCCTGTTGCAATGACTCCATTGGGTTGTCCAAAAAATTCTTCGGTATCTTTTAAAACCAATAAATCTGTATAATTTGCGCGCTTTAAAACTGCCGCTTGCACAATTCCCTCCGGCAAAACAGTAGGAACATCTTTTAAAGAATGTACAGCAATATCTATTTCTTTATTCAACATTGCAATATCTAAACTCTTTGTGAAAACACCTGTAACACCTAGTTCATAAAGGGGTTTATCTAAAACAATATCTCCAAGAGACTTGATAGGAATTAGCTCAGATTCATATCCCAACTCTTTCAACTCTTTTTTGACTTTATTAGCTTGCCAAAGCGCTAGTTGGCTATCGCGGGTTCCTATCCTTATTACTTTCTGCATTGAGTTTTTTGTTAAGATTGAAAAACCTTATTGATTACCTGAAGACTTTGTGAAACGGAAGTATCTTCATCTTTTAAATGTTTTACAAACTGTGTTGTGATCTTTTGGATAAAACGTGAGGTTAAAATTTCCGCTTGATCTTCATCAAAATGAGCTATTTTTTTCTTCTGGAAATCAATTTCATCATTTTTAATGTTTTCCAATGATTTTTTTAGAGCAGCAATGGCAGGAGTAAACCTCCTGTGATTTAACCATTCATTAAATGTTGCTTTGTGGGTTTCTATAATTGCCTCTGCAAGAGGAACCTCTTGTTGGCGAGCTGCTAGAGTTTTATCAGTTATTTTAGAAAGCTCATCAATATTTACCAAAGAAACGCCTTTGAACTCAGTTACTTCCTTTGAAACATTTTCTGGCATAGACAAGTCTAAAATTAATAATTCTTTGTCAGACCGAATATGCTCTTTGGTAATGGTTGGTTTATCAGAACCTGTAGAAACAATTAAAACTGCTGCTTTTTCAATTTCTTCTGATAAATTTGCAATGACAGATTTTCTGATGGAAGTGTGTTCTTTAATAAATTCTGTCGCTTTGTCTTCAGTTCTATTTATTAAACAAACCGATTTATTTTTCGTGTATTCAGCTAAATTCTTACAAGTATGTTTGCCCATTTTACCCAAACCATAAACTAATATGTTTTTTGAGTCATAGTCTGGTAAATTTTCAATGATGTATTGAACAGCTGCATAAGAAACAGAAGTTGTACCTGAACTCAATTTTGTTTCATTCTTTACCCTCTTACTTGCGCGTAGTACTGAATTGATTAATCGTTCAGAATATGCATTCGTTACTTTTAAAGACTTGGCTAGTTTAAAGGCCTGTCGGAGTTGACCTACAATTTCGTAATCGCCTAAAATCTGACTCTCCAATCCGGTACCTATTCTGAACAACTGATGAATCGCTTCTTGATTTTTGTAAATGGTTGAGACTTTTGCAAATTCTTGAATAGTTCCTTCTGAAAATTCACACAATAGTTCAATCAGTTGGCATGGTCGTTGAGCAAAACCACTGATTTCTGTTCTATTACAGGTGGATATAACAAACACTCCCTTAAAACCTTTCTCTTTTGAAAGTTTTAGCAATGAAGATTGATTTTCTTTCGTTAAGGAAAATTTCCCACGAGTATTTGCGTCTGCTTTCTTATAGCTAACTCCAATATTGTAAAAGTGCTCTTGACTGTCTTCTTGCATTGAATTGTAAAAGTTTGTCAAAAATAAAACCTTCCTACAGATAAAAATGTCGCTAAAAGTACTTTTTATAACGCTCTGTGTTTTTTATATAGTTTTTAACAAAAAAATAATAGGTAAATGATTATTTTTGTTGATAAATAGGGTTTTATAGCTAATTTATATAGAATGATTCTAAATAGAAGGAATCCCAATTAAATGAATTTATATGATAAAAAATGTCGGTAAAAGTACTTTTGAGGAAATTGTATTAGAGAAAGGATTTTATGTACTTCATTTTCAGAATCAAAGCAATACGGTTGAAAACTTTGAAAGAGAGATCAATAGCAGTTATATACAAATTCATTTTTGCTTACAAGGAAATTCAAAATTCTTATTCAACAACGGGAACTATTCTTTTGACGTGTTGGATAATAGATCTATTTTATT
>ERZ1039804.149-NODE-149-length-45076-cov-8.998690_pt1 | contig 45076 bp, 48 predicted proteins | sample MGYA00383089_ERZ1039804 | MGnify/ENA primary metagenome ERZ1039804 (study PRJEB29581, sample SAMEA5548359) | metagenome | biome: marine; feature: coastal; material: water | depth 1 m | study: Short-term variability in the microbial, nano- and picoplankton dynamics...
TTTTTAAAATCATCCTCATTAATTTCATGGTACTTAGTACTTTACTTGTTATAATAGAAGTTTTCAGCCAGTTAACACATTTAATAAAATCACAGAGTTCTAAAACCAAATTAGAAAAAAATAACATTTTTGAAAAGTACCCTTATTTAGTAGGAAGGCTCAAAGCATCAACTGAAGTAATATTCAATCAAAAAAAAATAACAACTACTGATCATTATACTCGATGGACAGGTGCCCATCCATATGATGAAAATTTAATTAGGGTTGGAGTCTTTGGTGGTTCTACAACATTTGGGACAGAAGTGACAGATGAAGATAGCTGGCCAGCACTTCTTCAACAAAAATTGGGTAATAAGTATGCAGTTATTAACTTTGGTGTACCAGGTTACTCTACTGCGGAGAATATAATTCAAATGGCTCTCATTGCTCCTGAAAAACATCCTCATATTGTAATATTTTATGAAGGCTGGAATGATATCAAAAATTATCATGAAAAACAATTAGGAGTTGACTATTTTAGTCACGGAATTAGCCAAAATAGAAATCTAGGTTTCTCCTCTCTCTATTCTCAAGTTGAAGACGATCTATTTGAGGGTAATTATGCTTTTTTTTTGGATCATTGATAAAATCAAGAACAGAATAAAAGAATTGGAATCAAAAGAGCAAAAGCATAAAATAGACTCCATCAATTTATTTGAAACACCAGATAAATTTGTAGATAGTATATATTCAAGAAACCTTAGGACATTAAAGTTATTAGCTAGAAATATTAACGCATATCCGATATTTATTCCACAGATACTTAACTATGAAAAGTTTGATTCTGATGAGGGTTCACATGTTTGGTAAAAGCATATTAAAAGTTCGGCTATGCGCGTACTTATGAATAATTTTAATAGGCATATGGAAGGGTTATATCTTAATGAAGAAAAAGATGGTTTAGTATTAAATGATGTATTAAAAAAAAAATGGGTTAATTCTGATTTCGCCGATTATGGACATTTTAATAAAAATGGGGGAATAAAATTTGCAGATTTGGTTTTTCAAGCGATTAAAGAAAAAGTGAATTATACAACCAAAAACAAAATCCGTTGAAATTCTGTTTTTTTAGACTTCATATGCAATTAGTAAGTGATTTATTTTTTAATTCAGTTGTACTTTAAATATAAATAATTCAATACCTCCAGCATAATACACCATAATTTTAGCACGTCTTATTGAATATTAATTTTACATCCGGTTGAAGTCATCAATTAAAAATAAGTCTAAAACTATTATAAAATATAACTATAAATCTCAAAAAAGCGATGTAAGATCATTCAGTTTCTGCAACAATATTACCTGTTTCTTTTGCGGATTTGTTGATTCTAAATCAGCTTGAAGCGGATTCAATTCAATATATCGCATAGCTTAAGCAAAATGATTATTAGATGATTAAAAAAGTTGATTCAGTACTTTCATTTTAGTTCAATTCACTTTTATTATTCAACTATGGAAGGACTTTCTTCAATATCTTATAGAGATTTAATGGCTTAATCGAACGGTTTAGGGAACAAGATTTTTGATGAAACTGATAAGCATGGCTATCTGCTAATTCATGAGGTAAATTTCGATGTTACTAAAGAAGCTTCTCACAAACAAGAGCTTTTGGGTTTTTGTAAACACCTTGGGGATCCAATTCCGCATAATTCAATGCCTAATTCTTTTGTATGGGATATAAAACCTGTAAAGGATTCAAAGAATACTTTTGTTACGCATTCTGAGCTTGATTCAGAGGCTGAACTGCATACTGATAGTTCTTTTGTTGATAATCCTGAGGATTATTTTTGCCTTTACTCAATAAAGAAATCCGTTTGTAACGGAGGGGAGTCATTATTGTTAAGTAAAGATGATTTGTTGAAGGAATTACGAAAGACTGAAACAGGAATAAAGGCAGAAGAGGTATTTAAAACTAAAAAATTTCCTTTTGCAGTTCCTACAGTATTTAAAGAAGGGCATGAATTACAAGATGAAAATCTTTACGCACAAGATTATATTTTAACGGAAGATGGTATTCGTTTCCGAAGTGATGTTATTGAAAAAGTATTACAGTTTGCACCTCAATTAATTGATACTGAACAGCTAGAAGCTTTAGGCGTGCTTCAAAGAATATTAGAACATTCAACAGCGGTTAAACGGTTCCTACTTGAAGAAGGGGATCTTGTGATTATTAACAATAAAACTATGCTGCATGGACGTACGGCTTTTAACGATTCAAACAGGCATTTATTACGAGTGCGTATACGATGCAATGAAAACTTGATGAAAAAATAAAAGTTTTAATATTGTTTGTCTGAACCCAAATTGATCAATTATTTTATTAATTAGCGTTTGAGACACCCATAAAAAGGAAACAAAATAATGCCCTGAAAGATTCATTTTTGAATTTGAAACGTATCCTCAGGTCTTAAGGTTGTTGTTCGTAAAAAAAGCTTCAAAAAATTTTCACTTTCTTTTTTGATGCAAATTATTACTTAACTACAAAATTACTGTTGAAACTGCTTTTAGAGTTTTTAATACTTAGAATATAAACTCCTTTTTTATAGTTTGAAACATCAATTTGATGTGTTGAATTTGAATTTTTTAATTCTCCTATTTGTACTACCCTACCTTGCAAATCTAAAACATGGTAATTATTTTTTTCATCTGATTCAAATTGAATGTTTAAAGTTTTTGATACTGGGTTTGGTCTTATTATTATGTTTTTATGGTTGTTTGTATTTCTAATTGATGTGATTTCGTTCATAGTATAGACATAAATAGAGTAATCTTCAGCCTGTCCATATTGAGGGTCGTGGCAAGCATCTGAAATTGGATTTAAATCAACTAAAACTCTTATTTTTAAAAACTTGTTTATTTCGGTGTCGTCTGGAATAGTTACACTAATAGAATCGTATATACCTGCTTTTATTTCATTATCGTAAATTTCTTCAAGGGCAGAAAAGCTATTGTCATCATTGTAATCAATCCATGCTTTAACATAGTTTGTGTTTTCCACACTTCCTTTTGCCAATATTTTAAATTTATATGTTGAATCAGGATTAACAAAAGCAGTTGCTGCGCAATTGTTAGTTTCATTCAAATAACCTCCATCGGTATCTGCGAAGCTCGATATGTTAAAAGCATCGAAGAATCTATATTCACCAATTCCTGCATAGTGAGCCGAAAGGCCATCAGCGCCAGTTATAGGCGTGCAAATAGCACTTTGTTTTATTGTTTCACATGGAACAATAGGTTCTTTTAATGCTTTTGATGTTAAAAGTAGTGATCTTGATCCTTCGAGAGTTGCACGCATTCTATCTTTCTGATCAGCAGTAAACATTTCTTGACATTCTTGTTTAGAGTAATCCATAAAGTTTCGTACAACATTTCCATATATACTCCCAGTACATTCATTAATTTCATTTATTTTACAAGAGTTACTTGAACTTGCTTTATGCGGATCCGTATCACAACAGAAATCTCCTTGTGTTGAGCACGAAACGTTATTCACACACCCTGCAGCAGTTGTGTCCGAACCGTCTCCTTGCACATGAAAAGTGTGGTATAAATCTAAAGAATGACCCAATTCATGAACCAGGGTGGTTCCTTGGTTATTCCAATCGTTCACAGTCCCTATGTTCCCCCAGCATGTATTCATTATAACTGTACCGTCATATGTCGCTGATGCTCCTGGAAAATAGGCAAATCCTTGTGTACCAAAACCACCGTTGTTACCTTCAATTTCAGATACGATCCAGATGTTGTAATAGCTGTTGTTATCCCATTTACTGGTATTCTTTAATTCAACTTCATCTGCTCCTAATAATTGTAAAGCTATTCCGTCTTCCGCATAGCCGGAAACATTTGATGCATTTACTCTTAAAATACCATTTGTGCTTTCTCCATTCGGTGTTTGTTTAGCTAACTCGAATTGAATGTTCATGTCAATTCCCTCATTATTTGTGTTGGAGTAAGCTTCATTTAACTGGGTAATTCCACTAAGTATTTGCGCGTCAGAAATATTATTCCCCTCTCCTTCATCTTCTCCCAGATGTAAGACATGAATAACTAAGGGGATGGTGTAGAGTTGTTCAGGTCCTTTTAAAGTATAATTACGTTGGATTATTTTTTGGAGATTTTTTTCTATTTTTTGCCGGTTAACCTTTTTGTCTGGATGATTGTTGAAGTAATTGGAATTGATAAAATCAGTCCCGCATTTTTGAGTGTTTTGCGCTTTTGTAAAAACAGTAATAAGCAGAGCACAAAGAACTAATTTTAACTTTTTCATAAATAGATAATTAAAAGTATGATTTTACCACATATTGTTTAAAAGGTTTCAAATATGGTGAATTCATAACGCATTAAATTAAAAATTAATTTCTAACAAAAAGATCAATGTTTTAAACGATTTCGCGTGCTTTTAGACTCTATTATTCGTATATTGTAGAAAAATAAATTGTGAGTTTCACCCCCCTTTCATATAAGCCAGAACAGCCAAGCGATTTCTTTAAAACATTAAAGAATAGAATTGACAGCTATTTCGTGGACAATAAAAAAGACCGTCAAGGTGATTTTAGAATGTATTTTAAAACATTCTTTATGCTTGCTGCCTACATATCTCCCTATTGCTTTATTATTTCAGGAAGCATTACTAATCCATTTATTTATACAGGATTATGGGTGTTAATGGGTGTTTTTATGGCCGGTATCGGATTAAGTATTATGCATGACGCTATTCATGGATCATATTCTAAAAATTCATTTGCAAATAAATTAATTGGAGAGGTTATTAATTTAGTTGGAGGCGCGGCAATTAATTGGAAAATACAACACAATGTTCTGCATCACACTTATACAAATGTTGAGGAATATGATATGGATATTAACGGACCTGCCATTTTAAGGTTTTCACCCAACCAGAAAAAGATTGGGATTCATAAATATCAACACATATATGCATGGTTTTTGTACGGACTTTTAACGCTTAATTGGGCAACATACAAGGATTTTAACTCGTTAATCCGTTACAAAAAAATGGGTTTAATTGGTGGAGGGAAGTATCAGTTTACATTAGAGCTCATTAAAATTATTATAATGAAGCTTTTGTATTTTACTTTTATGATAGTTTTTCCAATTTATGTTGGTGGTGCAACAGGTTTAACCGTTGTTTTAAACTTTGTAGTTATGCAATGGATTGCAGGTTTTATATTGAGTTGTGTTTTTCAACCCGCTCATGTTATGGAGGAATGCGAATTCGCAGTTGCAGGCGATGATAAAATTATTCACGAGGATTGGGCAGCACATCAAGTTATTAATACAGTAAATTTTGCGCCGAAAAATAAATTGCTGGGCTGGTATATTGGAGGGTTAAATTTCCAAGTTGAACATCACTTATTTCCTAATATTTGTCACATTCATTACAGAGCGCTAAGTCAAATTGTGAAAGCAACGGCAGAGGAGTTTAAATTGCCTTATAATGTTCAGCCTACTTTCGGTTCAGCTTTGTGGAGTCATATGAAGATGTTGAAAGAATTAGGTAAAGCCGAAGAGTAACAAAATTTATTAGAGTAAAAAATATAGTTTGACCTAATTCCTTAAATTTTTATGCCATTTTAAACGATGTCTAAACAAACCTTAATTACAATTTTTCTTGCTTAATCGCTACCTTGTTGATTAGATAAGTTGAATTTTCCTTGATAATTCCGAATTGACTGCACTATTTTACAATTTAATAAAGGTTAAATTATCCCTTCAAGCTGTTTTTGAAGTAAGAAACGTATGTAAGTCTGACTTTATGCTCAATAATGCATGTTTTAAATCAGTTAAATTTGTATTTTTGTTTTGTATTTGAAAACAATTAAAGCAATATTATTATTAAATATTTATTTGATTGGGCTTTGTGCTCCCTTTTATACGTTGGTTAATTTTGCAATTCATCAAGAAGAAATTATTGATGAGTTTTGTGAGAACAAAGACAAACCCAAACTGGAATGTAACGGAAAATGTCATCTTAGTAAATTATTAGCCAACCAGCAGAGTGAGGAAGATCAAGAATCATCAACTTCTGATTCGTTAGAGTATCCCTTAGGAAAAGTAGAACATCTTACAATCAAAATTTTTATTTTAGATTCTAAATCGCATAGAATTCCACCATATTGGGATTTGGCCACTAATAATTTACCAGATCAAATCGATCACCCTCCTTGTGTTTAATTAAGATTATTCAAACGTTTTAAACGTACACTATTTCTTAATTAAACAATATCAAAATGAAAAAAATATTAGTTTCAATGGTGGCTATTGCTTCCATATTAAATATCGCTTGTAAAAAAGAGGAGTCTGATAAAGAGCACGGTCATGTTAATTTATCTTTTATGCACAAAATTGGGAGTGAAAACTTAGAGTTTGACACTTTAAAATATGTGAATGTTGTAGGTCATAAATACGAGGTGCAAACGTTAAAGTACTTCATATCTAACCTTACATTCAAACGATCTAATGGGACAGAGGTTAAAATAGATAAGCCAATTTATGTAGATGCAGAAGATGTTGTTACTTTAGATTATGACGGACACATCGATCTGTCTAAAGGTGTTTATGAATCCGTAAGTTTTACTTTTGGATTAGATGAAAGCTATAATATTTCTGATACTTTAACAACCGTTGAAGAAACGAACATGTTATGGCCAAATGACAATGGCGGGGGTTATCACTACATGAAGTTTGAAGGAAAATATGATTCTCTATCAACGGGTACTGCAAAGAAGGGGTTTAATTTGCATACTGGTGGAACAATGGGAATGCCATATCATTTCAATGTTATGCTTGAAAACTCAGCCTTTACTCAGTCTGAAGATGACTTGAATTTAGAATTAACAATGGACTTAAACGAATGGTTTACGGGTATTGAAAATTATGATTTCACAAATTATGGAATGATGATTATGATGAATGCTGATGCACAGTCTGCAATTAAAGCAAATGGGGCTTCGGTGTTTAGTTTATCAATAAAATAAAAACTTCAAATATGCTCTTCTCAATATTGAGAAGAGCTATTTTTTATGAGAAATATTATCACATATTTATTGATTTTTTTCGCGTTACTTAGTTGCAGAGATGAACTAGTAACTGTTAATTCAGCTGGAGATCAACATACGCATACACACGTTGAAATATCTTCAAATGGATTTCCTACAATGCTTATTCCTACTGAAAATCAACTTTCAGTAGAGGGCATTGATTTAGGAAGAAAATTATTTTACGATCCAGTTTTATCAAGGGATAGCACTCAAAGTTGTTCAAGCTGCCATCAACAAAAACACGCATTTTCGGATCCAAAACAGTTTAGTGTAGGGATTGATGGAATATCGGGTGAAAGAAACGCTTCTGCTATTATAAATGCAGGATGGCAATCTTCTGTTTTTTGGGACGGTAGGGTATCTTCGCTTGAAGAACAGGCTTTAGGTCCTGTTCCAAACCCAATAGAAATGCATTTAGGTTGGGATAAAGCGATTATAAGATTAAATAATTCTGATTATAAAGACTTGTTCAAGTCAGCTTTTGGTGAAGATGTAATCACGAAGGAATTAGTAGCTATGGCAATTGCTCAATTTGAACGGACCCTTATATCAGATAATGCTAAGTTTGATAAATTCTTAAAAGGTGAATTAGTATTAAGTCCTTTAGAGGCGGCAGGGTTTAATTTGTTTTTTTCTGAAAAGGCTGAATGTTTTCATTGTCATGGTAGACCATTGTTTACAGATGATGATTTACACAATAATGGCTTGGATGAGGTATTTGATGATATGGGCCAAGAAGAGGTTACGGGGAAAAATGCAGATAGAGGCAAGTTTAGAACGCCTACGCTTAGGAATATTGAATTTACCGCGCCTTATATGCATGACGGAAGGTTTAATTCCCTCGAAGAAGTTATTGATTTTTATAGTGACAGCATAAAAACATCTTCAACTGTAGATCCTTTAATGCCGAATGATAACGGTGGATTTCATTGGACACCTTTGGAAAAGTTACAACTAGTAAGTTTTCTAAAAACACTATCGGATACGAGTTTTGTATCTAATCCAGATTTTCAGAGTCCTTATGAATAAACTTTAACTTAGTCTATATTAATTAGCAGATATCTATTTCCTTAAATAGAGGGGAATGAGTAGAAATTTAAAAATTTCAATTTTTTTCTGGATTTTAGTAAGTTTACTTCCAAGAAAAACTTTCAATTAGTGTATCCACATCCGTTCGAATATATTCAATTACTGTAGAGAGAGAATCGTTATTAGGAGATGTATTAAAGTACAGCACACCTCTAAAAAAATGATTTGTACTATCAGTTATAAAGAACTGTAAAGGGGTTGCTGCTTTTGTTCCTGTAATATTAAATAAGAGCGCATTTACTTTTTTCGAAGGATTCTGAAATACTTTTTCTTGAACACTGGATGAAAATTGATTGTGTTTTTCTCTCAATTTGTATTCTTGATCAATCAACCCTTTTAGATGGCCATTAACGGGTATATATGAAAAGTGAAGTTTTGCATTTAGTGAAGGATAAATCAAATTTAAAAAACAAGAATCTTCATTCGATGTTTCAATAGTTGTGGAGGTTGATTTTCTAAAGGAAAAGGCACAATTACTCTCCCAGTTTTCATATTGAGCAATAGGTAATTCAATACGAGGAAAACCATGCGGTTTTGGTATAGGCGTTTCCGAGCACCCTAAGATTATTATAATACTTACCGAAATTAACAGTTTTATTGTCGTCATTTCACTTCAAGTTTAATCCTATGAATCCTTTTTTCGTCCATGTGTTCAACTGTTAAAACATAATTTTGCAATTTTATTATTTCACCTTTTTTGGGAAATCCTCCTTTAATTTCAAGTAATAAACCTGCTATAGTTTCTGACTCTCCTTTTATTTCTTCGAATTCTTCTCCTTCAACTTCTAAAATTCGATAAACATCTAAAAGAGGAACTTTCCCGTTGAATATATATTTTCCTTCACCAAGAATAGAATATTCTAATTCTTCGTCAATATCAAATTCATCTCTAATATCACCAACAATTTCTTCAATAATATCCTCTAATGTAACCAATCCTTCAACGCCCCCATATTCGTCAACAACAATCGCTAAGTGAATCTTCTTCTCTTGGAATTCCGTGAGCAAATCATCCAGTTTTTTATTTTCGGGAACAAAATAAGGTTGTCTGATTAAAGTTTTCCAGTTTGGATTTACAACCTCTTTATCGTTTAAGAAACCCAGTAAATCTTTAATATATAAAACACCTTTAATTGTATCGATTGAGTTTTCATAAACGGGAATTCTTGATACTCCTTCTTTTGTTATGGTTTCAATAACATCATTATATTCGGTATCAATCGAAATGCCTTTGATGTCGGTTCGAGGAACCATAATTTGCTTAACTTCTGTTTGGCCAATCTCTAAAATTCCATTGAGCATTTTTTGCTCTTGTTTATTCGCCTCATTTTGAACAATTTCATGCACTTGAGAAAGCTCATCAACACTTAAATTTTTATTTTCGATTCTAATTTTTTGATCAAAAATATTGGAGATTTTCACGAGTAATCTAGATGGTATTGAAAAAACTTTCCCAAACAACAAAATGGGCTTAATCATCAATTTTGCCATTTCTATATTTTTTTTCGTTGCATACACCTTTGGTATAATTTCTCCAAAAATTAAAATTAAAGTAGTAATCCCAACAATTTGAATTAGGAATAAAATCCAGGCGGGTGCAGATATATTTTTTTCAAATAAATCTATAACAAGACTAGAGATTAACACTAATCCTATATTAACGGTGTTATTGACAATTAATATTGTAGCTAATAATTGGTCTGAATTTTGAAGAATACCTCTAAGTTGATCACTTTTCTGAGGCTCTTTATCTCCGATTTTATCCAAATCTTTAGCTTCAAGAGAGAAAAAAGCAATTTCAGATGCAGAAATAAATGCAGACCCAGTTAATAGGATTAGCATTCCGATTATTAGCGCAGAAACATACATCCAATCTGTGATTGAAATGGTGTTGATTTGAGATAAAATTGTAAGCCCTAATTGAAATGGCTCAGAATCGTCCAAGGTTTCCTAATTAAAATGGTAAGTCATCTTCTTCTTGTACCGAGTCATTGGCAACATTAGAAGTTGAAGTAATATTTGTTGGTTGATTATATGCAGTTGTTCCAGAATTACCAGAGTTTTGGTTATCTTCCTTACGTCCTAACATTGTAAATGTATCAGCAACTACCTCTGTTGTATATTTTTTGTTTCCTTGTGGATCATCCCAAGAACGTGTTCTTAATTTTCCTTCGAGGTAAATTTGACTTCCTTTTTTAAGATAATTTTCTGCGATTTCCGCTAATTTTCTCCAAACAACAACATTGTGCCATTCTGTTTGATCAACTCTATTTCCTTGCTTGTCTTTATAAGACTCAGAAGTAGCTATTGGGAAGTTCGCAACTGCAGTACCGTTTTCTAAATGTCTAACTTCAGGATCTTTTCCTAAGTTTCCTACTAAAATTACTTTATTTACTCCTGCCATGGCGAGTTGATGTTAAATTGAAAAATATATAATACGAATATAAAGAATGCTAACCCTTATTGAAAATATTGACTTAAAAAATTGTCGATTACTTTTGGGATAGCATATTTCTCAACTTGATTAAGTTCTATCCAGATTCCTTCCCGAGAACTATTATCGTTAGATATATAGAATTTACAAAATAAGTTTTGATGTGATAATACGTGCTTACATTGCCAATTTAATTCGATTTTCTCTGAAAAAGGAGATTGATCACTTGTTGTTTCAGTAAGTGGGAGTTGAAACATGTTTGCCCAAATCCCCTTTTCATCTCTTTTTTGAAGCAGCACTTTGTTCTCTTTAAGGATAAACTCAAAATGAAAGTGTCTTGTTGATTTTTTTATTTTTTTAGATTTGACTGGCAAGGAATATACTAGATTGTTATTAAATGCTTCGCATTGATCAGAAAAAATACAATTATTGCACAATGGCTTTTTAGGAGTGCAAACTGTAGCTCCATACTCCATAATTGCTTGATTGTGACTCGCAGGATCAATTGATGAGATTAGTGCATTAGCCAAAGTGTTAAACTCTTTTTTTCCTTGACCAGTATCAATTGGAGTGCTTATATTGAAAATTCGGGACAACACACGGTATACATTCCCGTCAACAACAGCTATTTTTTCGTCATTTGAAAAACTAGAAATCGCAGCAGAGCTATAATCGCCAATGCCTTTCAGCTTTTTTAAGTTAACTGAGTCTTTTGGGAAAACACCATTAAACTCTTCCATTACTTGAATTGCAGCTTTTCGGAGATTTCGTCCTCTACTGTAATAACCTAATCCTTGCCATAAACTTAAAACTTCATCTTCTGAAGCTTTTGCTAGGTCTTTTACTGAGGAAAATCGATCAATAAACTTGTGGTAATAACTTAAGCCTTGATCAACTCTGGTTTGTTGTAGTATTATCTCTGAAAGCCATATTTTAAAGGGGTCCCGGGTGTTCCTCCATGGTAGGTCACGTTTGTGATTATGGTACCAGTTTGTTAGTTTTGTACTAAAATTATTCAAGTCAAGAGATTAGTTTTGAAAGAGTTAAGTTAAGAAAATGTAAATAATTCTTTCTTAACCGAATTAATTCTTGTAAATTTGCACCCCCTTAAAAAAGGACGAGGTGTAAATTTATAAATAATAAAAATAGAGAAGAGATGACTAAGGCGGATATTGTAAATGAAATTTCAGAAAAGACAGGAATCGAGAAAGTTGCAGTTCAAGCTACGGTTGAAGCATTCATGAAATCTGTTAAAACATCATTAACTGATGGAGAAAACGTATATTTAAGAGGATTTGGAAGTTTCATCGTTAAGAAAAGAGCGCAAAAGACAGGTAGAAATATCTCTAAGAACACTACTATTATTATACCAGAGCATTTTGTTCCAGCATTTAAACCAGCAAAAGTTTTTGTTGATAAAATTAAGAGTGAATCTACGACTAAGTGATTAGTTGTTTGAAAATATTATAAACATTTAAAATAAAAGATTATGCCAAGCGGAAAGAAAAGAAAAAGACATAAGATGGCTACGCACAAGCGTAAGAAGAGATTAAGAAAAAACAGACATAAGAAGAAGTAAAAATTACTTCTTCTTATTCTTCCTTAATTAATATTGCTAGTTCCGTTAGTTCGGGGCTAGCTTATTCTATTTATATAAACCTGAAAATGTGTACGAATTAATTTTAAGTTCTACACCCTCAGAGGTCGTAATAGCATTACTTAAGGATAAGCAACTCGTTGAGTTGCACAGGGAACCTAAGAATACCAAATTTGCAGTAGGCGATGTTTACATGGGAAGAGTGCGTAAAGTACTACCTAGTTTGAACGCAGCATTTGTAGATGTTGGTTATGAAAAAGATGCATTTTTGCATTATTTTGATTTAGGACCACAAGTATTATCCCTAAATAAGTTTGTTAAACGAACTAGAGAGGGTAAGGAGAAAACGGGGAATTTACTTTACTTTAAAAGTGAACCCGATATTGAAAAAACAGGTGCTATGAATGAGGTTCTTAATCCTGGACAAGAAGTTCTTGTTCAGGTGGCTAAAGAACCCATTAGTACCAAGGGACCAAGAATTGGCTCCGAGCTTTCTATTCCAGGGAGGTATTTAGTGTTAGTTCCGTTTTCTGAGCGCGTTTCTGTTTCTCAGAAGATTAATAATCGAGGTGAAAAAGATCGGCTTAAAAAATTGATCAAAAGCATCAAGCCTAAAAACTTTGGTGTAATTGTACGTACAAATGCACAGGGTCTGAAAGTTGCTGAATTAAATAAAGATCTTGACGATTTATTAGCGAAATGGGACGATATAAGTACAAATCTTAAAAAATCAAAGGTGAGCGAAAAGGTTCTGGGTGAACTTAGTCGTACCTCTGCAATTTTGAGAGATGTATTTAATAGTTCTTTTGAAAATATATACGTTGATAACGAAATACTTTTTAAAGAAGTAAATGCGTATATAGATGAAAAAGCACCAAGTAAAAAAGGGATTGTCAACCTTTATAAGGGAAGTCTTCCAATTTTTGAAAACTTTAAAATCACAAGAGAAATTAAACAATCTTTTGGGCAAACAGTTACTTCAAAAAGTGGAGTTTACTTGGTTATTGAGCACACGGAAGCTTGTCATGTTATTGATGTGAATAGCGGGAATAGGTCTCATGCAAAGGCAAATCAAGAAGAAAACGCTTTGGCAGTTAACTTGGAGGCAGCTGATGAAGTTGCCAGACAATTAAGGCTAAGAGACATGGGAGGGATTATCGTTGTCGATTTTATCGACATGAAAAAGCCTCAGCATCGTAAGCAATTGTATCATCATATGAAAGATGCAATGAAAGACGATAGAGCTAAACATAGTTTAACTCCACCAAGTAAATTTGGTTTGATTGAAATTACTCGCCAAAGGGTTCGCCCAGTAACAAAAGTTGTTACAACCGAGGTTTGTCCAAGTTGTTCAGGCTCAGGAAAAGTTGAGTCTAGTATTAATGTTGTTAAAGTTCTCGAAGGTCAAGCTAGCACAATAGTGAAATCTAAGGGCTTAAATAAATTAAGAGTTTCGGTTCACCCTTATATTGAGTCATACTTAACAAAAGGAATTTTTTTTAATGAAAAGAATAAACTTCAGAAAAGAATAGGAGCAAAACTGGAATTGTTGCCGATGTTTGATAACGAAATTTTAGAATATCATTTTTACGATTCTGACGGACAGGAATTAGATCCAAATTAAAATCAAATCCCTCAACTTAGTTGAGGGATTTTTTTGTAGAAAGTGTTAGTAAGAAACCTTAATTGGTATTGTATATATAAAAGGGACCTCTTTGCTAAATGTTTCCCAGGAATTAAATTTGGGATGGCTCGTACTGCTTTAATGCTTGGAGAGTTCAATATTTTGTGTGCAGACTTGATTATTTTAATGTTGGTCACCGCTCCTTTTTTATTTACAATAAGCCTCACATAGGTTGTTCCAGTTATTTTATTTTTTATTGCTTTTTGGGGAATTACAAAATTTTGACTCACATAATTATTGATTAATTGGCGAGTACATTCATATCTCTGCGCGTTACTCCCACTCTTACATTCAGCAAAATGCGGCATGCTTTTAACAACTACTAATGCCTTTTCTTTGAATTCAACAATATTAGCATCAATCGGTAGTGCGATAGAATTAGATTGTGAGAAAACAGCAATTGAAAACAGCGAGAATACAATTAAATTGAAATACTGCATTGGAAAAGGATTTAAAATAAAAAAGCCGATCCAAAAGACCGGCTTAAATGTTTTACCTGACAGGGATTCGAATTCCGACAGACAGTACCAAAAACTGTAGTGCTACTGTTACACCATCGGGCAAACTAATTGCGGGCACAAAAATAATGTAGACAAGAGCATAGTAATATAAAAGAGAGATACTGTCAACACATCACTATATTACTAATATAAAGGGCGACTTGAGGTAAAACGTCTCAAGAGACGACCCCAGTTGTCCCTTTAAAGCAGAAAACAATTGAGTACAAAAAAACTCACCTAAAAGATGAGTTTGTAAAGATTGGTTTGAATTATAATAACAACCTTTGATTATTGTAAAGTTACCATCTCCATCAAAATCGGTTAGAACAATAGTAACTTTCAAAAGATAATAATTGAGCCCAGAAGCGTGTTTCTTAGGTATAGGCATTTCCTAAAAAAGTTTAACTTTTCATTTATAACGGGTATCTTTTGAAATAGAATTTATAGGACATTGTATAACAAACTTAAGGTGAAAACCTGAGGAGTTGTTCCACTATTGTAAACAATGCAATTACAAGGATCCTCCTTAAAATTATTTATTAATCCAGGCATGTATGCCATTCTTATTCCAACAGGAGCGCCTAAGTAGTTATATCTCAAACCAAAACTAAAAACGGGACCTAACGCACTTGAAACAAATTTGTTTTCACCATCAGGGAAATAAGCGGCGTAGTTGTATCCAAATCCGGCACCAATGTACCCGCCAAATAGGTAATCACTAGCTACGTTTGCCCTTTCCCCAAAGTTTAAAGCAACCTCTAAATTTGTATCAAAAAAGGGTTGCCATAAGGGTAAATACATTAAATCATCATCTCCTGGAACTATTCCGAAGTTTGATGGAAGCCCGGTGCTTATACTTAAGTAATCGAACGGGGCATACAAATTATATCGAGGATATACTCCTACACCAACAAAGGGAACGGTTAAATCATTTCCTGGTTGATGATTTATAGAAATTGTCCCCATCATTTCTATATTCCACCCAATGTTATTGCTTATATCAAAGGCGTCTCCATCTTGGGAGTAGCCAATAAAACTTAGTAAAAATAAATACAATGCAATAATGTGTTTCATAATAATCAATTTAATACTTCAAAAGTATAACTAACTGAGTTACTTTCAGAATTAAATACTACAACTTGAATTCAAAAATTTGCAAAAAATCCCAAATCAACGAGTAAATTACTACTGATCAAAATGATTAAAAACTTGAAATTAGTACTGTATAAATAGAATGTGTTGACGATTTAAAGTTCAGATTAAACCGACCCAACTTTCGATCAAAGTCCAAATGTAAATTTAATCGTAACGTCACAAACTTTAGTAAAAGAAAAAAGCCCATCCAAGGATGAGCTTTTAAGGTGTTACCCAAGATTTTCAAAGTTCGAACTTTTTGAAGCAAGATTTAAATCTTTTGGTTGAGTATTTTAAAAGGTATGCAGCGTGATAGTAAAATGAAATTGAAATTCGATTTTATCTCTGGGGTTTGTTTAGTTTAATGAATTAATTCAGTGGTTATTTTAACTAAATGATGTTAATAAAGTATTCAAAAGATAACATTTATAAAAAAAAAACGTATAAATTTGTACCATCTCATTGACCATGTGTTAAAGGAGTTACGAAACCGTCCGACTATCGTTGAGCGGTTTTTGCTTTTAAATAAGTCTCATATTCTTTTTGCTTCTTTTTAATTTCATGATTGTATTCCAAAGTAAATGCAGTCCAGAATAGGATATACTTTTCTCTATCATCTAAAACAATTACAACATCTGGAGATTCTTCTAATTCAAGCCAAATACATATTCTCTTTTTACCTTTTCGGTCCTGTTCCCAAACTTTTAACCCCCATTCTTCACATTTTTCTATTATTGGACTAAACCACTTTATTCTTTCACACCTTCTTAGGTCTGGTGTTCGATTGGCTTCATCATTTCCAGTATGGGTAACATGATAAAATGTGTATTCCCTCTCTTGATAAATGGGGTGTTTTTTCAGACTAAGTTTTCTTTTTCCTTTGAATAAAGGTTTGTTATCGACAAAGTCTTTTTTGAAAGCTTCATAAACAGCATCAATGTACAAATCATAATTGCCATAATAATCTTCCAGAAAGAGTAATTCAGGAAGGATTATCTCATCATCTATTAATTCCTTGCTCTCCATATAAAAACATTCATTTTTCGTTCTTTAACAAGGGTTTGTTTGTCAAGACTATATCCTGATCTCTTTTTAATCAGCTCGATTAATTCAAGTTTTGCTTCGCTTGTTTGTAAGCCTCTCCAGTGATATGAAATAGCACCAATCAAAAGGTCAGTGATTTGAAGCAACTCTACTTCATGAGACCGTACTTGCTGAAGTTTTTTGACGATTTTTTTTGAAAAATCGTAATGCGAAGACCTTAAAACTTTCTTTAATTCGGTAACTTTTTTTTGACTATTAGTATCCTTAATATCAACATATACATTATATGAATTCTCAGGGTCAAAAATAACTTTCAATAAGTTGAAATAGGTTCTGTAATAAAAGTCATCATGAGTTAAATCAAATCTTTCATAATCAAGATTTGATTTTTCAGGAATAATAATAGATCGAAACCTTAAGTCATCGTCATCGAAATAATAATTAATTATTTCTTTATAAAAAGGTAGTTGTCCTCGGGAAACCTTATTCCATTTAATTTCAAATGAAGGCTTAAGATTATATTTTCTTTTAATGTCTCTAATCCTATTGGACGCCTCTTCCCTAACATGTTTAGGACACCAGAGAGCTCCAAGAACCATGATATCAAAACCATCATTTTCAAGGTGACAACTTTCATCACAATAAACATTAAATTCTTGTCTCACGGGCTAAATTTTAATCAGATAAATTTAATAAATGTTTTCGACTAGGCTAATTGCGGAGTATATCTCCCCTTCACCTTCCAAATTTGTTTGATTGATTTCATCTTAACATTATAAGACTCATAATCTGGGTTAGTAGAGATAAGGGAAACAGATGATTTGTTGAGCTTGATTAGTTTACAAACAATATCACCATTATTTAAAACAACGATATGAGGTTTGGTTGGATTTACATCCTCAATTCGTTCGATAAGTTCCTCGCAGATTACATAGTCCTTGTGATTAATATTGCTTGGTTCCATACTGTCTCCTTCTATTTCAAAGGCGAATCCTCCGCTTACTCCTGGTAAACTGAAAGTTTGGAGCTTACTCATATACTTTACATCAGTAAAGTTTTTTACGTATCCAGCAACTGCTTTCCTTGGAACTAGGGCTATTCTGTCTTGGTTGTTACTATCAATAACTACTGGATATAACTTAGGTGAGTATGACAACTGTTTTACTTTACGTTCCGCTTCAATTAAGTCTGTTTGGGCTTTTATGAGCTTTTCTTGTAATTCTATTATATAGGAATTGTGTTTTAACTCTTCGGATACCACATCAGGGAAAAAGTTTTCGGGTAAACCAAGGTGTTGAGTTATTGTTTTTCGGTGCTTCTCTTTTATCTCTTTTTGTTCGTAAAGCACGTAAACACCTTGCCTTGTTATTCCTAAGGCATCCGCGAGATTATTTAACCCTCCTTTCTTATTAATATCATTTTGGGTGATGTAATTTTTTAACAAATGGCCGTGATGCCCGATATAACTAATGTTTGTCATTTCCTGTCGATGTTGTGGAAAAAATTGTCTTTAGCAAATCTAAAAAAGTAAAGTCATAAACTTTACTTTTACAGACAAATATTTCACATCTAGTTTTTTGATTTCTGTAAACGGAAACCATTTTCACAAAATGAGTTTCTCGGGATTCCCTCCCCTTATTTGAAATGAACCTGAAAACCTTTTTTGAAATGTTATTAAATGATTTACTAATTAAAACCACTTTTTTAAAAATGAATTACAAGTACTGTATTAAAGAGAAAATGCTAGCCTTAACAGTTGAAGAGTACAAGAAAATCAGAAAGGAATTACCAAAAGCAATCGGCAAAACTATTAGAACTTTTGACCGTTATTGCACTTTAAGAGCGGATGAATTTGCAGACATTCCTGCGCAAGATTTAGACATTATTGCTTCCTTTTTGGGTTGTTCGGCTAATGATTTAAAAAATTACTCCATAACTGGAACTCAAATTCATCACAAAGTAACCCGTCAGCGTTAATGTCCACTATTTCTAATTATCATAGAATTAATGCTGCGTTTGAAAAAGCTGTTATTCTGCTTCAAGAGAATCTTCAATACCTCGCCAATTCGGGTAAAGTGAGTGCGAAGTTTATCTCGATGCAGAATAACATCATTCGAGCAATTATTGATTATCAGCATAAGACCGAAAAGATTCTTGTTGAATTAGAATGGGAAAATTTAGAGCTCGCCAAAGGAAAGGTAAAAGAGTTGGAACAATTGAAGAGGGACAAAAAGGCATTAGAGGCTATTTGTATTATTCATGGCATTACTGATTTACCAGTTTGGTTTGAAATGAGTGAGAAACACCTAGTTCATCTGGCTATTTCAGATTTCAAGGAAAACATAACCACTCTACCCTATGAACTAAGATTGAGGTTTGAAGCCCTTCCCCAAAGTGAGCGAGATTTTCTGGACAAAATACTTTACAAAAAGTATTACGAGGAAATGGAAGAATTAAAACGAAAAATAGAATTCTATAAGCAGAAAAAGAATGGCGCTTGAACACAAAGATATTGGACCGAATGATGATGGTTCCAATTCTAAAAAACATTACATCAAGGAATTTAAAGACTACTTGGATTTAAAGTATGAATTCCGAAGGAATACCTTAACCTTAGAAATAGAGGCAAGAAAATTAGATAAAGAAAGCTTCATCGTTTTAGATGAGGCTTTACTTAATTCTATATGGATTGATATGCAAATGGATGGTTATAAATGTACCGATGCCACTTTAATGAAAATTCTAAATTCCAAACTAACCAAAGCTTACAATCCCCTGGTGAATTTCTTTGAAAAATTACCAGATTATAACGAACAGGAAGACCCTATTCAAGAACTTTCAAAAACCGTAAAAATCAAAGACATCATAATTGATGGTGTTGACCAAAGGAAACTATGGGAATTGTTCTTAAAGAAGTGGTTAGTGGCTTGTGCAGCAACGGCAACAGGTTTAGGTGTTAATCATACCTGCCTAATTTTAGTTGGAGGTCAAGGAACAGGTAAAACAACTTGGTTAAATAGCCTTTGCCCAAAAGGAATGAAACAATTCCTAGTTTGCTCGCACATTAACCCTTCATTAACCGATACCAATACAGCTAATTATTTAGCGGAGAAATGGTTTGTGAATATTGATGACCAATTGGAAACAATTTTTGGAAAAGACTTCAATTCCATGAAAGCAATTATTACTGCTCCATTTGTTACCAATCGAAAAACGTGGCACAGATTAACGAAAACTCGTCCTCGAATTTGCTCCTTTATGGGTTCTGTTAACAGTCCTAAATTTTTAACCGATTCGGAAAACAGAAGATATTTGGTATTTACTGCCGAATCTATTGAATTCAATCATCAGGTAGATATTAATAAGGTTTGGGCGCAAGCACTTCATCTAGCCAAACAAAAGTTCCCTTATTGGTTTACAACTGAGGAAATCAAAGACTTAAATAAAATCAACGAAGTCTATCGCCAAATCCCACCAGAAGAAGAATGGTTACAAAAGCTATTTGACCCTTGTGAAAGAACAGATCCTAAAGCACAATTTTTAATGGCATCAGAAATCCTAACCAGAATTAATGCATTTTCAGGAATGCGATTATCGCTTAAAAAATTATCAGGAGCGCTGGAAAAACTAAAATACGGTGAACCATTTTCTAAAAGAGTTAATGGAGGAAGCCCTAGAAGAGTTTATTCGGTAATTGAGCGGAAAGATATTTAAAACTCGTCACTCATAGCCCAGTTCATTCAACTGGGCTTTTTTATGCCCCTATTTTCCAAAATTTCAAATTATCCGAAATACAACAGCTACATTACTACTTATTATATATTTATCTATATAATAGATAGTTAAGAATTAAATAAGAAGTGTTTTTCGTAGTTCGTGTAGTTTTTTAAAAGCCGTCAATCAGCCTCTTTTTCCTCAATATCAACCTCAAAACAGACTAAATCAGGCTCTAAACTCACTAAATCAACCTTTCAAACCACCGTATTTATTGAGTTTTTAATAATTGGTCATAATTGTCTTTAATGTAGACATTAATTGACGTCCGTTTTTTAAACTAAAGGAATACTATTTCGTTTTTTTGATTTTATGGAAGAAATGAAAATTCAGAGTATGAACAAAAAGGAATTGGCTTCTCTTTATGGTGTTGGTAGACAAACATTCTCCAAATGGATAATTCCTTTTAAAAAAGAGATTGGAGAATATAGAGGGAGAGTCTTTACACCTAAACAAGTCGCAACAATATTTAAACTATTAGGAACTCCTTAAGTCCATTAAAGTCCGTAAAGTAAAACGAAGTTACACGAAGGTTAAACCTCGTTTTCCAATTACATCATCTTAGCGATATGCGAAAACTCATAACGCTTGTGATAGTAATAGTTTTAATTGTCCTTGGGAAGAAGGGATATTCATATGTAAAGAAATATCGCCACTCTAAAAGGATTAAAGTTGGTGTGGATGGTGTTTCCTTTCCAAAGCTGAAACTAACTAACCTTATTGGTGAAATAGCTACTTCAATCAAGCTAAATATTGGGAACTTTTCGCCTAGTAAATTTGAAGTTCAACAGATTAGTATTGATGTTTTTGATAAGAAAGGCAATTTGATTGCTTCTCCTCAAAACCCACTTCGGGAACCAATATCAATTGAGCCCAGTCAGAATAATATTTTCCCACTAACCTATATGCTCTCCTCACAACAACTCAAACAAATTATCAGACAAGCAGGAGGAGTTGCAAATGTTGGTGCGAACTATTTAACCCAAGGCAATTACGGAATCCCACTGCTACTTAAAGGTTTCGTGGTTGCCGAAGGTTTAAAGGTGGATATCAATGAAAAAATTACCGTGTGATGAAGGTGGAGATTTTCATAGCAATATCATCGGTTTTACTGTCTGCTATCATCGGATTGATTGGCTTTTGGCTCAAAGTAGCGCACAAGGAAATTAAGGAAGCAATTAAGCGACTAACGGATTATATCTATCAACTAAACCAAGCGGTCAAGGTGCTAGAAACTCACATTAACAAAGGGGTTGAACAAGGTATTTCAGCCAATAAAGAAAAGATAAACGAAGTCCATGAACGATTAGAAAAAGTGGAGAAAGATAACAGGAAACTAAAGCAATTAATCAATCCAAATTAATGACTGATTACCAAGAAATATGGGATAGTGAATTGGGAGGTTTTAATCATCCAATTATTGGCTACAAAGGGTTGAGAAAAACCTTGAAAGAAGATGCCAATTTGGAAGATACGCTTGATAATATTAAGCGTATTGCTCTAAGGGATGCTTACCAAGTAAAAGCATTGGCAAGTCAACTTAAAGGAGATTCAGTTGAACAAACTTCAGAAAACATCTGGAACTACCTGAGAACAAACACCAGGTACAAACTAGATGAAAATGGATTAGAGGAATTGCGCACTCCATCAAGAAGTTTGGTGGATGGTGAAAAAGGATTAGATGATGCGCGTTTTGGGATTGATTGTGATGATTATACCATCCTGATTAGTGCCTTACTTATCAACTTAAAAATACCACATGAATACCGTGTGGCTGCATACAAAACAAAAGGAAAATTTCAACACATATATCCAGTAGCCTTTGACGAATTCGGGAATGAATTCATCATCGATGTTGTCCCTGAAATACCACGCTTCAACTATGAGGCACAACCAATTATTGATTTAAAAACTATAAAAATGGATTTACACGAATTATCGGGCGTTGGAGAGATGGAAATGAACCTCGAAGAGGAATTAAAACAAGATTTAATTGAAGAAATGAACGAGCCTTTTTCATTATCAGGAATCGATGATGATGAAGACGACGACATTTTAGAAGCTCATTTCTTAAATGGATTGGGTGAAGTTGATTCAGCTGAAGAAGCTGATATTATTTTATCGGGTTCTGAAGCAACTGAATTATTAGAAAGGGGAATTTTAGCTGAAGTGAATAAGGCTAGAATCTTGCTTCAAAACGAACTTAAAACGCCAACAGTTCTCTCTCAAACCATCAATGTAAAAGAAGAGCTGGAAATCATTAACGATGTATTGGATGCATGGGATGATGAAAGCGAACGAATGAGCGCTATTTCTGATGCTATTGCAACAAGTAAAGGATACAGTAATTTCTTTAAATCATTGGCTTTAAGTCTGGATAAACTGGATGAAGAAGATGATGATTTAAACGGACTGGATGATGACCCAATTTACCTTGCTAAAATCGACATGAGCGATAGCTTAATGGCTGAAATTTTAGATGATGAGGATTTAGATGGTTTAGGTAGAAGAAGACGAAGAAGAGGAAGGTTCAAGCAGTTTTTCAAAAAGGTTGGAAAAGGAATTAAAAAAGCGGTCAAAACGGTTGTTCGATACAATCCTGCAACAATGGCTGTAAGAGGAGCTATTCTTTTGGTTTTAAGAATGAACGTGATGAAAATCGCAGCTAGATTAATTTACGGATACCTAACTCCGAATCAAGCTCAGGCAAAAGGTTTGGATATGAATGAATACCGCAAATTGGTAAATGCCAAAAACAAAGCGGAGAAGTTCTATACCCGAATTGGTGGAAAATCCGCCAAGTTCAAAAATGCGATTGTTAGAGGGAGAGCTGCTAAAAAGACTGGTTTAAGATTAAGTGGTGATTTAGGTGTTGCCGTTACCGCTGGAACCACAACGGCTGCAAGTGGGTTTATCGCTTTTGCAAAGAGATTGCTTTCTAAAATCAATCCTGCTAAACTATTCAAGAATGTTAGTCAGGCAGTTAGAAATAAGCGGTCTGCAAGCACTTCAAGTCCTACTCCTCAAGTGAGTTTGCCAACGGCTTTTCAAGATGATGCTCCAGCTTTAAGAGAAATGAGAGCTCCTGACCAAGCAGAGGAAAAGCAAGGTTTTATGCAAAAAGTGAAAAGCTTTTTCACTAAGCACAAAAAGAAAATCATCATTGTTGGTGTTGGTGGAATTACGGCTTTAGTAATTCTAATTGCTTGGAAGAAAATCGCAAAGAAAAAGAAGCGCTCATTAGCTGGAATAAAGGCTGCTAGAACTAGAGCTAGAAACCGCAGAAAATATGCTGCTCCAAAAAGAAGAGTTGCGAGAAAAACTACAACGAGAAAATCCACTAGGAGAACCTTAAAAGGGCGCTCCAAAACGGTAGGAAGAGGAAGTACAACAATCATTAGAGTTCCTTCTAAATCCATCAAGAAAACAAGGGTTTCTCGAAGAAGTAACGCGAACAGGTTAAGAGCAATGCACAAAAAAGCAAAGATGCTTCAAAAGAAAAGCCCAAGGGCGAAGTATTCAACGCTATTGAAGAAAGCTTCAAAGATGATATGACGGATAGTATCCGCGGGCATTTTGAAGTGATGACTTATTAGACTAAGACTTTTTAATAACTATAAAATCCAACTAAAATGGAAGAATTAACAAACGAGGAAATCGTAATTGCTGGCTTAGGAGAAGTTGGCGGAAGAGGAAGCAGATTAAGAAAAGCTGTAAGAGGTGAAATTGGTGCTTCAAGGTACAGAAAGCAGTTTTTGGAGAGAGTTCACAAGCTACCAAGAAACATCCAAAAAGCTTTGATGAATGGAAGAGCTCAAATTTCAGATGCTCCTTACTACGCAACAGCGGAGATTCAAGGGAACAGATGTGAAATGATTAAGCCTTCTCAATCGGAGCAAATTGGAATTACCAATATCGATGGAGGGAAATTAGGAAAGGATAGATACCTGGTACTTTCCGCAATTAGATTGCTTTGGGATACCAACGCTATTGATGGATCATTTACCTCAAGTGGAATGCCCGACTTCATGAACGGAGAATGGGATATGGAAATCAATGGAAAGAAGGTATTTGAAAAAATGCCAATCAGAAAATTCCACGATTCTTGGTATGGGTACAGAACGCAAGCGCAGTATGCGACTTACACACTGAATAATCCTAAAATCATTGAGCCTCAAACTCCAATTGAGTTCAATGTAAACTTCCCAAATCAGGTGCAAGGTTTCTTAAAAGTATTCTTGGAAGGAACTGTTGTTTACGGAAACTAAAATGAATAAAAATACAAGTCGAGTTCGGGTAAAAAATGCCCGAACTCAACTTCAAAAACGCAAATCAAAAATGGCAGAATTAACAAAGGCTCAATTGGTTGAGCAAATGGATAAAATGAAGTCGGTAGAAGGCGTAATGGATACCATCTTGGAAATGAATCGGGAAGATATCCAAACACTAGCCAGAACCATCAAAACCACTCATAAAGGAATGAAAGTACATAACGCCATTCTTTTTGGAATTAAACAAAACTAATCATGGCGCAGAAATATCAAATATTAGAAACAGAAGTTACCGAGGCAGGACAAACAGTCAAGTTTCACGATTACTTGGATAAGGATTTTAAACACTTAACTGGTATAGCTGTAGTGGATTTCTTCACTTTCCAATCAACACTTGAATATTCTGCAATTGACGGTAAGGAATTGTTACCAAGAGGTTTTGAATTAGTGTTTTTACAGGCTAATAATTTCGTGAATCCTAGCGATAGGTTTTTCGGATTAGAAGATGTGGAGGCAAAGGGTAAAAAGATTGAATTAGAATTTAAGGATGGTGGAACTTCTCCTATATATCCTTTCACTTTAAAAATTTATCTCCGACTTGAAAACGAGAATCGTAAGAGCATATAAATCTAATAATAGGGCTGGTGATTTAAAATTCACCTTTTATCCCGAGCCAAGGATGAAGAGAATCAAAGGTTTAATTATGGGACCTCATTTCTTTTTATCTCTGGCAAATTCTAAAGGGATTATTATTCATGATGTTCTTGTGATTATTGGTTACATGCGTGGAGATAAACATAAGGTGAAGGTGGATATTCCATTGGATGGAAAGCCTATTTATGGAAGAGTAAGGTCAGATAATTTCACTCAACCATATGAAGCAAGTGTTTATTTCATAATTGAAGAGAAGGAAGAAAATGAGACCAAGTGATACGATACTAAATCAATACATCTTACAGGATTTAAGACAACGTGATTACGATGACTATACCATTGAAGATGAATTGTTGATGCTACCAAAAAGAATTGAGGTGCGGAATGATGAAATCGTTTATCTCTACCATTTTCAAACCCGTCAATCAGGGAATTTCTACACGAGGTTTCAGTCGGGTATGGAGTCCTTTCAATTCTTTGTGGATAACACAAGTGTTCATATTCATCCTGATAATGGTGCAGCAAGATACTATGAAAGTGGATTGGTAAAACGATTCCAAAGTAATGTGAAAATAACGCACACAGGACCAACACCAGTTTTCCAATTACGAATTGTCCGATTAAAATTATTTAGAAATGCGAAAGGTTAAAAACTACATAGAATCCGATTTAGCGAAGCGTAAAATCACTCGCTACAAATACTGGAGTATCAAGGATGAAAATGGGATAACCATTGTTTCCTCCGATGATAATCCAGAGGGGAAAAGCTTTTCTGAATTACTGGATAAAATCATCAGTGATAATGTTGACGTGGAGGTGCAAGTAAAGTATGGAACAAACGAACAAAGTTCCCGACAAAATCCTCCAATGTTTGTGCGCATTAATCAGGATATCGAATGGATTGACCCAGTTGAAGAAGAACCTGAAGAAGTTCGCATAAATGGTGTTGCCCATAAAGTGGATAAAAACGGTAATGTCAACATCAATCTAGCTACTCCAATTCAATCGGAATCAGAACCAAAAGTTGAAACGGCAAACATTGATTATTTCCGACAAGAAATGGAAATGCAACTCTCTGGAATTCGCAGAGAACACGAGCTGAAAGAAGAGAAAATGAAAGTGGATTTGCAGAATAAATTATTCGAGCAAACACTCACTTTCAAAGAAATGATGCTCAAGGATAGAGAGGCTAAAATATTGGAGAAAGAACAAGCCTTAGCTGCTCAAGAAGCACTCTATGAACAGCGTAAACAAGAGATTCAATCGGACTTGAAAGGTTATATGAAACAAGTGCCAACGGTATTGGGAGGGTTAGTAAAGGAATTCATTCTGAAAAAAGATGATTTACCAGTAGGTGAAGCTAAAACAGAGGAGCCTAAATCCGAAAAATCCAAACCAAGAAGAAAGGTGAATTTCACCATTGAAGAGGAACCAGAAGAAGCAGAAATTATTAACGATAAAAACTCAGAAGTAGATGAGCAAGATATTCAACATCAGTCTCCAAGTGGAAGCTGAAAACCAAGAACAATTAGAGGACAAACTACAAGCCTTTCAGGACTTACAAGACCATCTATCACACGAAGACTTTTTACAAGCTGTGGATGTGGTTGTTGAAAATCCAGAAATAGTAGAATTCATCAAAGAAGTAGCACCCGAAGAAGGAAAAGAATTATCAATGACCGATTACATTGGGATTGCTCGCAAAGCGTTTCAAAGATTCGGATAAAACCTAAATAAAATGAATCCAAAAATCGCTAAAGGAGTTGCCGTTGGTGCCAAGAAAGCTTTGTCAAACAAGTATGTAATGATTGCTTTAGTAATCCTTGTTTTACTCTTCTTTTTCAGAGGAAGAATACGTAAAATGATTCGCAGAAGAAATGAAAAGAAGTTTGATAAAAACGAAACACAAGACGTTAACCAAATTGCTCAACAATACCGCTCTGCTTCCAATCCTAGTGGTATGAGTTGGATGATAGATTTTGACGGAACCGATGAAGAAGCGATAGACAAGTTGGCTTATCAATCGAAAAACAATTTCAGCGCTATTGCAAATGCGTACCGACAAAAGTTTGATGAAACACTAACCGACAGAATGAGAGCCGAATTGGATACAGATGATTTCCAAAGCTGGCATAACATCATAACCTGAGCCGATAGCATCGGCAAGCAATTATGAAATTCACACCAAATAAATACGGCTATATGGTTATTGGAGTGCTCGCCATTTTAATAATCATTATTGCCTACAAAAAACGAAAGAGCATAAAATCAAAAATCATGAGTACACTATACAGTCATTTATTAGATAAAAACGGAAAGTTCAAAGCAGACAAAACTAAACCAAGAGGAGAGCGAAATAACAACCCTGGCAATTTGGTGAAAACTAACATCAACTGGCAAGGGAAGGTTGAAAATGACCGCAATAGTGACGGACGATTCGAACAATTTTACGAAATGAAGTTTGGGATTCGAGCTTTAATTAAAGACATCTTAAACGACATCAAGAAAGGGAAAAACAACCTTGCCAGTCTTATTTCCGAGTTCGCTCCAGCCCATGAAAATCATACTGATGCCTATATCAATCGAGTAGCACGAATGACTGGTTTAAGTGCTTCCGAAGTGTTTAAACCTACTTACCAAAATGTCAAAGCAATTGTTCATGCAATTACACAGGTAGAAAACGGAAAACAAGTAATTAACGACACAGATTTTAATCAAGCTTGGGAAATAGTATAATGCGCAAGAAAATCACCATATTATCCATTTTAGCGGTAATCGTATTTGCCGTTTATCGCTTTGCTAAAAAGAAAGGAATTTCTTTGGGTAAGCTAACCAACAAGCCTCCAAAACTAAGGTTAGTTTACAGCAGAAATGTGCCCGAAAAAGACCGCATAAAAGTAGATGGTTCTTACAAAGTGGTTAAACTTTTCAGAGAATTATGGAGCTCGCAAATGGATATTCGCGAAGAGTTTTATGTATTACTACTCGACCGAGCAAATCACGTTTTAGGTTATCACGTACTAAGCCAAGGAGGAACAGCAGCAACAGTAGTTGACCCCAAAATACTTTTCGGTTTAGCATTAGAATCCTTGGCTTCAAGTATCATTGTAGCCCATAACCATCCAAGTGGAAGCTTAAAACCTAGTCAACAAGACATTAACTTAACTAAAAGATTAAAAGAATCAGGTAAAACCCTCGACATAAACGTCCTCGACCATATCATAATCACAAAAGAAGGCTACTATTCCTTCGCTGACGAAATGCAGTTGTAAAAGCTAAAGGAATGTTCAAAAAAGGAATCACATATTTTATCCTCGGAATCATCTCTATGATTTGGCTATTACTTTTCTTTTTAAAAAGCTCAATCACTCAATACCAACATGTAGAAGTGATAAAAACTGACACCATTTACGTCAAGAAGCCATACAAACAAGTAGTCATAAAAGAAGTAGAAATCGAAAAACCAGTTAAGGTATTTATTTACAAAACAGATACTCTTTATCGTCAAAATTTAGAAAAGGACACCTTAATATCAGCTATCCATATCGAACCTAAAATAGCAACTGTTCATACTATTACACCAAAAGGAGTTCCATTGGTAAAAGAGTACCCATTAAATGAACTTAAAAAGTTAACTATTAATCATGAGGGAGATTTAAAACAAACGGAAAAGAAGAAACGGAAAAAACTTTTCAGGAATATTGAAAGAGTGGGAATTGCTTTAACTTCTTTTTATTTAGGTTCTAAGCTCTCAAGGTGATTTAAATTAATAGAACGTACTGCATTATTAATGATTGGATACCAAGAAGGATTAAACATTAGGAATAACGATTTAATAAAACCAAATGACGATAGTAGTACAGTAAACTTTATACAGTTAATGAGTGCAGATTGGTATATGCTACAGAGGTTGGCAATCTTTTTAATGTAAGCGAACGTCAAGTTAGAAAAGGGGTAAATGATGATTAATTAAGGTTAATCTACTGGACAAAAAGTCTATAAAAAAAAAGCTAATTAGATTCTTTAGATACCAAAATAAATAACATTAACACTTATCTTTCCCTATACTTTTAAGTGCTACCTCTTAATTTGGGTGGCACTTCTCTTTTTAATACAATTGCATTTATCTACAATCTAGATATACACACACCAATAATCACTATGTATTCCTCGTACAAAATTTGTACACTTGACGGCTGTCAAGCGCATTCTTTGCTCATTACTTAACCATCATCAAGTAGAATAATGTACAAATTAGAAGGAAGAAGGGTATAATTTATACATTTTTAGTAAAAAAAAGACTCATAATCTTGCACTGTGTTCTTCTTTTAATCTACTTTTGCGGCTGGGAATTATAAAGTCAAAACTGCCCATAATAAACAATTAAAAAGAAGTTAAATGAAGTCGAAGATTAATTCAAAAATAGCGTTCTCATTGCTAGCTTTCCTCATCTTAACCTTAACGTCTAACGCCTGTGATTTCCCTGAATTTTTAGAGGGTGTTAATAGGTCTTATTCAGATGGTGATATTATAAGCCGAAACGGAAAAGATTATAGGGTTTTAGTTGCTGGATGGGCTAATCAGGGAGGTGCTGACGCACATTATGCACCAGGTACAGGTTCATCATGGAGCCTTGCTTGGGCTTTAGAAAACGATCCTTGTGTTGGAGGAGACAATACTACTGGTTGCAGCGTTCCTGTTTTTATTGAAGACGCTGATAGGAATTATTCTCAAGGTGAAATCGTCAAAAGAAATGGATTTTTCTATGAAGTGAAAGTAGCGTCCTGGGCGAACAGTAATGCCTCTGATTTATATTACGCACCTGCAACTGGGCTTGCTTGGGAAGAAGCGTGGTTAGTTTCAGCGAATCCATGCGACAACAACAATGGAAACAACAACCACATTGACACTACACTTATAAATACGATGTGCCGAAGACATATATGTGAATTAATTGAAATGATTAAAACAAAAGACCTTAGTTCGGCTGTTTTGCATTTTGACAATAGCCAGGCTTATAGCGATTTTTTTAACGTTGTATCTGATTCCGAAGTTGAAATCGATGTTGTTCAAACTTCAGACAACCAACTTACTTTGATGGGTAGTTCAGGCGAGGTAACCATTTTAGATTTGACAATAAATGAAACAAACGGATTAATTAGCGGAGTTAATTGGACAAACCCTGAGAATATAATTTCTGACGATTCAAATACTAGCGGGAACAACCGTGTTTACAGCTTGCCTATTGAAAGGAATGGAAGCATTAAACTACCTTACTCTAGACAAACAGGTAATTCCATTTATTCTACTAATTCTCTCCAAGGGATAAGTAATGAAAATGTTGTTGAGTCTGATCTTCTTGATATTCAGAGTTTCCCATCTATTGATTATCAATATGAAGATATTTTAGGTATTCTTCATAATGAGTCTTACGATCCTGGACAGGTTATTAGCAACCTCGATATACCTGAATCAATCCTTCAAAATTTTATAGCTTCTAGCTTATTTGGTAAAGTTTCTGATGCAGCCAACTATATAAAAGATGGTGAAACAGATGCAGATGGATTACCAATAGGGACAGGTGTTTTTGTTGATAGTGAAAGAGCTAGATTAGTTATTTACAATTATGGATCAGAAATGCAGTTCTATGGTAACAATCCAGGGGACCACACTTTTGGTAGACCAATAGCAGCCAAAGTTGTAGGAGACTATCTGTTTGTTTTAGATAACTATAGAAATATGATTTCGAGTTTCAAATTTGTAAGCTCATCGAATTCAACTGTTCGTATAGATTTAGAATATCTTGGTGAAACAGATTTTGGAATTCCGTTTTCAAGCCTAAAGGATATTTCAGGGATATCAAAAGACGATGGAAGTTTATTTCTATTGGTAGGTGATGAGAACTATATCTGGAAATTCTGCGTGAAAGGACACTCAGGTGGCTCAGGAGAAGGCATTGAGCTAGTCGGAGGAAGTTCAGTTGAAAAAATAGACGGATTTGTATTCCCAGAAAATTTAGACCAAAGAGTCAATCTTAGTGGAGTCAGAAGACTTGACGTTTCTGGAGTACAAGATTCTTATGCGGGTCAAATAGTGGTAATCACCGAGTCAAATGAAATAATTGCATTTACGGCAAATGATTTTAGAAAGGAGATTCACAATGTTGCATCTGGAACCGAGATAGCGACTTCTTATATAAAATTAACAGATGAGTTCTATCCTAATAACCTGTCTTACCACTTAGGAAATAACTGCTGGTACGTTAGTGACTACAATAACCAAATTCACTCATTAACTACTAATGGTGAGTATGTAGGTACAGTAAAAGGAGTTGGTGTTTTAAACCATCCTGTGGCTATCTCCCAAAACCTAAAGACACTAAGGTCTGACTTTGTTGTTATTAATGAATGGGGTGAAAATTCTGGGCTTTCTTATTTCGATCCAAGATTTTCGTTTGAAATTATGGGGGTAAATGAAAATGGCGCTACTAACACGGTTTCAATTGATTATGTCGTAACAGCCCCAATTGACGGGAGAAATATTGAGATAAGTTTAAATAATGAGATTTATAGTCTTCCTGAGAGTCAAATTGTACCTAATAGCATGACTAGCTTTACCTTAACTTCCACGAACTGGAGAGAAAAAGGATTAATTCCTGGATGGAACAATTTTACATTAACCATCGGTTTGGAAAGCAAGTCTATTTCATTCTTTTGGATCCCTAATGATGTTGCTGTTATTGGTGATAACCCATCTTGTTTTAACAGCTCTTCTTTCGACCACGCATCTAAACCAGTTTTCATATATAAGGACGTAGTTGTTAATGGATGTCCTTCTGGATTCTTCCTTGGTGCAGGTCAAACATATTTTTCTGAAGACGCTCACTTAATTTTTAAGGAAGATGCAATTTATACAGTGCTTAACGAAGAATTCTTTTTTGAAAACGGATCAGGGATTATGGTATACTCTAAGGGGATAAACAACGTAATTACTGGCTGTACATTTGATGGTCAAAATAAAACGAAGGATTTAGTTAAGTACAAATGGATAGGTGAACCAGGGCAAGAAATTAATACGAGAAGCTATTTGAACTCTTGTACATTTGCTAATTTCTTAGGAACTGGTCTTTCGGTAGAGAACGTACCAAATCTTCTTTTAGTAAACAACGTCTTCAGAAGTTTCAATAAAGGCGCTGCAAATGGTCTTACAACCACAGGGCTGAGTTTACAGGGAGTTAATAACGCTGATATCTTTGGTTGCAATTTCGAGACTAATGATATAGGTATTAGTTCCAATTATGTAGGAATGCTTAACCTAAGACCTATGGGAAATACTAATATTGATGAATTACTTATTACTTCTTCAGTAAACACCTTTAGAGATAACACAATTGGAGTTGATGCTTTTATGACTAATATATCGTCTAATGGGGCTTTACTAGAGCAAGAAAAAGTGGCCTTTCAATTATACGAGGGTACATATAATTTAAACACGAACTTACCTTGGAACGCATACAACACTGAGTTTAGAAATAACGAATACGGAATTCTTTTCAATGGAGACTTACAGCTAGACGGCGGGTACAACCTATTCTGGTACAATAGTAAATCTGATGTCAGCTATTTAGGTTCTTATGAATCTGCACATTCAAGCGACTACTTCCCTACTTCAGGTAATGTAATCCCTAGTAAGTTTAACTGGGAATGCAATCAATGGGCAAATAGTGTAACTGGTTGTTATGGTTACCAGCCTCCATTGTTTAAAACTTTGGGTGTTTCTAATGGCTACATCAGTGAAAATCATATTTACGACTTTAGTCCGTTTGCAGTGAATTCATATTTATGTACGGGGACCATGGAGTATGAATCACACCAAGTTCCAACAGAGTTTAATGTAAATGGAGAAAGCGTTTACGATTTATTTAAAACAGCTAGAGCAAGTATGTCAAGAAATAATTATGGCAATGCAGCTACCTTATTAAAGACTGGAATAGATGCTATTGAGTTAAATCAAGGTCAAGAAACACTTAATTCTACAGCTAAAAGGCTCTACCAACAAGCTTATAAAAACTACTTGGATGCTTTGATCTACCTATGGAATAACGGTGAAAATAAGCAGCCAGAAATAGAGCTGTTGAAGCAAAATGTTACGAGTAATCTTGATATTGAAGGTTTTAACAATTTGAATTGGGTTCTTCAACTTTTGCATATCAATGTAATACTGGGTGATATAAATTCGGCTAAAAATTTACTATCTGAATTCAATTCAACGTTATATTCTAATAATCAGTTTACTAGTCTCGATGACGCGAAAAAGATATATTCATTCACCAAGTCGAAGGCTTTTGTTCAGTCATTTGAAAAAGAAGGTATAGTTACTGAAGATATTTTATTCAAATCGAGTTCAACCCTTTCTATGAATTATATGAATTATGTAATTCAGAGTGATGATGTAAGCGAGTCTATCGAATGTGATGAAGAGGCTTCGTATAAAAAAGAGAATGAGGATGAATTAGAGATACAGCCATCTGTTGTAACCGATAATAGCACTGTTGAAGTTGAATTTAATCCAGAAGAAAGTGCAACAGACGCTGAAGAGATTAACAATTCATATAATATTTCAATAGTTGATTTAATGGGTAGAACTGTAGTCGATCTCGGTACCAAAGAGCTTTCTGAAATGAATTCATTCCAGTTTAATGCGTCCGAATTAGGAAATGTTTCATCTGGTAGATATTTCGTTTTATTGAGAAATGAACTTTCAAGTAATATTATAAGAAAAGATTTTGTTTATGTTAAGTAGAGTTATGTTTTCATTTAAGTCAGTAGTTAAATACGTTTTAGTAGGTTTAATCTTGCCTTTTTTATCTGGTTGTGGAGGAGTTGTATGTACAAACGGTGATGTTGTCGCTATCCATTATAAATTGTTAAACCAACCAGATTGTCAATCAGATCAATATTGTACTTCTAAATATCAATCAATGGTTGATTACGTTGAACAATTAGCTGCAGGAGACGGGACGAATTGGTGTTATGTAGTTAAAAGAAATGATGTTTCTCAGGCTAATGTTGAAGAGATTGGGCAAAGAATTTATAATACGGCGGATGGTTATAATGAGTATAATTGTGGATGTAACACAACTTATAATCCCAACGACGAGGAGGATTTGGACAACTTTACAATTGTAGAGCCTATGGAGAAAATCGGGGAGCGTTTGCCAACGGAGGTAGAATATCAGCCATTCGAAACTACGTATCCTTATGTATCTAATTACAGTAGCTTCTGGGTTCAACCATGGCTAGTTCCTTATGATGCGAGTGTGGACTTTTATCAAGATACTAAATCAGGAACCAAAGATCAACAAGGTGTAGGAATTACAACTTCTAGTTTTCACGACATTTATGTTGATGCTTTTATACCTTCTTATGATGAGTTTAAATACCAGTACATCTGGAGTGTAAGGTTACTAAATCAAAGTAAAGAGCTTATAAAAGAAGTTAAGTTAAGAGACATCCCTTCTGAAACACCTTTCATTAGAGGATGGAAAGGAAAAGGAAATGGAAGCGGATGGAGATTAGCCAGATTAAAATTACCTTTCCACATGGAGAACACTCCTAACAGACACGAAAGTTATAGTTTAGAGATCGTGCAAACCTCAAGAGAAGACAATAGCTCTCAAGTTATGTTCGACCGTACTTTTAACGCTCAAAACAATGAAACTTATTTGAAATATGGAGATTTTACTTCGGTAGATCAAAAAACACTAGAGTTGAATATATTTGGGAATAACTACGGGATTGATGCGCAATTCCAAGGTGATTTCTTTAATTCAGTGCTTAGTGGTTCTGCTGCAAATGGAAATACGTTTAAGCGTATGATCGAACACTTATTTGATGGTGATAATTGTAACCTTCGAATCGTTGTAAATAATTACTCGTCATTAAATTTTAACTCCAACGACGCAAATGGATATCCAATGCTGAGTAATGATGGGGCGATTGTATTTAGACGAGATAAGATAGAAAATGGTATGCCTCTTGAACAATTAAGGTATTCTTGGATGCTGGGGTACATAAACGCAACACATAGACAAAATCAAGGACTTCCAAGTGGAGAAGCAGATATGTCGATTAGTTTGTTATTGCATAATCGTTACGCAGTTTATGGACTTGAATCAGGTAACCCTAACCCTGTAAAAGATGAAGCTTTTACAGATTTTGTTAATGGGCAATTAAATATTTATAAAGGACTTACTTTGTTCTCTTATTGGGACAATTTTCTCGAAGAGAATTATCAATCACCGGTCTGCTTGGTCAATCCAACTAATATAAAAGTGGAAATTCAAAGCGTGATACCATCTGGTTGGTCTCAATATTACCCAACCGCTGTTGCGAGTGTGACTGGACATGAGATCTTACACGCCTGGGCGACACACGCTGGGTTTTACAAAGGTGATGCCGAGGATATCACTAAATCACACAACTATTATTGCGACGGAAAAGGCAAGCAAACTTGTTCATTTAGATACCCTGAAGTGGGACAAGATATGAGAGAATATTGGAGAGACAGGTGTAATGCATTTCAATTTTGTGAAGCTCATCAAGCAATAATAGGAAACCAAATGAGAAGTCAAACAGAATACGATTTGTACCGTTATACAGCCTATTAATTAATAAAAAATTAAAGTAATGAAGAAGTTATTATTGTTAGCAATTGTTTTTCTTGGTATTGAAGCGCAAGGGAACGTTGTTTTTACTGTTAAAGATTTATATCCCGTTGTTGGTGAATTTATTCCACCATTTGTTGAATACGAGCTATCATCTAGTACGGAATCTTCGGTGAAGTATTATTATGACATTATAGATTTAGAAACCAATAAAGTGATTAATTCACCAAAGGGGGAAGGAGCTATAACTGATCCATACGGAAGATTTTTTCCAGCACAATTCGATGAAAACTCAAACAAAGCGTTAGCTGTCATTAATCTTATGTACATGAATATCCCTATGGAGAAAAACAAGCAGTACAAAATTAGGGTTCATTTTAAAACGTTGCCGTCTAATAGCACTTCGACTAAGGAGTTTGTGTTTACACATAAGGCTTATGTAGATATACCTGAATATATTAACTATAAAGCCATTACAGAAAGAATCAAGAACGCTCCAAATAGTAATGTCACTACTATTTTTGATTCGAAAATTACCTTTCTGAAAAACAATCCAGGATCTTTGATTGAAGATTATATTGTTTGCGACTTAAAACCTCTCTTCGCTACTAATTACGTACAGGACGAGTATTTCTATACTCAGATATACGAATTAATACCTGTATTATCCCCAAGAGCCCGAAGAGTAATCACGAGAAACATAGTGGGAATTGCACAAACTGACTATGCTCAAAATTACTTGGACCTTTTAGGTCAAGCCAATGATTGGGATAACAGTGTTTTGTTTATTGAATTAGCCAAAAAACGGTATGGAGTTACAAGTCTCGTTAATAAAGCTACTCAATGATAGATTGAAAGTCATTTTAATAATTTTTATTCTAATCAGTGGGTTAAGATCTTATTGTAACCCACTGGGCCTAAAAGCAGATTCGCCCATAATTATTTCAGGGCTTTTTAGTTTAAATTATCAAAATGACAGGTTAAGTAATTCGTTAGGAAACCCAAAGAATTTTCTTTTCCCTAGTCTATCACTTAAATTGAATAAAAGTAGGTTCTCGTACATAGCTACTATTGGACATTTCCGCTACTCTTTAGAAAATTATGCGGGTGGCTATAACTTAAGAGAAATTGAGCTTTCTTCCTCTCATTATTTAACTTATAAAAGGCAATTAGATCGCCTAGTGTCGATATACGCAGGAATTGGTCCATACGTTTATTTTCGAGAGTTTTTATTCGATTATGATGTTGATCAGGACAGAAAACAATACTGGTTTAATTTTGATATTTCTGGTCTTGTGGGGTTGAATTTACAGATGACTGAAAAATGGACGCTATCTGTAGATTTAATTGGAGCCGTATATGAAAACGCTTATTGGAATTCTGGCTGGGTCGGGGATTTAGGACCTGTTAGCAGGAGAAAAATATGGTTCTCGAGAACATATCCAATATTTCTTAAACTGAATGTAGAGTATAGATTTAATTAAATCCCTATACTAGACTAATAATCACTTACTTCCCTTGTCGTAAAGTATTCTTTAATTGCCTTATTATAAACTACACCCCTACTACAACGGCGCATGTTCTTAGGGTAAGTTTCTTGTGCTTTTCTTTACTTTTTAAAAAGAGACCTTAATGCCTCTACAATATAATCACAACGAAATCCTTAGTAACTCACAGTGTTGTTTAGTTAGTAAATTTTCGGCTCTCTGTAAAAAGGATGACTTTATATCAAATCTCAAATATTGCCCCATGTTTTAGTTTTAAAACTACGACCAATTTACTAAATGACTGAAAATCAACTGTAGTTTTGTAGCTGTTATGTTGTAGAAAATATGAGATTTATATTTTTCGAGAATTATTCTTTCAATTTTAAACTACCATAAAGAGCTTCTGTAATTTCGTTTGGGCTTACATCAATTGCCAAAGCTATTAAGTACAATTCTGAAGCTTTTAACTTGGTTGATTCGTGGAGGGTAAGTTGGGTTAATCTAGACCTGCTGATACCAGTTTTTCGTGAGATACTTGCTTTACTAATCGATTTTCTATCCAAAAACTTACCTAATGCTGTCATTTTGCTACTTTCCACTGAAATCTAAATTAAGAAATTGAATTATGATTTTCAATTTGTATTGATTTTCTAAACAATTGTATTTACTTTTAAGATTATGATGTTTTGATAATTGCAAATGACAAATTTGTCTGGACTTGAAACTTTATGACTAACTATTGGATAAAATCTAAGAAATAAGGACATTTTTTGAAATGGATGTTTTGACAATATTGAGTCATAGATTTCCAAGTGAAAGACAATAATTTCTGAGTTAAAAATCGGAATGGAAAGTTGAATAATTTCGAGAAAACAATCGAAAAATTCACTTTCAAATTATGGCGCAATTCTCAGAAAATGATGAAATAAAAACTTTAACTGTTAATGAATTAAGACAGTTTGAAGGTTTAGGTCATCTTTCGGATGAACAAGCGCAAGAGATTGTTGAAACATTGAAAACATTAACATTAATCACTCATAAAATAGTAGCCAATTATGAGCAACCTACATCAGTTCCAAAACTTCGGAAAACGTAATAAGGATAAAATAATCTCCAATAACCGAGCGGTAATTTACACCCGTGTATCTGATATTAAACAACAAGATAACACCAGTTTAGAAAGTCAAAAGAAATACTGCACGGAATACGCCCAAAAACAAAATTTTGAAATTTGTGGTTATTACGGAGGAACATATGCAAGTGCGAAAACCGATGATAGAGAGGCATTTCAAAAAATGCTTACAGATGTAAAGCGAAAGAAAATCTCTAACATCATTGTCTATAGTATCGATCGTTTTTCAAGAGCTGGAGCAAGCGCCATTGCAACAGTTGAGCAATTAAACCGAAAAGGTATTAACGTCCTTTCGGTAACGCAACCAGTAGATACCCAAAGCTCAACTGGAACCTTCTTCCAAAACATCAATCTACTTTTTAGTAAATACGATAACGACCAACGCCGCGAAAAAACCATCACAGGAATGCGTCAGCGCCTTTTAAATGGTTTTTGGATGGGTAACGCACCTATCGGATATAAAAACGCTAGAAACGAAAAGAATGTGCCCGTATTGATTCTAGACCCTGATTTATCCAAATTCGTTAAAAAGGCATTCCTATGGAAATTAAATGAAGGGCTATCCAATACCGAAATAATTGAAAAATTAAAGTTGTTAGGCATGACGCTTCGCCCCCAACAACTTTCTAAAATGTTAAACAATCCAATCTACTGTGGATTAATTACACATAGTTTATTAGATGGAGAAGTTGTTGAAGGAAAGCATCCTGCAATAATATCCAAGCAAGTATTTCTAAAAATTCATGGAATTGAATCCAAGCGCCCAAAAGGATACAAGCAGAATTTAGCCAATGAGGAATTACCATTGAAAGGGTTTACAAAATGTGAATCTTGCGGAAAACCATTAACAGGCTATTTGGTGAAGTCAAAAGGGTTGTATTATTATAAGTGCAAGACTAAAGGCTGTAAGTGCAATAGAAGCGCTAAAAAGATGCATGAAATGTTTGAGGACATATTGGAGCCATACGGAATTCCAGAAGCACTTATAGAGCCTCTTAAGGTTCAATTGAAATATACCTTTGAACACTTTAACAAAAGTGATAAAGACTTATTACCTAATCTAAAATATAAGCTAAAGGAAGTTGATGGAAAGATTGAAAAACTTCAAGAGCGATTTGTTTTTGAGCAAATCAATCAAGAGTTGTATGATAAGTTTTACGGGAAACTGAGAAAAGAAAAGGATGATTTAGCCTCAGAAATTCACAATATAAAAACAGAGAGTTCGAACCTTGATTTTTACCTTAATGAATCGCTAGATTTATTTTCAAACATCAATAAAATATGGCGTTCGTGCAATTACAGAGCTAAGCAAAAGCTACAAGAAACACTCTTTCCCACGGGGATTTCATATAGCCGTTCAAAAGATAGAGTTCGAACTTTTCGAGTGAATTCCGTTTTAGAGCTAACTAGTTGTATATCAAGAGAGTTTGAAGCAAAAAAAACGGGGACAAATGTTGATTTTAACATTTTGTCCCCGAGTGTTACCCGACAGGGATTCGAACCCCGACAGACAGTACCAAAAACTGTAGTGCTACCATTACACCATCGGGCAATAATGGGCGCAAATTTAACTAGTTTTTTTTTATTATCAAAGGATTTAGTGCAGTTTTTGAAATCAAATATTATTTCTTAGGTTCTTTAGGGTTTGAATTCTACCGTTTTTGCTATCTTTTTGCTAGATTTGCAGGTTATAAATTATACTTTGCAATGATCTTTTGAAGCGTGTTCAGGAGACGTTAAATAAACTTAAGAAGAGTTAATAGAAATCCGTTCTATTTAATCAATCTTTAATTTTAGAAAATGGAAAAGAAATACTCATTTATTAATAACGTAACTGGTTGGGCAGTTTTGTTATTTTCATCAATAGTTTACATTCTTACAATTGAGCCAACAGCAAGTTTTTGGGATTGTGGGGAATTTATAGCTTCGGCAACTAAACAGCAGGTTGGTCATCCTCCAGGAGCTCCTTTATGGAGTATGATTGCAAGAATGTTTGCTTTTGTTTCAGAAACCTTAACAGGTGGAACGGAACATATTGCGGCAGCAGTTAACGTACTTTCGGCTTTGTGTTCATCGTTTTCTATTTTATTTCTTTTCTGGAGTATTACAGCGTTATCTAAAAAGATTGCTTTAAACGCAGGAGGTTTAACTTCAGGTGCAATTTGGATCACTCAATTTAGTGGTGTTGTTGGAGCATTGGTTTATACTTTTTCTGATTCATTTTGGTTTTCAGCTGTAGAAGCAGAGGTATACGCAGCTTCTTCATTATTTACAGCTGCTGTTTTTTGGTTAGCTTTAAAATGGGATGCTAATGCACACAAACCTCAATCAGATCGTTATTTAATATTGATTGCTTATTTAATGGGGTTGTCAATTGGAGTTCACATTTTGAATTTATTAGTTATTCCAGCAATCGTATATATTTATTACTTCAATAAAAGTAAAGTAACCCCTAAAGGCTTTGTTTTTGCTGGGATCCTTGGTGTTCTTTTATTAGGTGTAATTCAACAGGTAGTAATTTCCTACTCAGTTGAGTTTGCAACCAAATTTGAATTGTTTTTTGTAAATGAATTAGGATTTGCATTCGATGGTGGTATGTGGGTTTATTTTCTCTTTATTACAATTGCAATCATTGCAGGTATTTTTTATACAAAGAAAAATAATAAACCAAATCTTCAAAAAGCAATTTTAGGAGTGATGGTAATCTTAATTGGATATTCTTCTTTTGCTATGATTGTAATTCGTTCAGCTGCAAACCCTCCAATGGATGAGAACAATCCAGAAAATATTCTTTCATTGCTTCCTTACCTAAATAGAGAGCAATATGGAGATCGTCCATTAATGTTTGGTCAAACTTTTAATAGTAAACAAGATGCGAAAACCCCCTATACTGATGGGAGTCCTGTTTACTATAGAAATGAAGAGTCTGGAAAGTATTTTGTAGCTGATGAAAGAAAAAACCATAAACCTAAATACAATAAAAAGACTTGCATGTACTTCCCAAGAATGTACAGTTCACAAAGCCATCATGTAGGCGCATATAAAACCTGGTCTGGATTTAAAGGTAAATCAGTAACGGTAAAAGTTAATAACAGAGGAACACTTCAAAGAGAGAAAGTTAAAATTCCAACCTTTGGGGAGAATTTAAGATTTTTCGCTGATTATCAAATTAACTTCATGTACTGGAGGTATTTCATGTGGAATTTTACTGGTCGTCAGAATGATATTCAAGGACATGGAAAAGCGCGTGGTAGTGATGCTGTTTTAAAAGGAAACTGGTTAAGTGGAGTTCCTTTTGTTGATAATGCACATTTAGGTGATCAATCTACATTACCAGAAACTTTGAAAGAAAATCCAGGAAGAAATGAGTTTTATTTCTTGCCTTTGATTTTAGGAATCATAGGAATGATTTTCCAGTTTACTTATAATCGTAAAGATGCTTGGGTTGTAATGTTATTATTCTTGATGACTGGTTTAGCTATTATTATTTACCTGAATCAAACCCCATTTCAGCCACGTGAGCGTGATTATGCATACGCAGGTTCGTTTTATGCATTTGCTATTTGGATCGGACTTGGAGTTCAAGGATTGTATTATTATATGATTGGAACGAAAAAGACAACGGAAGAAATTACAATTGAAACTGGAAAGTCTGGAATTGAGGCAAAACTATTAGCCTTAGGTGTTTACGAAATATCATTAACTTCAGTATTGTTTATTGTTTTGGGAATTGCTGCTGCGGGAGTTTCAGATGATCAAGTATTCGGTTTTTCATGTTTGTTTATAGGTATAATAATCGGAGTGTACACTTTAATTGCTGCTACTTTAGGTAAATCAATAGCAAGTAATAAAGGTAAAGCTATTTTAGCCTTCGCTCTTACTGGCTTTATTCCTGTTATAATGGCATCCGAAGGTTGGGATGATCATGATAGGAGTGATAAATATACAGCAAGAGATTTTGCTAAAAATTATTTAGATAGTTGTGATAAAAACGCAATTATTTTTACAAATGGAGATAACGATACATTTCCACTGTGGTATGTGCAAGAAGTGGAAGGTTATAGAACTGATGTAAGGGTAGTAAACTTAAGTTTACTAAACACAGATTGGTATATCGATCAAATGAAAAGAAAGGCCTACGATGGAGAGGCTGTGCCTTTTTCGATGACTAAAGACATGTATCGCCAGGGTACGAGAGATTACGTTTATGTTCAAGAGAAATGGAGAAATGGGTTTCATGATTTGAAAAAAGTAATGGATTTTGTGAAATCAGACGATGCAAGTACTAAGGTTAGAATGACATCAGATGTCTATATGGACTACTTGCCTACAAGTAAATTCTCTGTTCCTGTAAGTCCAGAAATTGTACTAGCAAATGGAACTGTTTTACCTGAGTTTGCGGATAAGATTCCTGAAACAATGGATTGGAAAATTGGAAAGGGAGCCGTCTTAAAAGCGAAATTGATGATTCTCGATTTATTAGCGCATAATAATTGGGAACGTCCAATTTATTTTGCAATTACTGTTGGAAATGATCATTACATGAACTTGGAAGATTATTTTCAATTGGAAGGTCTTGCGTACAAAGTAACACCAATTAAGCACAATAATAAAGGTGGAACTGGTTGGGTTAATGTTGAGAAGATGTACGATAATTTGGTGAATAACTTTCATTGGGGTAATATGGAGAAGGAAGGTGTTTATATGGGTGAGCAAGTTCAAAGAATGACTACAAATTATCGTAATAATTTCGCGAGATTAGCAAGGGAGTTAACCCTCGTAGGGGATACAATTAGGGCAATAAAAACGTTAGATCGATGTATGGAAATAATGCCGCCAAGCAAAATTCCAATGCAATATTTCAGCGTTTATTTAGGCGATGCGTACTACAAAGCAGGTGCGGCTGATAAAGCAAATAACGTAATGGAAATCATCGTTAATAAATATCTAGGGGAATTAAAATGGTACTTAGAACAAAAAGATAATATCGCATCGAAATTAGCTCCAGAGTTTGAGAAAGGACTTCAAGGAGTTAATACAGCTAAATATTTTATTGGTAATAATGCACGATTAATGGAGGCAGGAATAGCTTATGCTGAAGTGAAAGATTTAGCATCTGCTAAGGCATATATTAATCAATATGCACAGCTTTTATTAAAAGGAAAAGATCCGAAAAGGTTGACGAGTGCATTGAGGTTTGTTGAAGGGATTAACGAAATAGATATTGCAGTTAATTTCATCGAACAAAATTTTGAACCAATTATTAAGCTTGTTGACAATGGAGTATTGGATAAAACTAACGCGTTAACGAAAAGAATTGCTGATTTCATGTCTTTAAATAATACTAAAATCGATAAGTTTTTGAAAAAAGCAGCTAGAAAATAAATTCCCTAGTGAAATATATTTATAAGACAAGATGGTGGATGAAGTGGTGGTATCCATCACTTATTTGGGAAATTAAGACTTCGAGTAAAGATGTTTACCTAACCTTTGATGATGGACCAGATCCTGAAGTGACCCCTTGGGTTTTAGATCAGTTAAAGGCGCATAACGCTAAGGCAACATTTTTTTGTGTAGGAGAAAACGTAGATAAATACCCTGAGGTTTACAAACGTATATTAGCTGAGGGCCATGCTGTTGGAAATCATACTTACAATCATTTAAATGGTTGGGAAACTCCATATGACAAGTACATCGTAAATGTTAAGAAATGTGGGCATACTTTTGGTTCGCTTTTATTCAGGCCGCCTCATGGTAGAATGACTCGCAAACAAATAAGAAAACTAAGGTCTCGTTATAAAATTATAATGTGGAGCTTGTTGAGTGGTGATTTTGATAAAAGTATTTCAGTTACAGAATGTGCTTATAATACAGTTCAATATACTGAACCGGGTAATATCATTGTTTTTCATGATAGCCAAAAAAGTAAAGAAACATTATACGGTGCTTTACCAAAGATTTTAAATCACTTTTCTAATACACAATGGGGGATGAAAAGTATTGAAGTTCAACAATTAGGGAAGTAAATTTTAAATAGTTGATAAGTTCTTTAGGTGAAATATTGTACTCTTCTTGAATAAAATTATATTTGCATTCGAAAAAAAATAATCAATAAAAAATGAAGAATTTCTCAGTAAAAATCGCCGTTTTTGCAATTGTTGCATTTGGCATGGTTTTATCATCTTGTAACTCTACAATCGAAGTTACTAAAAGGCAACACCGTAAGGGATACCATGTTAGTGTGTCAAAAAAGAACTCAGAAGCTTATTTAGCAAAATATCAGGAAGAGAAAGTTGCTTTTGAAGCAGCTAAAACTGTAGCAACAAATGATGCTTTAGCTGAAGTAATAACTACTAAGTCTCTAAAGACAGGTGCTGAAGGTCAATCAATAAAAAAAACAACAGCTAACGACTCTAAACACTTAGCGAGTTCAAACATTGAAAAGACATCGTTATTAAAAACAGTTAAAGCAATAAGAAAAGCAAAAAAAGAATTTAAACAATTGAAAAA
>ERZ1039804.150-NODE-150-length-45041-cov-24.383230_pt1 | contig 45041 bp, 44 predicted proteins | sample MGYA00383089_ERZ1039804 | MGnify/ENA primary metagenome ERZ1039804 (study PRJEB29581, sample SAMEA5548359) | metagenome | biome: marine; feature: coastal; material: water | depth 1 m | study: Short-term variability in the microbial, nano- and picoplankton...
AATTAAATTCATCATTTCATTTCTATATTTTGATGCCGATTTTCCTGTAAACTCTCTAAATAGTTTATTAAAATGAGAAAAATTATTAAATCCACACTCAAAACAGATATCTGTAATACTAGATTGACTCTCCGATAAAAGCTTTGTTGCATGAACAACTCTGTATTCATTTACAAGTTTTGTAAATGTTTTACCTGTTGATTTTTTAAAAAACCTACAAAATGCAGGAACCGTCATACTTACCAAATCAGCAACTTCATCCAAACTAATATGTTGATTGAAATTTTCATTAATATACTTAAAAATTTCATCTATTTTATTATTATTTTGGGGTTGGGCCTCAAAAGCAAAACCATCTGCATTTAATAATGTATAATCATCAGACTTTGAAAGTGTATGTAGTATATCTAACAAAATTAAAATCTGTTTAAATCCTTTTTTTTCTGTGAGCTTCTGAATCTTTACTCCTAATTTTTGTTTTGTTTTTACTCCAAAAACAATTCCTTTTTTAGCTTTTTCAAAAAGAGTATGAATCGGTTTCATTTCTGGAATCTCAAAAAATGCATCCCCTAAAAATTCTGGTTTGAATTGAACCAGTGTTTCAGAACCATTGGTGGTCAGTCGATCAGTAAAACCATTATGAGGCAAATTTGCCCCTATTAATAATAACTGACTGTTATTAAAGTAGGAAAGATGATTCCCAATATGTGTTTTCCCCTTTCCTTTATCTACATAAACCAATTCAATTTCAGGATGAAAATGCCAAAAAGCTTTAATTTCTTTTAAAAACTCGGTATGTTTTTTTACCAGAATAGAGCTTCCAAAATCTGGACTAATTTTTTCTAAAGTAGGCTTTGTATTCATTAATTTTCTAATTCAAGTAACAAATTTACAATACTTAATTCTAATATGTTGTGTAAAATTATCGGTTATATGTGCTAAATTAACCCTTTTATGTATTTAAGCCTAAATAAATAACAATATAGTACACATTTTTACCAATTTTGTTGTTTTTCAATCTTTATTTCAACAATACCTTTGCAGTGTTATTAATCATTAAAATGGAAAAAAATGAAAACAATAATTAAAAAATACCTAATTGTAGCATTTATATTTGGAACATATATTAGTTACGCAATTGAGAATTCTAAAATATTCAATACAGTACCTGTAAAAAGTGTAAAAGTTGAATTTAAATCGGTAAAGAAAGGACATACGTTAACGTTGAAAGATGAAAGCGCAACGACAATATACAAGGAAGAAATTCAAAACTCTGGGGACTATTCAAGACTCTTTGATTTCACTGACTTTAAAGACGGTTTGTATACGACTGAACTTGAAAAAGACTTCGAAATTATTATTAAAAAATTGAGTATTAATAATGGTTTGGTTACTTATATAGATGAAGAAACAACCAAAATATTTAAGCCTTCGATTCGATTAGAAGGGGATCTGTTATTAATTTCTAAAATTACTTTCAACAAAAAGCCATTACAAATAATGCTTTATTATGAAAACATGAAGATTCATTCTGAAAAAGTTGATGGTGAAAATCTAGTAAATAGAGTCTATAAATTATCCAACACAGAAAAAGGAGCATACAAAGTTGTCATCGCCTCTGATAACAGAAATTATGTAAAACACTTTAGAATCTAAAAATTTAATTTTAATTTAAAATAAAACCGAATCTGTTTCAGATTCGGTTTTTATCTTTAAAATTATGAAAAAGTTGGTTTTCTTTTCTCTAAAAATGCTGAAGTCCCCTCTGTAAAATCTTTGGTGCCAAAACAGGATCCAAACTCATCAATTTCGGTATTATAACCATTTACCCCGTCTTCAAAACCAGCATTAACCGCTCTAATTGCTGCGCTGATTGCAGTTGGTGAGTTCCTCAAAATTTTACTTGCAATTTTTTCTACTGTGGGTAATAATTCTTCTTGTGTGGTAACCTCATTTACCAAACCGCAGGCTTTTGCTTCATGTGCAGAAATCATACTTGCGGTCATGATCATTTCCATTGCTTTCCCCTTCCCTACTAACTGAGGTAAGCGTTGCGTACCTCCATAACCAGGAATTACTCCTAAAGAAACTTCTGGAAGTCCCATTTTTGCTGTATCTGAGGCAATTCTAAAATGACAACACATGGCTAATTCTAACCCTCCTCCTAAAGCAAAACCATTGACTGCAGCAATGACAGGGGTAGATAAGTTTTCGATGTAATCAAATAACTTTTCTTGTCCAATTTTAGCCAAACGTCCTCCTTCTTCTTCTGAAAAATGAACAAATTCAGAAATATCCGCTCCAGCAACAAAGGATTTTTGACCACTACCCGTTAAAATAATAACTCTAACATTTTGATCTTCTTCAAGTTTTTCAAAAGCAAAACTCAACTCCGAAATCGTCTCTTTGTTAAGAGCATTTAATTTTTTCGGCCTATTAATCGTTATGTATGCTCGTCGATCTTTAATGGAAACTAAAATAGTATTAAAATTCATTGTTTGAGGTTTTATGCTTTTGGTAAAACTACAGTAAAAACAGTCCCAGATCCTTCTGCAGAAGTAAATGAGATAGATCCTCCGTAGGCTTCAATTATATTCTTTGTAATCGCTAAACCTAATCCCATACCACTTGTTTTGGTGGTAAATTTAGGCTCGAAAATAAGCTCCTTAAGGTCTTCAGCAATGCCTTTACCGTTATCCGTAACAGAAATTATCAAATTATTTTCTTTTGATAAGACATGCACGTCAATAGTAGGGTGTTCTATGTTTTCTGTAGCTTGAATCGCATTTTTAAGCAAGTTGGTTACAATTCTAATCAACTGTGTTTTATCTAGATTGGCATATATATTTTTTTCTTGCGGTAGATATGTAATGTATTGTTCTGTGAAAATATCAAGAGCAAACTTTACAACACTTATGATTTCTATTTGCTCTTTCTTCTGGGTTGGCATTTTTGCAAAATCTGAAAAAGCAGATGCAATAGAACTCAATACATCTATTTGTTGAATTAAAGATTGACTAAATTCTTTTAACTTTTTATTTGCCTTATCATCTTTAGAGAGAGAATTTCTCTCAAAACTCTGAACTGTTAAGCGCATGGGGGTTAGTGGATTTTTGATTTCATGAGCTACTTGTTTTGCCATTTCTCTCCATGCTTGTTCTCGTTCACTTTTGGCTAATTTGGCAGCACTTTCTCCCAATTCATCGATCATACTATTATAAGCCTCAACTAAAATTTCTATTTCAGAACTTGCCTTATTTAAAATAATCTTTTCATTACGCTCCGTTAAACGGGTTTGTTGAATTTTGTCAGAAATAATTTTTATAGACCTAGTTATATAACTAGATAAAAAATAAGCAAATACGATTGCGTTTAACAACATAAGAACATATACGAACCCCAATCTAGAAATAAACTCTTTTAACTCTTTTTTAATTTCCGCATTGTCTTGCATAAACTGCAACTCTAAAATTCCAATCTTTTTGGATCTAGCGTCATAAATAAAAGAATAGGAAGATTGATAACTAATTCCATTCTCCTGACTTGTCTTTAATATTTTTTGATTGCGCTGTTGCGATAGCTCTTTGAGAAGGGTGGCTGAAATTGGTTTAATGTCTAGCTGTTCAGAAGTACTTTTACTTGAAGATTTTAGAAGAACCCCCTCTAAGTTGTAGATGGCAATATTTAGTTTATTAATTGAAGATATTTCATGAATACGTTCGTCAAATATTTTAGACAAATTTTCAGTATTTACAGGATGTCTTGTCTTGTTTTTTAGTTCTAAATAAATTGTTTGTTTTGTGGTGGATTCTTTTCGCTCAAAACGCTGAATATTATAGTCTTTTGTCTGTTCGTCATATTGATAAATAGTTACAAGGACGATCAATATAGATGCCAGTAGTACCAATAAAATCATTGATAAAAAAATACGAATTCTTAAAGAGATGTTCTTAAAGCTCATCAAATCTATTTTTTTTGTGTGAATTCATTCTCAAAATTCCTTTCAAGGCGTTACAATTCTTTCTTTAAAAACTTTGCCTAAATCGGCGATTCAACGTTTGAAAAAAATCAACTAGGAATGAATGCCTCTAATTTACAACTTATTTAGCTCCCTTTTTGCAATTTCAAATTCTTTGGGCGTATTTATATTTTGAATGAAATAAGGGTCAACTTCTACGATTTCAACATCAGAATTGATCAACATTTTTCTTGGATAAGAATATCCTTGAGCCATGTATTGTAATAGCAAGGGATAGGCTTTCGGCTCATAAATCGTAATCAAGGGCTCGACAAAATCATTTCCTTTCCCCTTAATTGCTGTAGCAACCTTACTTGGGTTTCTATGAGTTAATAAACACTGAATTATCTCATCATTTAAAAAAGGGAGGTCGGTTGCAAGAACAAACCAAGCCGAATTTGGATCTTTTTGAAATGCAGAACAAATCGCCCCAAAAGGACCTAAACCTAAAAATGTGTCAGAGATATCGCTGTTTTTCTCTGAGGCATGTTGAACCCCATAAAAAGTCTCTAAATGACACTTTTCAAGTAACTCTTTTGCAACTTCCATTTGAGGCTTTCCAAAATAATTCAAGTTTGCCTTATCTTGACCCATCCTTTTACTTTTTCCACCAACTAAAACCAAGCCCTTTACCGTGGGAGTCATTTTGTGGAGAAGATGACGAATGTGAGTTGCAATTTGATCAATCTGATCAATTGTATAACATTCGAGTTGCTTTATATTTGGGTATTTTTCTTCTAAAAAATCAAAATAGGGAATCTCTTCTGTCAATTTAATTACAAACTGAATATTGCCCAATTGATCCAATCTTTTTAACACTGATGCCTCTTTGGCTGCGTCTAGAATTAAAATTTGTTTTGCCCCTTCATAATGATTCCCATTGATAAAAACAGCATCAAATTGTGCAAAATCTATCCGTTGTTGAAATTTATTAATCTTTGCTGTTGTTTCAATTTGAACATTTCCTTGCGGGTGAAATACAAATTGAGACAAGTTACTTTTTTTAATATCTGTAGAATGAGAAGCATCAAAATAAGCCAATTTAAAGTGGGTTAATTCTTGAGATACTTTTGAAACTAAATCAGAAATAATCCCACAATTTGTTCCCAAAAATGAAATTTCATTTGAAGCAAAGTTGTCGTTATTTCGTTTTTCTAATTTTGTATGTTTTTTATGATTCCTCATTTAATTTGGCAGTTTCTTACTCAATAATCCATATAAAAATGCGCCCAAAAGAGCGCCCACTAACAATAACAAAGCAGGAATTAATTTAAACCCAAAAATCACAAAAATTGGTGCCGCACAAGCTCCTGAAATTCCCCAACCCAAGCCAAAAAATGTTCCTCCTAGAAGGGGACTTATAATCCCTTTTTTCTTTTGTTTTGGATGAATTTTATTTCCGTGAATATCTTTTATAATTCCTCTTTTAAATAATTGCATAAAAACCATAGAAATAACAACTGCTCCTCCAATAATTCCATACATGTGAAAAGATTGAAACTTAAACATCTCATAAAAACGGTACCAAGAAATTGCTTGTGTTTTACTTAAAACAATTGCAAAAAAAACGCCTAAAACTAAAAATTTACTATTTTTCATCACTTAAAATATTGAGGGAATTATTAACCAAGTAGCAATTATACCACCAATAAAAAAACCAATCACTGCCAACAAAGAGGGGAATTGCAGGCTACTTAAACCCGTAATTGCATGACCAGAAGTACACCCTCCAGCATAGCGAGTCCCAAAACCAACAAGAACTCCAGAAACCAAAAGAATTAAAAATCCTTTTAAAGTATAGAAAACCTCTTCTCCAAAAATTTCCTCTGGAAAATAGTGAGCTCCTACGTTTGAAAATCCTAAATCTGTTAATTCATTTACTGTTGTTGGATTTAAATCGATCTGTTGATTGGGGATCAAATAGGTTGAAGAAAGATATCCTCCTATCACTAAACCAATGACAAATAACAGGGCAAAATCACGCTCTTTCCAATCTTTTTTAAAATAATCTGAAAACATTCCAGCTCCTGCCATGGTGCACAATGTTTCAAAATTTGTAGAAGCACCAAAATTTTTACCAAAGTAAAAGTACAATAGTAACGAAATTGCTATTAACGGACCTCCAACGTACCAGGCCCAGGGTTCTAATATAAAATCCATATTTATAATTGTGTTTTTAAATAGTTCATGATGAATGTTGTTGCTCCCAAATTTTCTTGAATATATTTTTTATTAATTTCTCCAGTGTTATTTCTATAATTTTCGTCGGTGTATAATTTGATGAAAATATCTGAAAACTCCTCCTGATTAGAAATAGGAATACATCCATTTAGGCTTACCAAGTCAATTGCTTCTTTAAATTTATTATAGTTATTCCCAATCACCACAGGAATTCCAAAAGTTGCAGGTTCTAAAATATTATGCAACCCTGTGTTTAATCCCCCTCCAACATAAGCTACATCTGCAGCTGCGTATATTTTGGTTAAAATCCCGATTGTATCAATGATCAAAACCCTATATTCTGTGAGTTTTTTCCCTTCTTTTTCAGAAAATAAAAGGGTGGTTTTATCAATCGATTGTTGTAATCTTAGAATTGCGTCTCTGTTGATTTGATGTGGAGCAATGATAAATTTTTCATTTTCTGAGGCTCTGTTATTGATATAATTTACTAATAATTCTTCATCTTCTTTCCAAGTACTTCCTGCAACTACTGTAAATTGATTGTTTTTAAATTCCTCAATAAATTCTGGTGTATTCACTTGGGACAATATCCCAGACACTCTATCGAAACGGGTATCTCCAGAAACCGTAACAGCCGAAAAATTGATAGAATTGAGCAATTCTCTGGAAGTATTGTCTTGCACAAAAAAGTGATCAAAAGCTTGCAAAGATCTTCGCATAAACCCGCCATAGTATTTAAAGAAGATTTGATTTTTCCTTAAAATTCCTGAGACTAAAATAGTTTTAATTTTTTCCTTTTTTAATGCATTTAATAGGTTGGGCCAAAACTCATACTTTATAAAAAGCACCAAAACAGGACGTACCTCTTTTACAAATTTTCTTACTGCAGAAGGAGCATCTAAAGGTAGATAGCAAACAACATCTGCCAAATTATAATTCTTTCTAATTTCATATCCTGAGGGTGAAAAAAAAGTAACTAATATCTTGTATTCACTGTGGGTTTTTCTAATTTCTTCGATAATAGGTCTTGCCTGCTCAAACTCTCCCAAGGAAGCTACATGAAACCAAATCGTTTTTGAATTTTTTAATTTAGAAATTTTAGAAAAGGACGCTTTTCTTCCCCTAACAAAAAGATTCATTTTCTTGTTAAACAACGCTATTATTGGAACTAATAGAGAAGTAATAAAAACGACAACGTTGTATAACAAATTCATAAATGTAAAAGTACAAAACGGATTGGTTTTACAACAAAAAAAAGTTCAAGCAAATAAATGCTTGAACTTTTTAAGATGTATAGAAGCGTAATTACTTATGCTTCAAATGGAGCTATAGAAACGTAAGACCTGTTGTCTTTTTTCTTTCTAAACTCCACAATTCCGTCAACTTTTGCATGTAAAGTATGATCTTTACCCATGTAAACGTTTTCTCCTGGATTGTGAGTTGTTCCTCTTTGACGAACGATAATGTTCCCTGCAATAGCAGCTTGTCCTCCAAATATTTTTACTCCTAGACGTTTCGATTCTGATTCTCTACCATTCTTCGAACTACCTACTCCTTTTTTATGTGCCATGATACGATGGTTTTAAAATTGAATTTTTTATTTAGTTAAAACAGCAATTAATTCAGCTTTCTTTAAAGAAGTATATCCTGAGATTCCTTGCTCTTTAGCCGCTGCTTTTAATTGTGCAACAGTCATAGAACTATAATCTACTGTTGCTTCTTTTACTTCAGTCTTTGGAGCGGCTTCTTTTTTAGGAGCAGCTTCTTTTTTTACTGATTTTTTTCCACCAGTAGAAGCAATAGATTCGATTTGAATCTCACTTAAATACTGTCTGTGTCCGTTTTTCTTTTGGTATCCTTTTCTTCTTTTCTTTTTGAAAACGATTACCTTATCACCTTTTAAATGACTTAAAATTTGAGCCGTTACTGAAGCTCCTTTTATAGCTGGGGCGCCAATCGTTACACTTCCTTTGTTATCAAGTAAAAGAACGTTATCAAAAGTTACTTTTGATCCTTCTTCCCCTTGTAAACGATGAACGTATACTTTTTGGTCTTTTGCTACTTTAAACTGCTGCCCTGCTATCTCTACGATTGCGTACATACTATTAATTTTGCGTATTTATACTTATTTTTACATTTTTCTATTGAAAATGCGGGTGCAAATATACGTCTTTTTTACTATCATACAATAGGTTTTATTAAAAATAACAATGTTATTCCTCCGTAAATATTAACATTAAATTATAAGGAAATTAAAAGCCCTTTTCTTAAATTAGATTTTGAATAGAGGAAAGCCTATATCCCATCAAAATAAATTAATTAAATCTAAAAAATTATGAAAAAAAGTATTTTACTTATTGCTTCAGTTTTCATGTTTTCATTCTCTACAAATGCACAGAAAGTTGAGTTTGAAGAGTATGACTTAGACAACGGAATGCATGTAATACTTCATCAAGACAATTCCGCACCTGTTATTACTGTAGAGGTTATGTATGAGGTAGGATCAAAAGACGAAGAAGATGGCAAAACAGGAATGGCTCATTTTTATGAGCATTTGCTGTCTACAGGAACAAAAAATATCCCAAGAGGAAAATGGAGTGAAATTCAATCAGCAAGAGGTGGAAGCGGAAATGCTTCCACAAGTTGGGACAGAACAAACTATTACCAATCTTACCCTTCTAATGAATTAAAATTAGCCTTATGGATGGAATCTGAAAGATTATTACATCCTATCATTGATCAAAAAGCAGTTGACACTCAAAACGAAGTCGTTAAAGAAGAAAAAAGACAACGTATGGATAATGCCCCCTATGGTAAGATTCAATACGGAATGGTTTACAAACATTTATTTGATAAACATAATTATGGGAGATCATTAATTGGGTTCATTGAAGACTTAGATAATGCTAAATTAGACGAATTTAAAGCATTTTATGATAAATGGTATATGCCAAACAACGCGGTATTAGTTGTGGCTGGTGATTTTGAAAAAGAGGAAACAAAATCTTTAATTAAAGATTACTTTGAGCCAATTCCTTCAAGAACTTTGCCCAATAGAGTTCAAATTTCTGAACCAGAAAGACTAGAACAAAAAAGAGTTAAAGAATACGACGCTAATATTCAATTACCAATGATTGTATTAATGCACAAAACTCCTTCTATGAGAGAAAGAGATGCAAAAGTTTTAGATGTTATTTCTACAATATTAAGTGATGGAAAAAGTTCTAGATTACAGAAAAAAATGGTTGAAGACAAGAAAAAAGCCTTAGGGGTATTCTCTTTTGGAAGACCACTAATGGATTACAGTGTTTATACAATTGGAGCAATTCCCTTGGGAGAAAATTCTTTAGATGACTTGATTACAGAAATGGATGAAGAGATTGTTAAACTACAAACAACGTTAATTTCTGATGAAGATTTACAAAAAGTAAGAAATAAATTTGAAAACAGGTTTGTTTCCTCTAATTCAAACATACAAGGGATCGCTTCTTCTTTAGCTAGTAATTATATGTTAATGGGAGATACAAATAGAATTAATACTGAATTAGAACTTGTAATGTCGATCACAAAAGAGGAAATCAGAGAAGCTGCTAAAAAATATTTGGCAAAAAATAGACGTGTCGTAATCGACTATTTACCAGAATCTCAAAAGAAGTAATCCAATTTAATGTAAAAAAAATGAATACTAAAATATATACAATCATAACCTTTCTAATCTTCTCATTAAGTGTTTCTGCACAGGTAGATAGAACTAAAATGCCAGTATCTGGCCCTGCTCCAAAAATTAATTTGGGGACTCCAAAGAAATTTAAGTTAAAAAATGGTTTACAAATACTTGTAGTAGAAAATCATAAGTTACCAAGAGTTTCTGTGACCTTAAATATAGACAACCCTCCAATGGCCCAGGGTGAAAAATCTGGCGTTGAAAGTTTTGTTGGTGGTATGCTAGGAACTGGCTCTACAACAATTTCTAAAGAAGCTTTTGATAAAGAAGTAGATTTTTTAGGTGCTAATATTAGTTTTGGATCTGAAAATGCTTTTGCAAGTTCTCTGTCTAGATACTTCCCGAGAGTTTTGGAATTAATGGCAGATGCTGCCTTTAACCCTGTTTTTGATCAAAAAGAATTTGACAAGCTAAAGAAGCAGACCATAGAGGCTATTAAGTCAAATGGAAAAAGTGTCGCGGCAATTGCAGGGCAGGTAAACAGAGCTTTATCCTACGGTAAAGAACATCCTTATGGTGAAATGACAACCGAAAAAACTGTAAAAAACGTCACTTTAGAAGACGTTAAAAATCTTTACAATAAAACTTTTAAACCAAACAATGCATATTTAGTTGTAATTGGTGATGTAAATTATAAGGATGTAAAAAAGCAAGTAAAAAAATTATTTAGCAAATGGGAAAAAGGAAATCTGATTCCTCAAAAATTACCTCTAGTTAAAAATCCAACAACAACAGAAATTAACTTTATCAATGTGTCAAATGCTGTTCAATCTGAGGTATCTGTTGTAAATACTGTTACTTTAAAAAGGGATGATAAAGATTACTATGCTACTCTTTTAGCGAATCAAATTCTTGGTGGCGGAAGCACTGGTAGACTTTTTAAAAATCTTCGTGAAGATAAGGGATATACCTATGGTGCTTATTCAAGAATTGGCGCCAGTAGATATGCATCTCGTTTTACAGCTAGTGCCTCTGTAAGGAATAGGGTGACAGATAGTGCTGTGGTTGAAACTATGAAAGAAATTAACAAAATTCGTTATCAAAAAGTAACTCAAGTAGAATTAGATATCGCTAAAGCGAAATATTTAGGGAACTTTGTAAAAGCAATTGAAAGACCAAGCACGATAGCAAACTATGCTTTAAATATTTTGATTAATGACTTACCAAAAGATTATTATGAAAATTATTTAGCAAATATCAATGCGGTAACTCTAGAAGATGTACAAAATGCAGCAATAAAACATTTTAAAGCAGACAATGCCCGAATTATTATAACGGGAAAGGGAATTGATGTTTTAAATAATCTTGAAAAAACAGATTATGTAATCAAGTATTTTGATAAAGAAGGAAACCCAACTGAAAAGCCAGAAATGACCCTGCCAATTCCAAATGGTATGACGGCAGCAAATGTTATTGATCAATATATAGAAGCGATTGGTGGTAGAGAAAATGTGATGAATGTTAAAACAGTTATGATGGTTGCGAATGCCACCATACAAGGAACACCAATAGTTTTAACCAATAAAAAAGCGGCCCCAAACAAAACCTCTCAAATAATTTCGGTCATGGGGAATACAATGTCTAAAACAGTTTTTGACGGAGAGTCTGGTTACCAGGAGGCTAGAGGACAAAAAATGAAGATGCAAGCAGAACAAATAAAAGAGGCTAAAAGTGCCATCGGACCAATTGCTGATATTACATACAAAAACGGAAAACTTGATAGGATTGAGCCCATTGATGGTAAAAACTACTATGTAATTATTTATGATAAAACGGAGATTTTTTATGACATAAAAACGGGTTTAAAAACAAAAGAAATAAAAACTGCAAAGGGACCAAACGGTAATGTTGAGATTCCAACAACTTTTGAAGATTATAAAATGATCAGCGGTGTAAGCTTCCCTTTCAAAATTGGTCAAAAAATGGGTCCTATGGATATAGAATTTGTAGTCCAAGAAATTAAAATTAACGAGGGAGTTACGGAGGAAGATTTTAAATAATTCCCCAATTGTCAAATAACAAAAAGGAGTCAGAATCTACAGATTTTAGCTCCTTTTTATTTTGACTTATTAACTAAGAAGACCCCCAAAAGAATGATCACTCCTCCTAAAATTTGAATTAAACTCAATGTCTCGCCATCAAGAATTCCCCAAAAAATTGCGACCAAAGGAATTAAATAGGTAACAGATGCCGAAAATATAGGGTCTGATATTTGAACCAATTTATTGTATATAGTTTTTGCAATTCCTGTTCCTACAATCGATAAGATTCCGATATACCCTAGCGACATCAATTTAGTCTGCGTCACTTCAAAAGAAATAAAGAAATCTGTAAAACATAAAACGATCATTGCAGGAATAAACAGTAATAAAAAATTTCCAGTGGTAATAGCCAAAGCATCTAAATCGAATAAATACTTCTTCACCAAATTAGCATTAAAAGCATACCCTACCGAAGCAATAATTATCAATAAGGCATACCAATAATTCTGATTCGGATGCAAATTAGCGCCTTTTAAAATCAGAATTAAAGTCCCTAACAACCCAATTAAAATTCCTATAAATTGCTTCTTTTTAAAAGCAAATCCAAAAACCAACGCTCCAAAAATTAAGGTATTAAAAGGGGTTAAGGAATTTAAAATAGAAACAATAGAGCTATCTATATTTGAAATAGCAAACGCAAATAAAAATCCAGGTATAAAAGTACCCGACAAAGCAGTATACAATAGGTATTTCCAATGCTTTTTTTGAATTTTTTTTAGAGAAGGAAAAGCAAAAAATAACATAAAAATAGAGGTAAATATCATTCTTAAAGCCCCTAATTGAACAGGTGATACTCCTAAAAGTGCTTTTTTTATTAAAATGAAAGAACTCCCCCAAACAATTGATAGTACGGTTAAATAAAGCCACTTTTGTTGATGATTATTCATTTTGTATAAAATATCTGACAAAAATCCGATAAATCTTTAGATATAAACCATATTCTTAATAAATTTGTACAATAATTAAATAGTTAAAAACATGAACATACATAAAATCATATGCTTTCTTCTAGTGGTTTGTTTTTCAATTTCAAGTTGCAATTATGAAAAAAAAGCAACTACAGAAACCGCAAGTTCAATTGTTAGCAAACAATCTATCTCCCTGGCTATTTCTGGTATGACTTGCGAAATTGGATGTGCAAAAACGATTCAATCTAAACTATCAAAAAAAGAAGGAGTTCTCAATGCCAGTGTTGTTTTTAAAGACAGTATTGCTAACATAGAATTTAATGACCGAGTAACTTCAACAAAAGAATTAATTACTTTTATTGAGGGAATTGCAGGAGGAGACTTCTATAAAGCCTCTGAAACTTCTGTAAAGACCGCTATTTAATCGGTCAACTGTCAAAAATAAAGTAAAAAAAGAGCTGAAACTTCTAGTGAGTTTCAGCTCTTTTCATTTTTTACAATGAGTTACATTTTTTGAAGCCACGTTTTTATAGCCACTTCTTTTTTGATAATTTCTTTTACCTCAGAGATAGCGACTCTTTTTTGTTCCATCGTGTCTCTATGTCTTATTGTTACAGAATTGTCCTCTAAGGTATCATGATCTATGGTAATACAAAAAGGAGTTCCTGCTGCATCTTGTCGTCTGTAGCGTTTTCCTACAGCATCTTTTTCGTCATAAAACACATTAAAATCCCATTTTAAATCATCCACAATTTGACGTGCAACTTCTGGTAAACCATCTTTTTTAACCAATGGCAATATGGCAGCTTTGTAAGGAGCTAACACAGCGGGTAACTTTAAAACAGTTCTGGTGGTCCCATTTTCTAACGCTTCTTCTTGGAGAGAATTAGAAAAAACAGCTAAAAACATTCTATCCAAACCTATGGAGGTCTCTACAACATAGGGTACATAACTTTTATTTTCCTGAGGGTCAAAATACTGTAATTTCTTACCTGAAAACTCTTCGTGTGCTTTTAAGTCAAAATCTGTTCTTGAGTGAATTCCTTCTAATTCTTTAAATCCAAAAGGAAAATTAAACTCAATATCAGCTGCAGCATCTGCATAGTGTGCTAATTTATCGTGATCATGAAAACGGTAATTTTCCGCTCCCATACCTAGAGATAAATGCCACTTTAAACGGGTTTCCTTCCATTGTTCATACCATTTTTTTTGAGTTCCTGGCTTTACAAAAAACTGCATTTCCATTTGTTCAAATTCTCGCATTCTAAAAATAAATTGCCTAGCAACTATTTCATTTCTAAAAGCCTTTCCGGTTTGAGCAATCCCAAAAGGGATTTTCATTCTTCCCGTTTTTTGCACATTTAGAAAATTAACAAAAATTCCTTGAGCGGTTTCGGGGCGTAAATATAAATCCATTGCTGTTTCCGCAGAGGCTCCAAGTTTTGTTCCAAACATTAAGTTAAACTGCTTAACATCTGTCCAATTTCTAGAACCTGTTAAAGGGTCTGCAATGCCTAATTCTTCAATCAACAACTTTACATCTGCTAAGTCTTCGTTTTCTAAAGACTTCCCCATTCTTGTTAAAATCGAAGTTATTTTTTCTTGATAACCAACAACTCTTCCGTTTGTTGAAATAAATTCTTCCTGGTTAAAAGCATCCCCAAAACGTTTTTTTGCTTTGGCAACTTCTTTGTTAATTTTGCCCTCAATTTTAGCACAATAATCTTCAATTAAAACATCTGCTCTATAGCGTTTTTTTGAATCTTTGTTATCAATTAAAGGATCGTTAAAAGCATCTACGTGACCAGAAGCTTTCCAAGTTGTAGGATGCATTAAAATTGCGGCATCAACACCTACAATATTTTCGTGCATTTGCACCATTGCTTTCCACCAATACTCTCTAATATTTTTCTTTAACTCAACTCCATTTTGAGCATAATCGTAAACCGCACTCAATCCATCATAAATTTCAGAAGACTGAAAAACATAACCGTATTCTTTTGCGTGCGATAAAACTTTTTTAAAGTGATCTTCTTGTTTTGACATAATTAGCGCAAATATACACGTTTAGAGAACTTTTTTCAAGAAAAACCTCTCAAGTTTTTTTAGTGCGGGACTTCTCAATTTAATATGGAGATTTTTATGTACATTAGGATTAAATTGCTAAGAAAGATATGACTGTTTTAAAGGATGTTTTTAGAATCTTTTATCCTAAATTATGTGCTAATTGTGAAAATCTATTGTCTAAAAACGAAAAAATAATATGTACGTTTTGCAGGCACGATATTCCCCTATTTCACCCTACAAACTTCTCTGAAAATAAGATCTCAAAAATATTTTATGGAAGAATTATAGTAGAGAAAGCTACCTCCTTACTTGCTTTTAGAAAAGAGGGGATTACAAAAAAACTCATTCATGCTCTAAAATACAATGGGAATCAAGAAATAGGAGTCTTTTTAGGAAATTGGTTTGGAGAAATTCTCAAAAATAACAATGCATTTGATGACATAGATTGTATAATTCCTGTAGCATTACATCCAAAAAAACAAAAGCAAAGAGGGTACAATCAAGTTTCCAAATTTGGAAAAACCTTAGGGGATCATTTAAACAAACCATTTCTAGAAGATCTTTTATTGAGAACAGCCAAATCAAAAACCCAAACTTTTAAAACTCGTTTTGACCGTCTTGATACCATTGACGCCCTATTTCATGTAAAAAATAAAGCACTCTTAAAAAACAAACATATTTTATTAATCGATGATGTAATTACTACTGGAGCAACTATAGAAGCTTGTGCAAAAGAATTACAAAAAATTAAAAACGTAAAAATTAGTATTTTAACAATGGCGTATACAGAGTAAAATTTTTAGTTTTTAAATCAAAAATATATCGTTAATTTGTATAAAATTACTTTTTTGTGAAACCTTTTTTTAGATTTATTTATTTTAGTATTTCCATTTGTATTTTGATCAACTGTGCAAGAACAGGAAGGCCTGAAGGGGGGCCAAAAGATGAAGATGCACCTTTATTTGTTGTAGCAAATCCTCCTTATGAAACTGTTAATTTTAATGATAAAGAAATAAAATTAAACTTTAACGAATTTATTAAACTGAAAGATTTAAACAAGCAGCTCATCGTATCTCCTCCATTGAAAAATCCCTTACTAGTGTCTCCACAGGGATCTGCAAGTAAATCCTTAACCCTAAAGATTCTTGATACCTTGGAAGAAAACAATACTTATATCATAAACTTTGGAAATGCTATTGAAGACAATAACGAAGGAAATAAGTTGGAGAGTTTTAAGTATGTTTTTTCCACAGGAAATTTTATAGATTCTCTTTCATCTGCTGGAAAAGTTAAAGATGCTTATTTAAATAAGGATTTAAAAAGCACGAATATTTTGTTGTACAAAATAGACAGTTCTTTTAATGATTCTATCATTTATAAAAAGAAACCTAACTATGTAACCAGTACTTTGGATACTTCTTTATTTAATTTCACAAATCTCAAAGAAGGGAAATATTTGATGACAGCCTTAAAGGAAGTTACTAACGACTATCTTTTTAACTCAAGAATAGATAAAATAGGCTTCTATAATGATACTATTATTTTACCAAAAGACAGTATTCTAAAAAATCCTATCGTTCTATTTAAAGAAACACAACCCTATAAGTTCAAACGCGCAAAAGAGGTCTCTAAAGGTAAAATAGCATTTGGTTACGAGGGACAAATAAAGGATTTACAGGTAAAATTACTTTCTAAAACCCCTGATAACTTCAAAAATATTTCTAAGTTTGAGATTGATAAAGACACCTTAAATTATTGGTTTACTCCTTTTGAAACTGATTCCTTAAACTTCATCATTACAAACCAACAAGTTACAGATACCATCACGGTAAAGTTGCGAAAGAAAAAAATAGATTCATTGCTATTTAATTCTTCTGTTGGAAGAGTAATTCATTTTAGAGACACCTTATTTGTCGAGACTAACAATCCAATTGTAGCAGTTGATACCTCTAAGATTAGCCTCACAGATAAAGACACCGTTTCGGTTTCTTATGCTAGTTACATTTCCAAAAAGAAAAATAAAATTGCATTCCTTTTTAACAAAAAACCTGAACAGAAATATTCATTGAACATACTTCCCGAAGCTTTTTTTGACATTTTCGACCAAAAAAATGATACCCTAACTTACAATTTCAATTCAAAAGAAATTGAAGATTATGGGAGAATTACTATCAAAATTGAGAACCCATTTTCTCAAAATCTAATTATTGAACTCCTAGAAGGAAAAGATAAAAATACACTCGTAGAAAGAAAATTAATTTCTAAATCTCAAGAAATCAGGTTTGATCTTTTAGAACCCAAAACATACTATATAAGAGCGATTATTGATACTAATAAAAACAATCGGTGGGACACCGGAAATTACTTGTTGAAGCAACAGCCTGAAAAAGTCATTTACTTTGCTGAAGAACTAAAATTAAGGGCTAATTACTTCTTAGATGGTAATATTTTTATGATTGATCGTTAAAGTAAATTTTGGAATTACCTCAGAAATGTTGTAGTTTGCAAGCAGAAAAAGAAAAAACCCCCTAATACCCCTAAATTTTGAAAAAACCCATCACAGTTATTGCTACAATTTTGTGTATCTATCAATTTAATGCACAAAACTTAAATCATGATCTAGGAATCCTTGTTGGTTCTACAAACTTACAATCAGATTATGGAGTTCCAGAAAGCATCCTTGGCTCTTTCACAAACAATGGCACCTCTTTATCTATTGCTCATTATCTTGGTTTTTCCAACGGTTATTCACGTTGGAACCGACGTAAATTGTTTGATCATCTTAGAGTAAAAACCGAAATTAAATACCTCATTAATGGCAATTTTGAGCATACCGGTAAGTATTCTAAAAAAAACAATTCTAATGCTGAAAAACTGAGCGCCATGAAGGGTAGTTTAAAAATGTTTGATCTTGGTATAAACTTGGAGTATTATATGTTCTCAGTAGATGAAATTAATAATTTTAATTATAGTACTTATCTAAATCCATACGTCAGTTTTGGGTTTAAGTATTCATTTTACACAAATGGCATCACCTCTGAATTGGGAAATTGGGAAGAAGATAGAACCCTTTTAGCAGATTGGTACTCTGGAAAAGTTGACCTCGATGTTGGAAAAAACAACGCTTTTTCTTTCTGCTCAGGTATAGGGATTCGAAATATGTTGACACCAAAAATTGATTTAGTTGCACAAGTTTCATTTCAGTATTTTTTCTCTGACTCAATTGATGGTTTGATTCATACAAAAAATGATAGCTCAGTAAATATTCAACTTGGCATTATTTATCAACTAAACACTAAATAAAAACTTCTATAAAAACTTTTTTATAGCTCTAATAATTCCATAATGAATTCCTTCATGGAAGTTATTAAAAACCACTGCAGATTCGAAGGAATTTAAAACAACCCCTGCACTGGTAGCATATTCGGTAAAATTCTGAAAAATTCCTGCTTCAAAATCTTCTTCTAGGGTATCTGGTAGGGCTACAAATAACTCTTTTACCTCTTCAAACTCTTCTTCTGTAAAGTTTTTGGTTGGCAATGTTCCTTTTTTATACATACTTATCAAATCGTCTGAACACAAGCAATTTAAACTCGATAATTTATAATGTAATAATTGTTGTGTAACGACTAGGTGTGCAATATTCCATGCAATGTTATTTTTGAAACCATTTGGAATTTCATGAATTTGCGCCAGGGTTAAACCATCCAATTCTTTGAGAGCTAACAAGCGAGATTTTCTTAATACATCGAATTCTATCTTCATTTTTATATGTAATTTTGTTTTGTAAATATACCATTATAAATAATGAAAAAAGTCTATTTTTTACAAACTTGTGATACCTGTCGAAGAATTTTAAAAGAAGTTCTTGTTGACGGTTTTGATCGACAAGAAATAAAAACTCACAATATTACTCCTACTCAATTAGAAGAAATGTACCGTCTGTCTGGAAGCTACGAAGCACTATTTAATAAACGTGCCAAGCTATATAAGGCAATGGGATTAAAAAACCAACCCTTAACCGAGACTGATTATAAACAATTTATTTTAGAGGAATACACCTTTTTAAAACGGCCTGTTTTTATTGTTGATGATCAAATTTTTATTGGAAATAGTAAAAAAGTAATTGAGGAACTGAAAGCTACAATTAATTAGTTTTTTTTATCCAGGTTTTTGTTCTTAAGAGTGCATTTTCTCTAATATCTTGCCAAAAGAGATTGATATCTCCTGAATGATAGTTTTCAATAAAAGACATCAAAAAACGCATTGGAAATTTTGGGTTTGTACTCCAAATTAATCCATCGGTTACTTCAATTTTTAAGGCATTTTTGTACAGTTTTTTGTCAGTATACAAAAACCCTTTATGCTGTTTTAATCTCGTAGATTTTTGATCGTCCCAAGTAATTGGATTGGTTGTGACACTTCCTTTAAAAAAGTCTTTTTTTTGGGGATATGCTCCTTTCTTGTAAGTATTCCAACCGACAAAACCTCCAATATCATTCGGTTTTTCCATTGGTTTCATGGTTTTATAAAGGGTTGGCTGTATAACTGTACCAACAATATATGCTGCAATTAATTTTTGTTGCAAGGGTTTATTATCAAAAAAATCTCTTAATAGAAATTTAGTATGTGTTGAGCCCTGACTATGACTCACAATAAGAATAGGCCTACCATTGTTGTATTTTTCTAAGTAGGTTTCAAAAGCCTTTTTAACATCAGCATAGGCCAATAAAAGAGCTTCTTTTCCACCAACATCTAACATTGAATAAGATCGAATGTGTGCCTGTCTATAATAGGGAACATATAATTTACCCGAAGTAGTAAATGCAGACGCTTGAAATAATACAGCTTTATTTATTACTTTATCCTGCTGTTTTTTGTCATCTAATGGCACATTCCATCTCAAATCCTCTTTTTCAGTATTTAAAGTAGGGTATACATAAAAAACATCTGCTTGTAACGTATCTATTTGTGTCGATGAAAACTGTTTTAATTCTTTTGAATATGTGTTTGGAAGCACTGCCCAATTTTCTTCTTTATGATAGTCAGGAGCCGAGGGTGTTTTTACTGAACTGAATGCCGGAATTACATACGTTGATTTACAACTCTGTAAAAAAGAAACTAAAAAAATTAAAAAAATGATTTTTTTCATCTAGCTATCTATTGATTGATATAAGTCCATTAAATGAGTGGCTTCTTTTTTTGCACTCCAATTTGAGATAATTTCCTCTCTAGCGGGCTTTCCTAAATGTGGAATTTCTTTTTTAATAGACTGTAATAACAAATTTTCTAATTCAGAAATATTTCCTGGTTCAAACAAATATCCATTTTTTGAATGCGATATTAACGACGAATGAACTCCTACATTTTTAGTTGCAATCACAGAACATCCGCAAGACATCGCTTCTGCTGTTACCAAAGAAAACCCTTCAGAAATACTAGGCACTACTGTAATTTTTGAAGCCTGATAGTAAGAAATAATATCTGAGGTTTCATCAATAAAATAAAGTTGATTTTCAATTTTATTCTTTTCTCCAATCGCCTTTAACTCTTCTAAAAAAATAGGGCTATCCACCTTTCCTACAATTACTAGAGCCCAATCTTTGTGGCTTTTTAAAACATTTGCCGCTTCCAACAAGGTATCATGTCCTTTTGCTTTGCGAACTCTTCCTGCACACAAAATAATATTTTTTTGTTGAACATTGGGTAATGTAACTTGGTCTTTTGGGGAAAACAAGTGTACATCAACTCCATGAGGTACAATGGCATTTGAAATCCCTAAATTTTCACTCATACTCTTTATGAGTGTAATTACTTTATCTGCTTTTTGAAGTAAAAACTTTGTCACTCCAGAAGGAACTGTCTCTGCATGTCGAGTAGCAAAGAGTGTAAATTTTACACCTAAAAAACGATAGAAAAGCATTCTTATGATTTCATTGTTTCTATGACAATGAACAACAACTTTTCTTTCGGAACGCATGAATGATTTTAATTTTGCGTACGAAATTTTGTCCCCTTTTACATTGTAACCATAAATATAAGTTTCAAATTTTTCGTTAAAAAAAGGAACTACATTTTCAATACTTCTGGTTATACCAGTTCTACGTTTGTGAAAATGTGTATGAACTAAAATAGGTTTCACTTGAGAATTTTAAATAAATTTGCGTTCAATAATTTCTAAAAAACGTGCCTCTAACTCTTCTTGTTCAGACCAATCATAGTCAGGTTTTACCATTTTTTTTATAAATTTCTTTGCCTCTTTTTCCGAAGTGTATGTATTTAATTGAGAAAGCACTCTGTTGAAGTCTTCTTGGCTGCCATCAAAAAGATTTTTAACAAAAGTAATTCTGTCATTTAAACCTATCTGAATGTTTATTGCTAATGTATCGTTTAAGGCTTTTGGAACTGGTAAATCGAATAAAGTAGCTATTTCGTCTACAGGAATCGTGTCTTGTAATTCTTCTTCTAGCGTCACTGTTTTAGTTATGTCCTTATGATCCGCGTCAGAGTTGTCAGAAATAGTCTCTTTTGGAGGCTCTTCTTCTGAAGATATTAACGCTTCTAATTCGTCAAAGGGTTGTTCTATAATTTCATCAACAGTTCCCTCAGATGGCGACTCTTCAGAAACCTCAACTTCATTTGTTCCTTTTTTGAGTTCTTCTTGAGAAATAGTTTTATCGATCTCAGAAGCCACTTCTTCATCTGCCGCTTTGAGTTCTTTGAGTTCTAATGCTTTTGTTACTTTAGAAAGAATTTCCTTCTTAGAGAGGTTTTGATCTGGAGTTGAATTCACGTATTCTTCCACAAATGCCAATAATGATAGTTTCTCATATATAACTTTCGATTTTTCTTTTAAAGCAAACACATCGCCTCTATTCTTCATTTGTAAAATGCTATGTGCCAAACTCATTAAATCAGTTTCTAATCTTTTGTGCATAAGTTGTATGTTGAAGTTATTTTTTACTCGTAAATATTCATAAATTTGTTAAAATTCAAAGTAATCGTACATTTAATACTCTAAAGCCTAAAATTACAAAATGTTTCTTGAAAATACAGTAAATCATACAGAACAATTTGGTTGGATTGAAGTTATTTGTGGCTCAATGTTTTCTGGTAAAACGGAGGAATTAATTCGAAGATTAAAACGGGCACAATTTGCAAAACAACGCATTGAAATTTTTAAACCTACCATTGATGTTCGTTATGACCAACAGGAGGTTGTCTCTCACAATGACAATAGAATTCGTTCTACTCCGGTGCCGGTTGCTTCAAATATTCTTTTGCTTGCAAATGATGTCGATGTGGTTGGTATTGATGAAGCACAGTTTTTTGACGATGGAATTGTTGCTGTTTGTAATGATTTAGCCAACAGAGGAATTCGAGTAATTGTAGCGGGGCTAGATATGGATTTCAAGGGAAATCCTTTTGGACCAATGCCTGCTTTAATGGCTACCGCAGAGTATGTTACCAAAGTACACGCTGTGTGTACCCATACAGGGAACCTAGCAAGTTACAGTTTTAGAAAAGCATCCAATGACGATTTGGTAATGTTAGGTGAAAACCAGGAATATGAACCTTTGAGCAGAGCAGCCTATTTTAAGGCAATGAAAAATCAGCAACATGAAAGAGATGCTGAAAACAAAAAAATTACAGATGAATAATCATGTAACTGTTTTAGAAATTAATGGAAATGCTTTAGTTCATAATCTAAATTATTTCAAACAAAAATTACAACCAAAAACAAAAATCTTAGCTGTTGTGAAAGCTTTTGGTTATGGAAGTGATGCCCTACAAATTGCTGAATTTTTAAAAGATAAGGTCGATTATTTTGCTGTTGCGTATACGAATGAGGCAATCGCTTTACGCAAAGCCAACATAAAAAATCCAATTTTGGTTTTACATCCTCAAATACCAAATCTACAGGATATAATTAACTTTGAGTTAGAGCCAAACTTATATAGTTTCAGCATTTTTAATGCTTTTTTAAAATTAGCCAAAAAAAATTCATTATCAAATTACCCAATTCATATAAAATTTAACACAGGCTTAAATAGATTGGGTTTTCACTTTAAAGATATTCCTAAGATAATTACCTCCTTAAAAGAAACGACTCATGTAAAGGTGGCTTATCTATTTTCTCACTTAGCAGCTAGTGAAGACAAGAACGAAGAGCATTTCACAAGAAATCAAATTCATGACTTTACCAAAATATCCATAGAATTTAATAAAAGTTTAGACGATACCCCCATGCTTCATATGCTGAATACCTCTGGTCTTATAAACTACCCAAAAGCACAATTTAACATGGTTAGAGTTGGTATTGGTCTTTATGGTTTTGGAAATAGTGAAAAAGAAACGGCTAAACTTCAAAACACCCACAATTTAAAGTCTATTATTTCTCAAATTCATACTGTAGCAGCAGGAGAAACTGTTGGCTATAACAGAGCTTTTATAGCCACTAGACAAAGTAAAACCGCAACGATTCCTGTTGGTCACGCGGATGGTTTATCTAGAAAATTAGGAAATAAGAAAGGATATGTGCTAATTAACAATCAAAAAGCACCAATTATTGGGAATGTTTGTATGGACATGATCATGGTAGATGTGACAAAAATAGATTGTAAAGAAGGGCAAGAAGTAATTATTTTTAATTCTCAAGAAATGATACAACATATGGCTGATGTTTCGGAAACAATCCCATATGAAACTTTAACTAATATTTCTCATCGCATTACAAAAACCTTAACCGTTTAATATTTTTCGAAGTATTGAATAAAAGGAACCGTAATTGATCCTGTTATCACTCTTCTGAATGGGTATTTAAATTTTTGATAAACTGCTCAGTGGTGAGTCCTTTTTCAACAGAGAAGTTCCCAATTTTTGTTCTTCTTAAAGCAGATAAATGGGCTCCAGACCCTAAAGCCAACCCAAAATCATAGGCTAAAGATCGAATGTAAGTTCCTTTGCTACAAACTACTCTAAAGGCTACTTGCGGGAGGTTTATTTGTGTTATTTCAAATTCAGATATACTGACTATTCTCGCTTTTATTTCTGTTGTTTCCCCTTTTCTTGCCAACTCATAAAGACGCTTGCCCTCTTTCTTGATTGCAGAAAAAATTGGAGGTTTTTGTTCAATATCCCCTATAAATTGGGATGCCGTTTTATATAATAACTCTTTTGAAATATGTGCTGTTGGGAATACCTTATCAATATCGGTTTCTAAATCATAGCTAGGAGTTGTAGCTCCCAATGTAAATACGCCTGTATATTCTTTTTGTTGGGCTTGATAACGATGAATTTGTTTGGTTTGTTTTCCTGTACAAATAATTAACAATCCCGTTGCCAACGGATCTAGAGTGCCGGCATGACCCACTTTAATTTTTTTGAGTCCAAAACGTTGTCGAATTTCCCAGCGAATTTTATTTACAACCTGAAAAGAGGTCCAAGTAAGTGGTTTGTCAATTAATAACACTTGACCCTCTTTAAATTCTTCCTCAGTTATTTGTGCTGAATTTTGTACCATTTTAATTTGTAAGCGCATAGACAATTGCAATCCCTCCTACAATTGTACAGTAGATTGAAAAATAAGACAATTTGCTTTTTTTAACTAAAGAAATCATCCAATTACAAGCCAGTAGTCCAGATAAAAAAGCCGCAATAAAACCCATGGCAATAGGAACTATTTCGGAGGAGTGGAAGTTTAAATCTCCACTTAAAACATCTTTTCCTATTTTTCCAAAAATTAAAGGGACCACCATTAAAAATGAAAATTTAGCAGCTCTGGTTCTATCGACGCCCAATAAAACCGATGCAGAAATGGTTGCACCAGACCTAGAAATACCAGGTAACATAGCTATTGCTTGAGAAATACCTATGAGTATCGCATTAGAAATTGACACCTCTTTATTTGTATTTTTTGCTTTGTCTGCCAATAACAATAACAAAGCTGTCAACAACAACATACAGCCAACTAATCCTATTTTTCCTCCAAAAAAAGATTCTAATTCTTTTTCAAAAAGTAAGCCCACAATTACAGCAGGAAGCATCGAAATAATTATTTTTAGAGAAAACTTGCATTCATCATTCCATTGAAATTGAAACAGTCCTTTACAAATCTCTATAATTTCTTTTCTAAAAATAACAAGAGTGCTTAATGCCGTTGCAAAGTGTAAAACTACCGTAAAGGTTAAACTCTCCTCTGGTACGGAGGTATCTCCTAAAATTGCTTTTGCCAATTCTAAATGCCCACTAGATGATACTGGTAAAAATTCTGTTAAACCCTGAACTACACCAAGGATTATTGCCTCAATAATATCCATTTTTATTGATTGGGATTAGCTAAAATTGCATAGATTTCAATTCCTAAACCTATGATCACTAGGGTTGGTGCTAAACGAATTCGTTGCCAATTGTATATCTCTTCATTAAAAACCTCTGGAGAGTCACTTCCACCTCCTGACATGAATATAAAGCCTGATACAATAAAAATGAGCCCAATGATCATTGTTCTATAATTTTTTTTACCGAATAAAAAAGCTGGTTTTTCTGACTTTTTGTGTTCCATATTGCTAATAATAAAGTTCGTCTGTTTGTAAATTTAAAAATCGTTGTGTTGCTAAAAAAGTACTTCCCCAAGTAATTATAAATGCTGAGATTAAAACTCCCCCAACGATATATGCAAGGGTAACATAATCTTCGATTAATTCTAAACTTGGAGCATATAAATCTAAATAATAAATAAAGAACGACAACCCGATGAGTGCTATAAAAGCACCAAGCATTCCTAATTTTATACTTCTCCATATAAAAGGTTTCCTTATAAAACTTTTGGTAGCTCCAACCATTTGCATGGTTTTTATATTAAATCGTTTAGAATATACCGATAACCTAATTGAACTATTTATTAAAATCATGGCAACTAAACCAAAAAAACCACTCACAATTAACAACCAAAAGCTTATCCGCTGAATGTTTTTTGTGAGAAGATTGATTAATAATTTATCGTAAGAAACAGCCGCTACAAAAGCATTTTTTGAAAACTGCTTCTCTAATTGTTGCATTTTTGACGGAGTCACAAAATCTGCCTTCAAATAAATGTCTAAGGCATTTTTCAAAGGATTTTTTCCTAAAAAATTTAAAAAATCTTCTCCTATTTCTTTGCTATAAATTTTTGCTGCTTTTTCTTTACTCGTGTATATTATTGTTTTGGTAAACGGTTCTTTTTGAATAGACGCTTTTAAATCATTTCTCTTTCCTGGAGAAACATCATCTTTTAAGAACAATGTAATTGCAACTTTTTCTTTTACTCGATTGGCAACAAAAGTCGATTTTAACACAACCAATCCCAATACCCCGACCATAAAAAGAACTAGTGCAATGCTAATTACTACTGAAAAATAGGAAGATTTCAATCGTCGTTTTTGGTAAGAATCAAAGTTAGAAGACATTTTGTAAAATAATTTTAAAATTGCAAGATACTAATTCGTGAGTATTTGACAGTATAATTAATCGATCTCTTGGCACAATTCAATAAGAACACCATTTGTAGATTTTGGATGTAAAAACACCACTAACTTATTATCTGCCCCTTTTTTTGGAATTTCATTTAAAACAACAAATCCTTCCTTTTGGAGTCTCTTTACCTCCTCTTCTATATCCAAAACAGCAAATGCGATGTGATGAATTCCTTCCCCTTTTTTTTCTATAAATTTTGCAATTGGACTTGTTGGATCTGTGGCTTGTAATAATTCAATTTTATTGGGGCCCGATGCAAAAAATGATGTTTTTACTCCCTCTGAAGCAACCTCTTCTATTTTATAATTCGGCGCTCCAAACAGAGAGGCAAATAATTTATTGGATTTTTCTAAATTTTTTACAGCAATCCCAATGTGTTCAATTTTTCTCATAAAGTAAAAATATAAAAGATCTTACAAAAATCAGTTTTAAAAGCGTTTATCTTTCTTCTTTAAATTGATAATTGCATAAAGCGAACAGCTTTATTGCTAAAATATTCACAACCTCTAACTATTAGAGTAGAAATTCCTATATTTTAAAACCTTCTTTTATTATTTTGATGGGTCGTTAGACTCCAAAAAACTAGTTATAATACCCTGATTACTTGAATCTAAACCCTATGAATCACCAAAAACAGTGAGACAAATACCCAAAAACAGTGAGGCTAAAATTTCACTAATTTCAGTGATTGACAAGTCCTTTTTTAAATCATATCTTTATTAAAAATCTATGGGGAATAAATTATTCACTTTATAAAAACAAAGAAAAATCAGGTAGTTCAAAATAAAAAAAAGACCCCTATGAAAAACTTAAAAAGAAAATTACTTCTCACTTTCATGATTTTAAATACAATCGCTCTTCTGTACTTGGTTTGCGAAATATTGCAGAACTTTTCGCAAATTTAAAATCTTCTGAGGCTATTGAATACCAAATAACTTTCTAAAAGAAGTCTCCTTGGAAAAAAATTTTACGGCTTCAAAAAACTTGAAAAGGACAATCATTTAAAACCACATTCACAGAATAAATATGGGTTTTAGGTTATTTTACTTCGTAAAAAAACCATTTCATCTAAATAGCTACTCTTTATTTTCATTCATAGATTTTCATTCATATTTTAGTAAGAAAAGAGAACAAAAGTTCCTGTTATTCGGAAAGAAAGACCTGTAAAGAGGAGGGTTATTTTTCATATAGGGAGTTTAGAACATTAAAACTATGAACAGAACAATACTATCAATATCCTTATTCATTTCAAGCTTCATCTATTCACAAAACGCATTTGAAAATTGGGATAAAGATTATACATACAGGGATGCTAGAAAAATAATCCAAGGAGAAACTGAATATGCCAAAGAAGTTGAAAAGGACACAACACAAGGTCATTACTATGTTGCAATGGAAAAATTTAGATTTTTAGCAGAATTTACTGGAAATGAAAGAAAAATTGAATCCGATGTTTTTAACTCTATGATTAGAGTTTTAAAAATCAAAACTGGAAATTCAGATATTTTGAACGAATTAGTGTCTAGAGAATATGAATTTGACATTGGAAATTCTAAAATATGGATGCCAATACAAGATCAACTTTTGGAACCTTTTAAAAGCGAAGTTAAGAAGGGAGAAAAAGTTTTACTATACTGCTTGTTTACCAATGAACATAAATTTGACGGCGGTATTATCAATACTTTTTTGATTTCAGAATTTTTGACTGAATGGGAATAAAAAAAAGTTTTACAATAATGACTATAAGTAATTGTTGGTTTTCGACTACTTATAAAAATCCTTATGGATTTTCAGTTTGGTGTGTACTTGCAAGGTTAAGTGCTAACCCACGTAACTAATCATATACAAACACGTTACAAACAATTAAAAATTCAAATGACAAACTTGATTTTACATATACCACATTCATCCGATAAGATACCTTTTGACACAGGGTATGTGGTAGACAGGAAAGTACTTGACCAAGAAATTATCAAATTAACAGACTGGTATACAGATGACCTTTTTTTATTTGAAGATAGCATAATTGTCAAGGCTGACTTCTCAAGAATATTTTGCGATACTGAAAGGTTTTCTGATGATAGCCAAGAGGTTATGGCAAAATATGGTATGGGTGTATTATACGAAAAATCAGATGATGGTTCTGTAATTAGAGAAATTAATACAAAACTTAGAGAGGATATACTAAACAATTACTATTGGCCTCATCATGAGAAGTTGAACCAAGCAGTTGAAGAACAATTAGAATCTAATAAGAAAGCATTAATTGTTGACTGTCATTCTTTTCCAAGTAAACCCCTTATTAGAGACCTAAATCAAGAAAAAAATAGACCCGATTTTAATATTGGAACTGACTCTTTTCACACACCTGATTACCTGATTGAGAAATCTAAAGAATTTTTTAAAAATAAGGGATATACTCTAGGTGTTGATTGGCCCTATAGTGGATCAATAGTTCCTTTAAAACATTACCATAGATCAAAAAATGTTGAATCAATAATGCTTGAGATTAATAGAGCTCTTTATTTAAATGAACCAGGAAATCAAAAGTCAAGCAATTATATAAAAGTTAAAGAAACTGTAACGGAGTATTTAAAAATAGTAAAAACAGCTTGTAACAATCAATAAAAGGCATTAAACCCTCCTTTTATTTCAACCGTTCAAAAAACTCTACCCTTTCTACTTTTTAGCATGGATCATGATTTGATCTAGTTCATAAGTTCCATCAAAATTACTATTCCCAGTTCCTGTATATTTAAAGGCAATAGAAGCAGTTCCTGCATAGGAGGAAATATCAATATAGGTTGAATGCACCCACTTTTTAAAAGAAACACCATTGGAAACAATTTTAGCGGGTAAACGGGTCCAAGTTGCTTGCTTTATATGGTCTTTGTTTCCATCAAAATCGGTAGAAATAAATACTTCTAATTTACTGCCATTTGCAAAACTATTTGAGGTTTCAAAAGATAAAAACTCTTGCGATGTTGTCTCTAAATTCACTCCTTCTGTAATTAACCAAGAAATTGTAAGATCATCAGTAGAATTTTTAGATCCAATTCTTGCCGCTTTACTTTGCGAATAAGAATCTGCGTAAGATCTCCAAGACTTCGTCCCCTGCTCGCGATAATTAAGCCAATTCGGTATTTCAATATCACCAGATTGGGTCTCAAAATTTTCTTCTAATAAGATTGTTTTAAAATCATCCATGGGTAAGGGAGAACATCTTTCATCATCCATTTGAACATCACTAGTGTCATTTAAATTTAACACGATAAAATTCCCTCCATAATCTTTAGAAACGATTGCATTTATCGATCCTGCATTTTCAGGTAATGTTTGATATGCGAAGCTTGAAAAAGAACTGGTTTCTATGAGTAAATCATCATAGCCCAAACCTAAACAGGTTTGAATTTTACGTTGGGTATCAAAATCTTCTGATGGATCTATATAAGATTTTCCTTTTAAATTAGACTCAAAAAAAACATTTTCTAACCGAATAAAAGTTCCAATATTGCTCTCATTTAAGCTAGCAAAATCAACTTTTTTTGGGATTATTTCTTCTACAACCGTTGTCCTAAAGATGTGTTTCGGGATTTGATTTACAGAGATATAGTCTATTTCTCTAACTTCCGTAGATTTTGTTTTTCCTCCAATTGTAATGAGTCCGTCTCCAGAATTTACCTCACCAACATACAACCCCTTTAAACGGATATAAATTTCTCTCCCAATATTAAATTTATTATAACTCTTGTTTAAATTTAAACTGACTTTTATTCCTGCATTGGGGTTTTTTGGCGCATCTTGCATATAAAATTCTTTGTAAAAATTTCCAGTTTTATCAGAAGAAACAACATATCCTTTGACCACTATATCAGAAAAAATTTCTACAGGAAGATTCCCGGTTATGTAGAGCTCTTTCACCTGCTTGATAGTTTTTAATTGAAGAGTCCCTTTTGAGATACTATCTAAAATAAGATTTACAGAAGTATTTTCTTCAACTCCTAAACTTTCTGGCACTGTAAAATCTCCATCTTCTACACAAGTAATAAAGGAGATACTTGCAATTAAAACGAATGTTAATCTAATTGTTTTATTCTTTTTCATTTTTGCTATTTTTTATCTTTTAAAAAGAAACCTTTATATTCATGAAGTAGGTAGTTCCTCTTCCATACCAGTATTTATTTCCGAAAAGGGGTTTCTCTAGTGATGTATCTTCTAATAATTGTCTGTAATTGGCATTTCTTCCTTGTTCAAATCCTCCAGACTTGTAGCTTTTATTTAATAAATTATTTACGGTTACAAAAACACTTATATAATATTTATCAATTTTATAAGACTTTCCTCCAACAAGATTTACAAGAGAATAGGGAGCAAACTTTTCTTGAGCTAAAAGAGCGGAAGCAGTCTCTATATCGTAATCTAAAAAAGGCAAACCATCGTGATCTGTATAAAAATTACGAGATCTGTTTAAAGGTGAAATATCAATGAATGAGTTCTCGAAAAAATTTACAGTCGCTCCCACCCACCAATAGCTCGGATCTCTGTATTCGAACCCAACAGAATAGGCCTTTTGTGGTCCTGTAGCTAATTTATAATTACTAAGGTATACTTCTCCAAAATCTTTAAATCCATTCACGAAACCAGCGACTAAAGAAGCGGTATCTGACTCTGTGGTTAAATATAAAAGGGGGTTATTAGCATATGTATGTTGGCCCAAAGAAACAACCCCTTTTAATTTAAATGCAGAAGTTATTTGTGCTTCAATACCAAATTCTAGGCCGAGATGTTTTTTGTTAATTCTATGAAGAATTTCTTGAACAAACGCCGAATTATCCCCTCCAACTCCATCAGCAAAATAAAAAGAAATTTCTGTTGCATCTTTTATTGAGGCATAATAGGCTGTTAGTTTTGAGGTGATTATTGGATTTCTAAAAACATAAGTAATATCTGTTGAAAAGATTTTTTCGCTTTGCAAATCTAGGACTACATTGTTATTTTCTCTTGGGTTCGAAAAGGTGTTTTTAATTGTTGGAGCCAACGTTAAATAAGCAGCATTGATATCGAACAAATGTCGTCCCGTAAATTTATAGGTTGCTCCTGTTTTAAAACCATAATTCATAAATTTTTTCTTCTCTGATGCCCCAAGTGAATTGTCTAAAAAACTTCCATTTTGATACAATCCAACTCTCTGATGTGAAGTGCTAGAAATCTGTAAGCTTATAAAAAAATCTATTGGATTGGATACAAATTGAGCTTGTGAGAACGCAGAAATAATTTCAGAATTTAAGTTGAAGTTATATTTGAATTTATCTCCTTTACCCACCAATCTATTCGGATTTAAAAGATTGTTTTGTTTTTCGTCTTCATTAGCTCCAAAAGGATCAATGTCTAAATAACCTTTACCTCCCAATACATCTAAAACATTTGCAAAATTCTCAGAGCGCAAACGTTTATAAGCTATTTTCCCATTCAAAGATAGTTGTTCGTTGATATCAATCATTACAATTGAATTGATTGTAAATTGTTTGTCATCATTTCTATCTTCATATAAAACATAGGCATTCTCTATACCTGAATTTTTATTTGTAATGTTTGCATCAAAAACACTACTCCAATCTATTTGCCCGTTATTTATAAAATTATTTTGAGCAATATACCCTCCTTTAAAATCTTCTTTTCTGAAAAAATAACTCGGTAAATTGTGATAATACGTTGGGCTTGGGTTGGCCCCTCCATTATAATCTATTCTACTGTTTGAAATCTTCCCAAATTGATAAGCAATATTGGTATTTATTGCAGTCTTTTCTGAAAAATCCCAATAGTGATTTAACATTAGAATAGGCTCATTGACTTCTTTAATTCTTGAATTTATTTTCCCCCCATTTAAAAAACCCCAATATTCATTGTATTTAATTCCTTTTAAATCAATTACCTCTTGTGTATTTGGTGACGATTTACCTCTTCTATTTGGAGTAAAAAAACCCGTGAAATTAATACTGGTTTTATCATTTATTTTTTTCTCAACAGAGGTAAACATGGAATACGCATTGTAAGAAGTTCCTTCATGAAATCCCTCATTCCCCACTCTTCTACTCCCAGAAAATGTAAAAACCCAGTCATTTTTTAAAATACCACTAGTGTAGGTAGCCATCATTCTGTGTTGATAAGTCCTATTAGATGAGGAGTAGGATACCCTTACACCTGGTCGTTGTTCTGATGCTCTTGTATTTATATTGGTGGAACCCAAAATACCTCCAAAAGTATGGTCTGAAGGAGTTAAACCACTTCTAAATTCCTGATCTCTAAGTACATCATTTAAGCCTCCCCAATTACTCCACTGGGGTCTTCCATTGTACATTTTATTCATTTCAACACCGTTAATTAGGACCTTCCCGTTTCTAGAATCAAATCCTTTAACTTTAAAAAATGAAGCGCTAAATTCGAATGCGGCAGTTCTTAGAAAAACATCCATTGATGATTGCAAGAGCCCAGAAATATTATCTGCAGAACTTATATCGTCATTTAATTCATCATCTGTCAGTTTAATTATACTGAGATCTTGAACCTCTTGAACTTTCTTAAACAACAAAATAATTCCTAAATCTAATGGAGTATCTGATAACTCTATTAAAATATTTTGAGTTGTATACCCAACCAATTTTATTTCTAAAATAGCTTTATTTTCTTGTAAATTCTTAATCAAAAAACTCCCTTTTAGATCGGTAGATTCAGTAAGATCAGTGTTTTTTACTCGAATTAAAACATCTTTCAGGGGTTGTTTAGAAGTATTTTCTAGAATGGTTCCTTTAACAGTATATTGGCCATAGACTCCAATACAGGGAATTAACAGCACGAATGCCGTCATCACAATTTTTTTCATAACAGTGTTGCAGTAATTTTTCTTTTTCTCAATCGCATTTAAATTTAATAAAAAATACCTTCATTCCTAAAAAGATTTTTAGAAACCTCCCCAAACAACATAAGTTTCTTATTTTTACTCTTGAATAAAAACTTACAATGAGTAAAAAAACACTTTTAATATTGCTGTTTTCAGCACTATTTACAACCGGTTTTTCACAGAAAAACGGAAAAAAATATTCGATTCGAACCATTGCTTTTTATAACGTAGAAAACTTATTTGACACCATTAACGATGTCACTAAAAATGACGAAGCAAGTCCAATAATGGAGTTAAAATTGAATAAGTCTAAAGTATATTGGGACAAAATAGACAAACTTAGCAGTACCATCGCTAAAATTGGATTGGATAAAACCAACACAAGCCCTGCAATTATTGGCGTTTCAGAAGTTGAGAATGTAAAGGTCTTAGAAGATTTAATCGCTTCTAAACATTTAGCAAAGAATGAGTATGGAATCATACACTATGATTCTCCAGATAAAAGAGGGATTGATGTTGCATTATTGTATCAAAAAAAATATTTTAACCCTATTTACCACGAGGCTTTTCATCCAAAAATTTATAAAGAAAATCGTAGAATTTTTACCAGAGATCAACTTTTGGTTTCAGGGTATTTAGATGGCGAACTAATTCATCTAATTGTGAATCATTGGCCTTCAAGAAGAGGAGGCGAAGCAGCCAGCAGACCTTACAGAGAAAAAGCAGCTTATCAAAACACACAAATTATAGAAAAAATAAGGGCCCAAGATGCAAATGCTAAAATTTTAATCATGGGCGATTTCAATGACGATCCCACAAATTCTAGTATAAAAAAAGTATTACAAGCAAAAGGTAAAAAGTCAGAAATTAATAAAGGGGATCTATACAACCCTTATGAAGACATGTTTCGCAGAGGTTTTAACACCTTAAAATATAGAGGTAAAATAAATTTATTTGACATGATTTTAATTAGTTCTCCTCTTTTAGATAACGGTGAAAAAGATTTTTCTAGCTATAAAATGTTCAAGGCAATGATTTTTAATAAGCGTTTTCTAACCAACAAAAAAGGAAAATACAAGGGATATCCTTTTAGAAGTTTTTCCAATGGTAGGTATACAGGTGGATATTCTGATCATTATCCAGTATATATGTATTTAATTAAAGAAAATAAGAAGTAGTTAGATGTATAAAATACAAAACCCCGCAACTAAAAAAGTTGCGGGGTTTTTTGATAAAAAATTATTGCCTTTGTAGTATAGTATTTAAGACTTTACAGATTTAAATCTATAATACAAGTATGTGTAAGCGTCACGAGGTATAATTGTAATCCACTTTTTGTGTTTTAAATACCATTTAAAACGTATAGAATTTACTCCTTTTGTTAAGTATGCAGCAATAAAAGGATGTACGTGTAATTGTACTTTTTTATTTTTAGAGTTTGACATAAATTTCTCTAAAGTTCCTTCAATTTTGTCTAACAAAACAATTGGGGCTTCTACTTCTCCATTTTTGTTTGGGTTGGCTTCGGTAGTTTTTATACTCAACTCAGGTCTTACTCTTTGTCTTGTAATTTGAATCAAACCAAATTTCGTTGGAGGTAATATTTTATGCTTTGTTCTATCTAAAGCCATTTTCTCTTTTAAGTGCTGATACAGTTTATTTCTGTTTTCAGCTTTGTGCATATCAATAAAATCTACAACTATAATTCCTCCCATATCACGCAGTTGTAACTGACGTGCTACTTCTGTAGCTGAAATTAAATTTACTTCTAATGCAGTATCTTCTTGAGAACCTGCTTTGTTAGAACGGTTTCCGCTATTGACATCAATAACGTGAAGAGCTTCTGTGTGTTCTATAACTAAATAGGCACCTTTGCTCATAGAAACTGTTTTTCCAAATGATGTTTTAATTTGTCTTTCTATTCCGTATTTCTCGAAAATAGGAGTTTCAGAGGTATGTAATTTTACAATTTTCTCCTTTTCAGGATAAATTTCTTGTAAATACTCTTTTATTTCTACTTTCAGAGTTTCATCATTTGTAACGATGCTTGTAAAAGAATCATTCATTACATCTCTTAAAATAGAAGATGCTCTGTTTAACTCGCTTAAAATTTTTGTGGGTGTATTTGTGTTTGCAATTCTTTTACACATCGTCTTCCAACGATCTAATGAATTTTGCAAATCTCTATCTAACTCTGCTACTTTTTTGCCTTCGGCAACAGTTCTTAGAATAACACCAAAGCCTTTTGGCTTTATGCTTTTTGCTAATCTTTTAAGACGTTCTTTTTCTTTTGGATCTTCTATTTTTTGAGAAACAGAAACTCTGTTCGAAAAAGGAACTAAAACTAAAAATCTACCTGCAATGGACAACTCAGAACTTAATCTTGGTCCTTTGGTAGAAATGGGTTCTTTTACAATTTGTACTAATAGGTTTCTTCCTGTTTTAAGTACATCATTTATACTACCGTCTTTGTTAATGTCTTCTTCCTTTCGGAAATTTTTTAAAGTGAATTCTTTATACTTACCTGTGCTTACTTTCTTTATGAATGTATTTAATGAGTTTACTTGCGCACCTAAATCGTGATAATGTAAAAACCCGTCTTTCGGGTAACCTACATTTACAAAGGCTGCATTTAAACCAGTAAGAACTTTTCCAATTTTGGCTAAAAAAATATCGCCAACTGAAAATTTGTTGTCACTAGTTTCATTATTTAATTCAATAAGTTTTCCATCTCTTAATAAGGCAAAATCAATATCAGATGAAGTTGAACGAATTATTAATTCTGTTTTCATGCTGAAATGGTTTTAACACTACACAAAATTGTGCAGATGGGTTAATATTGTCAGGTATTTGAAATACCATGCGAGGTTAGTTTAACCTCTAATGTCAATGAACTTTTTTTCGCTAAACTATAAACGAAAAAGATAATGAATAATTACTTTTTCTTGTGTCTATTGGCTCTAGCTCTTTTCTTTCTTTTGTGTGTAGAGATTTTTGCTCTCTTTCTTTTTTTACCGCTTGGCATAATGTTTTCGTTTTTTAAACCTTAAAAAGGTTTAGTTAATATTTTTTATTTAACTGCTACTTTGCTTTTTACCCCTTCGGCAAAAGTTTTCGCTGGTTTAAAAGCTGGAATGTTATGTGCAGGAATTTTGATAGTTGTATTCTTCGAAATATTTCTACCTGTTTTTTCTGCTCTTGTTTTAATAATAAAACTACCAAAACCTCTTAAATAAACGTTGTCACCATTTTCTAGTGCATCTTTAACCTCACTCATGAAAGCTTCAACAGTGGCTAATACATCTGTTTTTTCTATTCCTGATTTATCTGAAATTTTTGATACGATATCTGCTTTCGTCATGTCTGTATTTTTACTATATTTTTATTAATTTAATCCCAAAAATGCGGATGCAAATATATGATAATTAATCAACTCCGAAAATAATAACACCTAAATTTATTTGATTTTTAAAATGTAATATTGCAATTCTATTTTTAAATGATGAAATTTTCTAACACATTAATTCAGTGGTACTTACAAAATAACAGGGAATTACCTTGGCGAAAAACGAAGAACCCCTATTTTATTTGGCTGTCAGAAATCATGTTACAACAAACAAGAGTAGCTCAAGGCACATCCTATTATCTGAAATTTGCAGAGGAATTCCCAACTGTTTTTGATTTAGCAAAAGCTAAAGAAAGTACTGTTTTAAAAATGTGGCAGGGCCTAGGGTATTACTCAAGGGCTAGAAACCTTCATTTTACTGCAAAGCAAATTGCAACAGAACTCAATGGTGAATTTCCGTCAACATATAAAGAAATCATAAAATTAAAAGGAATTGGAGATTATACCGCCTCTGCAATTTCTTCTATATGCTTTCAAAAACCAAATGCTGTTGTCGATGGAAATGTATATCGTGTTCTCTCCCGTTTTTTCGGAATTAAAACTCCCATCAATTCAACTGCAGGCATCAAAGAGTTTAAAGAACTAGCACAAACCTTAATTGACAGGAAACAACCTGGTGTTTACAACCAAGCCATCATGGATTTTGGTGCACTGCATTGCAAGCCCCAAAACCCACTATGTGAAAGTTGTGTTTTTAATAATGGCTGCATTGCCTTTCAAAAAAAAACCGTAAAAGACCTTCCAGTAAAAGACAAAAAAATAAAAGTTAGAAAAAGGTATCTTAATTACCTAGTGATGATTTCTAAGGATAAAAAAACCATCTTATCCGAAAGGAAAGGAAAAGGAATATGGCAAGGATTGTATGAATTCCCTTTTATTGAATCCACAAAGACAATTTCCCTAGATGAATTGATTTTAACCCCCGATTTTGTCAAATTAGTTCCCTCTAAAAGCAATATTTCACTTTATAATAAAAAGGAAATTGTTCACAAATTATCACATCAGCATCTACATACTCAATTCTGGGTGATCAATACTAAAAATTCCCCTAAAATAACAGTAAAATGGGAGGAATTAGATGCTTATCCTGTTCCCATTTTAATTGCCAATTTTTTAGTCAATTTTCAAACTAAAAAGTAATTGATTTTTTTAGTACTTTTGATTCTAAAATAGAAACGCTATGGCAGGTACAATAAACAAAGTAATTTTAATAGGGAATCTGGGTGATCAGGTCAAAATGCATTATTTCGACGATAAAAACAGTGTTGGAAGGTTCCCGATAGCCACCAGTGAAAGTTATACTAATAAAACTACAGGAGAAAAGGTAACGACAACCGACTGGCACAATATTGTTGTTCGAAACAAACTTGCTGAAATTTGCGAAAAATACCTGAGCAAAGGAGATAAAGTATATGTTGAAGGGAAATTGAAAAATAGACAATGGGAACAAGATGGAATAAAACGTTATTCTACAGAAATTCAAGTAAGTGAAATGACCTTTTTATCAACTAAAAAAAATGATGAAAACGCCAAGAACTCTCAGACAGCTGCAACACCTTCCACCATCGCTGAAAAATCGATAACAACAGAAGATGACGATTTGCCATTTTAATAAACCAAAACAATAGCATTTGGCTCCAGATCCTGAATTTTTATTTCTTTACTCTTTAAATCTGCAAACCTCTTTAAATGGCTTTGCCCTTATAGTACTGTTATTTTGCTCTGCATTAGTTTCTGGAACAGAAGTAGCTTTTTTCTCTCTTTCTCAAACTGAACTAAACAAACTTTCTAAAAACGGGAAAAAAGAAAATATTGTCGTAAAATTATTACAGAAACCTAGAAAATTATTAGCTACAATTTTAATTACCAACAATTTTATCAATATTCTAATTGTTTTATTGTTTGCGTCACTCTCAGAAACATTATTCAATGATTTTGACAGTCAATTAAACTTGTATTTTTTTAGTTTTCCTGTTCGTTTTGTTTTAGAAATTGTTCTAGTAACGTTCTTAATTCTCTTATTTGGAGAAGTTTTACCAAAAGTCTACGCTTCAAGAAATGCACTTCTTTTCTCAAAGAAAATGTCAAAATTCATCCACACCACAAACATCTTATTAACCCCGTTTAGTTTGCCACTAATTACTTTGACAAAATGGATTGAAAAGAAATTTGGGAGTAAAAATTCTAATTTTTCTGTGGAAACGTTATCTCAAGCATTGGAACTAACCTCTGAAGGAGCAACAACGAAAGACGAGCAAAAAATACTAGAAGGAATTGTAAATTTTGGGAATACTGAAACTGTTCAAATTATGAAGCCTCGTATTGATATTTTTGCACTATCTGATAACGAACCCTATGAAGTAGTATTGGATAAGATTTTAAAAAACGGGTATTCTAGAAATCCTGTCTATAAAGACAACATTGATACTATTATTGGGGTTTTATATGCCAAAGACCTATTGGCTCATTTGAACGAAAAAACGTTTAATTGGCTAGAATTAGTTCGAACACCATTTTTTGTGCCGGAAAACAAAAAATTGGACGATTTATTAAGTGATTTTAGAGAAAAGAAAAATCATTTGGCAATCGTTGTAGATGAATATGGTGGAACGAGTGGATTGGTTACCCTAGAAGATGTAATCGAAGAAATTGTAGGGGATATTAATGATGAATTTGACATTGATGATCTATTCTACTCTAAGATAGATGAAAACAACTATATTTTTGAGGGCAAAACTACAATCAAAGATTTCTGCAAAGTATTAAATGAAGAAGACGATGCTATTTTTGAGGAAGAAAAAGGAGAAAGCGAAACACTTGCTGGTTTTATCTTGGAAATTTGCGGAAAATTTCCAAAAAAAGGAGAAAAAATACCCTTCAAAAACTATTCGTTTACTATTGAAGCACTTGATAAAAAGCGCATCAAACAAATAAAAGCAACCAAAAATGCGTAGGATATTATTATTCATTTTCACACTTGTTGTTTTTTCTTGTACAAAAGATACATTACCCAAACCTTCCGCATTTCTTAGCTTAACATATCCAAAAAAATCCTACGAAAAACTACCTTTAAAAAGACCTTATTCTTTTGAAGTTTTAAAGCATACAATGTTGGTTGACGAAGCTAATTATTGGTTAAAAATTAAATACCCTTCACTAAAAGCCTCTATAGATATTACCTACAGACCCGTAGAAAACAACTTGGAGGAACTGCTTACAGATGCTGAAAAATTAGTTTTTAAACACACCTTAAAAGCAGACCAAATTATTCCAAAAGATTTTGTCAATACAGAAAAAAGAGTTTTTGGTAGCCTATATGAAATTACAGGAAATGCAGCTTCTCAAATTCAATTTCACATTACTGATAGCACAAAAAACTTCCTAAAAGGATCTTTATACTTCTACATAAAACCCAACTACGATTCTATTTTACCTGCTGTAAATTATATTAAAAAGGATATTTTTAATATCATAGAAACGCTTGAATGGGAGGAATAACCTGATTATAAGAAGGTTTTAAAGCCTCTACATATCAAAAAAATGGAAACTAATTATCTTAAAAATCTGTCAGGCTTAATTTTAGCAACCTTATTCATAAGCACCTCTGGTGTTTTGGGTAAATATATTGCCATGCCTTCAGAGGTTATTATTTGGTTCCGATCTGCTTTTGCGATGATTTTTCTGTATGGTTTTTGTAAATCTAGGAAAATAAGTCTAAGAGTTATTGATCTAAAAACACATGTGCCTTTTATAATCAGCTCGCTTTTTACAGCTGGTCACTGGGTGACTTATTTTTATGCATTAAAATTATCAAATGTAGCCATAGGAATGCTCTCTTTATTTACATTTCCAGTAATAACTGCATTGCTAGAGCCTATTTTTATAAAATCAAAGTTGAACCCTGTACACCTTGTTCTTGGTCTTATGGTGCTCATTGGACTGTATATTTTAGCCCCTGAATTTAGTATGGAAAGTTCCGATGTTAGAGGTATTCTATTTGGGTTGTTTTCTGCTTTATGTTATTCAATTAGAATTTTAATTTTAAAACAACACGTTACCCTCTATAACGGAAGCATGATCATGTTTTATCAGACCTTTGTAATCACAATTGTTCTCTTTCCTGTGCTATTTTTCATGGATACTTCCGGTTTTCAATCTCAGTTCCCATATTTACTCTTACTCGCTTTGTTAACTACAGCCATTGGACACAGTTTAATGGTACATTCTTTGAAGTTTTTCTCAGCATCGACGGCGACAATAATTAGTAGTATTCAACCTGTTTTTGGAATCATAATCGCTTTTATAGTTGTAGATGAGGTTCCAAGTAGAAACACCATTTGGGGTGGGTTATTAATCATTTCTACCGTATTTATTGAGACCATAAGGTCTAAAAAAACACCCTAATTATTTGGTCAATACATCCTGATAGTTGCGTTTTACAAATACCAAGATTGTCTCCAAAATTTCTCCCATATTATTGCACTCCTTAAACTTTACATCTCCAACATATTTAATCAAATGCTTTTTTAAAAGTTGTACATTATCAGGAAAAGAAAGTGTATCATTTTTCATGCATTTAATCAACCAAGAAGCTCTTCTTGGAGAGGTAATCATTCTCTTAGCCATAAAAGATCGCTCTTCTAACTTATACTGCATAATAGAATTATTATCTAACTTTCTATTTACCATGTCTACAATTTTAAAATTTTCTTTCAAAAATTGCAAATCATATACTTTTAAATTTCCTTCAAAAGATTGTTGGTCAAAATCAATTGCTCTTATTTTGTAAATAATTTGATCAAAATCATGGGTTGGAATAATTACATAATTATAGGAACGCATGTCTCCAAGCAGACGAACCAAACAACGTTCTTTAAATTTTACAAACTCTTTTGCTATTTGAGATTTTTCTGATTCTGTACATTTTGGCAAAAAGTCTTTGATAAAATCATCTCCTGGAATCCCTGAAATATGTTCTTCAATTAAAGTGTTTTTGTACACTAAAAAATTCATGTTATGCGGAGACAAAATATGTTCCAATTCCAAACCATAAATTCTTGAGGCATCTGCTTTTTTTACGTAAAAATAGGTGTAATTATCATTTAGAATATTTCTAATTTTAACCCGAAAAGGTTTTGAATTTCCAAACGTACAATAATCAATTCCATCTACATTTAAAAACGGAATCGTTTCGTCACTACCGTCGGAATGGAGTATTGTGTATATTTTTTTTAAACTAGCATCAATTTCTTTTCTATCAAAATCAGAATAAAAAGTTCTTATCCAAAGAGTATCCACATCGTTGCTATCATACAAAATAACAGAGCCTTGAAATCGCAACAGATCTTCATATAGAATAGAAATTTTTATATTTCTGTTATATTTTTTTAGATACCTATCTAGCAATTCATTGACAGGAAATGTTGGCTTTTTTTTTGACATCAATTTTTTTTTATCCGCCATCTTTAGTATTGATTTTTATCAAAAATAGGGATAAATAAAAGAATAGTATTAATTTCAATTTATAGAGACAATCACATTTAAGAGAGATGCTACAATAATTGAAATTTACAGAATGTAGCCCGCTACACAACTAAACCAATCTAAATAGCTTCCCGGGCAGGGGTGTTGTCAGTCCTTTTAATTCCATTTGCAATAAAATAGCCGATAATTCAACAATAGGAATCGAACATTCCAGAGAAATCACATCTAATATTTGAGCCTCTTTTTCATGAAGAAAATCATAAATTCTTTGCTCTTTTTCATTCAAATCGATACATAATTGTTTTTGAATTGATTTGGGTCTCTGTTGAAGGTCCCAATTTAATATTTCTACAATGTCTGAGGCTGAATTTAACAAATAAGCTCCATTTTTTTTAATTAAATCATTGCATCCTTTACTAAAAACATCCGAAGTTCTTCCAGGAACTGCAAAAACATCTCTATCGTAAGAATTGGCAATGTCTGCAGTCACTAAAGCTCCTCCTTTTTTAGCAGATTCTATGATAATCGTTGCACTAGAAATTCCTGCAACGACTCTATTTCTTTTCAAAAAATGGGCTCTTAAGGGAGGATCATCATGCCAAAACTCTGATAGCAATCCGCCATTTTCAATTACTGAATTGATATATTTCTTATGTACTTTTGGATATATATATTGCATCCCATGAGCTAAAACAGCCATCGTTTGCAACTTGTTTTCGATGGCTGCTTTATGAGCACAAATATCAACTCCGTAAGCAAAACCACTAACGATTATTGGATTATATTTTGAGATATCTTGAACTAATTGACGACAAAAATCACGCCCATAGGAAGTCATGTTTCTCGTACCAACAATCGAAATAATCCTAGTATTTGAAAAATCAAAATTGCCCTCCCTAAATAACAATAACGGGCTATCTATGCAATGCTGAAGATTTTGTGGATAATCATCATCCAAAAAATAGAAATAAGAGATTCCCTTTTCTTTTATGTGATTATATTCCTGCTCAGCTAATTGAATGTTTTTTGGATCAAAAAGATGTTTTAAAACATGGTTTCCAATTCCATTTATTTTTGATAAAACAGCCGATTTTTCCTTAAAAATTTCGGAAACACTACCCACATGCATAATGAGTTTTTTGGCTAAAATATCGCCAACGGCTTTACATTTTTGCAAGCGCAAAACAGCCAATAATTCTTCTTCTTTCAATTTGATAACAATTTGAATACCAAGATATAAAATAATTGTTGAAAAAAAATAGGCGAAACAGTTTCATAAAACCTCAAAATTTTTATATTTGTTAACATGATTATAGCCAAATACATCAGTGATTTATTATACCGATACGATTGTGTGATTGTGCCTGATTTTGGAGGGTTTGTAGCCAATAGAATTGGTGCCAAAGTGAATAATTTTACTCACACGTTTAGCCCGCCTTCAAAGCAACTCACATTTAATAGTCTTTTAAAACACAATGACGGCTTATTGGCAAATTATATTGCTTCTTCAGAAAACATCTCTTTTGAAAAAGCCTCCACGGCAATTTCTTTATCTGTGATTAGATGGAAAAATGAGTTGCAATCGAAATCTGTGAAAATCGAAAACTTAGGGAGTTTGTCACTAACTGAGAATAAAAAAATAGTTTTTGAACCACTGACAACTATTAATTATTTAACGGAATCCTTTGGATTATCAACTATAGAATCTCCAGCAATTTCCAGATATAAGCAACAGGTTAAACCTTTAGCAGCTTCCCCAAGAAAAGAAGTAAAAAGAGGAATTCCTGTATTTGTAAAATATGCTGCAACAGTTGCAATTTTGCTAACAATTGGATTTTCTAAATACAATGATTATCAAAATAAACAGCAAAATGAAATTTTTGCTACCCAAGAAAAAGAACTCCAAAAAAAGATTCAATCTGCAACTTTCATCATAGGAAATCCATTACCAACGATCAATTTAAATGTTGTAAAAGAAACAAACTCGTTTCATGTTGTTGCCGGATCTTTCCAATTTGTAGAAAACGCAAAAAAGAAAGTAAAACAACTAAAAGTAAAAGGATTTAATGCCAAAATAATCGGCATGAATAAATGGGGTCTTACGCAAGTAGCTTTTGATAGTTATTCAAGTAGAAATGAGGCTACAAAACATCTTTATGAAATTCGTAAAACAGTTTCCAAAGATGCATGGTTACTGATAAAATAGCTCCACTAATTTTCTTTTTTCTGCGATTAATTTCTACGCTTCTTTTTATGAATAAGCGATTGCTTATATTTACATAAAAATATTTTTGATGGAAGCAAAAACCCCAAAAGAGTCGTTAACAATCCTAACAGACTTGGTCTTGCCTGGCGAAACAAATTATTTAGACAACCTATTTGGTGGTGAATTACTAGCAAGAATGGATAGAGCTTGTAGCATTGCTGCAAGAAGACACTCTCGAAGAATTGTAGTTACTGCTTCTGTGAACCATGTTGCTTTTAATAAGTCCATTCCTGTCGGTAGTGTGGTTACCATAGAGGCCAAGGTTTCCAGAGCATTTCATTCTTCTATGGAGATTTATGTTGATGTATGGATTGAAGACAGGCAATCTGGATCTAAAACCAAGGTGAATGAAGGGATCTACACCTTTGTTGCTGTTGATGAAATTGGAAAGCCTGTTGAAGTTCCTCAAATTGTTCCAGAAACCAACCTAGAAAAAGAACGTTTTGAAGCTGCGCTCCGACGCAAACAATTAAGCCTAGTTTTAGCAGGGAAAATGAATCCAAACAAGGCGACTGCTCTAAAAGCATTGTTCA
>ERZ1039804.152-NODE-152-length-44925-cov-37.491598_pt1 | contig 44925 bp, 26 predicted proteins | sample MGYA00383089_ERZ1039804 | MGnify/ENA primary metagenome ERZ1039804 (study PRJEB29581, sample SAMEA5548359) | metagenome | biome: marine; feature: coastal; material: water | depth 1 m | study: Short-term variability in the microbial, nano- and picoplankton...
ATCACGGTTTAAGAAATACACTACAAAATAAAACAATACAAAATAAGTTAAAAACAATAATTGAAGTACTAAAGGTAATAGACGAAAATGAGTGACGTACAGAAACAAGATTGGGGACACGAATTAACAATTGCTAGGACCAATGATTATTGCACAAAAATATTAGCATTTACTGGTGCTGGTAGTAGAACAAATTTCTTCTTTAATGTTAAAAAAGAAAAAACTTGGTTTGTAAATACGGGCAATTTTAAGTTAAGATGGATAGATACAGACACAGGAAAATTATTTGAAACTGTGTTGGGTGAAGGTCAAACACATCATGTAATGCCGTTAATGCCATGTTGTTTAGAAGCAATAGTAGCTGACAGTTCTATAACAGAATCTAGTAATGGTGATTTTGAAAAAGATACTTTCGTAGTATTACCTTCAAATAACATAGGATAGAAAATGTTTCCACAATTAACAAAGTCTAAAAAATGGATTAAAGATATCACTAGGTATAATGCAGCTTGTGATAGTTTAGACGAAGGCAAACTAAAAAATAAATTAACGGGATATATTAATACATTTAAATCACTTAGTGAAGAAATTGATGTAGGTCATCAAAGTGGAAGTGGGGGTTATATCAAACCAAGACAGTTAATTGATATTAAACATAATCTACTTACTACTAAAGATAAGATTGAAACAATTTTAAAACAATTACAGTAGTGATATACGTTTAATAGTTATAGCACCTACCATTGCAGGGTGTAATGTACATTGATATCTGTAACCACCTGAAATAGTCTCTGGCACTTCCCAATACAATGTTCCGCCATCTTTACCCTGTGCGTTTGTACCAGTTGAAACATTACCAATAATATCTACATGTATTAGACCAGTATTATATGCTGTGCCTGTACCGTCTTGTATTTCAAATGGATGGCCGCCTATTTGATCTAAATCAAATGCTATAGTCATTCCGCCTATTGCATACAATGATGGATTGTTTCCAGTATATCCGTGACTGTCAACAGTATATGCAGAGTTACCTGCATTATTCATTCGTATCATTGCAAAAGCTGATGTATAACTTTTGTCAATAGTTCTACCAGTTCTAACAACTTCTTCTAAGTCGTCATATTTGTCAACGCCTAATGCTCCTGAAAAATCAACACGTACATTAGAACCTGCTACTGTAGTATTAATATTTGTACCGCCTTGTACTGTAAAGGACGAAGTTGTAGTAGATGCTGTTAATGATCCAGCATCACCAAATATTTGTGTAAACACATTCTGATCTGGATCGCCACCACCGCCACTCACTGTATCTGGGCCCCATGAATCACCGTCCCAAACTAGTGCTTGCCCTGTAGCTGGTGCTGTAGTATCTACGTCTGCTAATGCTGATAAATTAGAGCTTGTACTAAGTGCATCAGTAATTCCGTATCCTGATATTGTAGTTGGTTTTGTACCTAAGTCTGCAAAGTTTACTACAGCATCAGTAATTCCGTAGCCTGCTATAGTAGTTGGCACACTTGTTAAACTACCAAACACTCCGTCAAATGCATCTGTAATTCCGTACCCTGCTATTGTTGTAGGAGTACCTGTTAATGAACTAAATGTTTTATCAAATAATAATGTTGTTGTATCTGTTAAATCACTTACGTCTGCTGGTATTGTAGGTGTATTTTGTAAGTTGTTATAATTTAAAAAGTATGTACTATCTTGACCGTCTAATGTGTCAGCATCAGTACCGCCACCACCTGTTGTTGCATCAAGTCCTGGTGACCATTTTGCTCCGTCCCATTTTAACACATTACCTGCAACAGGTGTTGTGTTTTCAGTGTCAACATCGGTTAAATCGTTTATGCTTAGTGTTGGAGTTGAGCCATTAATTGTAAGTGTGTTACCTACTATGTTTGTTGTTACGTCAGTGCCACCTGCAATAGTTACTGTACTAGTTGGTGTAGAAGCTGATATTGATCCCGCATCTGCATCAATTTGAGAAAACACATTTTGATCAGGGTCGCCAACAGCGCCGTTAAAGTCTATTGTTACTTCATCGCCACTTATTGTTGTTTCAATATTTGTGCCGCCGCTAATAGCAAATGAGTCATTTTCATCGTCTGCTGTAGTAGTGCCAGTGTCTGCTGTAAATGTTTTAAATGCATCTGGCTGTTCAGCAGAAATACCACCACCGGAAACTACGTTCCAAGAAACGCCGTCCCATACCCATGTAGTTGTGCCGTCTGTAAATGTTTCATCTGCGCTAGGTGCGCTAGGAAAATTAAGTGCCATTATAAGCCTCCACTAATATTTATCGTTCCTGCAATAGCCCATGTGTTTGCTGATCCGTATCTACTGTATAACATTTTATTTGGACCGCCTAATAAACTATTAATATAATCATCGTAATCAGTATCAGAACCTGTAGTACTTATTACATCTTTAGCGTCACTAATAACTTTATCTTTTAACTGTGCTGGTGTCAAGTCAGGTTGTACTTGTAAATGTAAAGCACATACTCCTGCTACTTGTGGCGATGCCATTGATGTACCGCCAATACTCATAATCTTATATGTACTGTTGTCAGGATAGTCTAGCAACGTATATACAGCGTCTGCAAGCACACTAGACGTACTCATTATATTATCGCCAGGTGCGTATATGTTTATAGCAGGGCCTCTTGTTGAGCTTCCTGCTATTCTGTCAACACCACTGTTAACTTGTGCATCTATATTACCTACCATAAATGCTTCATTGCTAAACGGAGAACTACCTCGATGATATTCGTATGTTCCTCCGCCAAATACTACTTCATTATTATAGTCAAGGCCTGTTGGTAAGTCTGCTTTATATCTATTGTTTCCTGCGGCAATACACACATGTATACCGTCATCAATCATATCTTCTATTTCTGCATCTACTGATGGCACTCTTACTGGTACTCTCATGCTACCAAAGAATAATCTACTAACTCCAGTTGCAGCCCATAAACTACCTCTGTCACTATATTCTGTACCGTATGTCCAAGAAGCACCTCTGTAAGTACCGCTTATAGGATCTCCAGTTTGATCTGAACCATATCCCCAACTCATATTAACTACTGTAGGACGTCCATTAGTCTTAGCATTGTGCCATAATCTTATAGCATCAAATGCATCACTAATTGATGTACCAGTACCGTCACTTCCTGATAACGTTTCTAAGCCTGCTAACTTTTGTGAATAAATTTGAGCACCTTTGGCCCAGCCATATGTTTTGCCTGCAGCAATACCTGCGCAATGCGTTCCGTGACCATCAGCATCTCTATAATAGTTTGTGCTTTGTGTTCCGCCAAGCCCGCTTTCTGTATACCAGTCAATTTGTTGTAATCTACTAACACCGTTTGCATCTTCCCATTCAGGATGATTAGGATCAATGCCACTGTCTTGTATTACTACGTCTACACCTGTTCCGTCTAATGCATAGTCATAGTCGCCTGCTACAGTATTATCGCTGGCATAAACATTTGTTTCTTCTATACAACGTCTTAAACCCCAATTAACATAACTTGGTGTTGTTAATGCTGCACCCGATATTGTTCTGTAAAATGTGCCAGTTTGCGATGCATTTTTTATTAGTTGTATGTCGTCTCGTTGTTCTGGTGGTATTTCTACTGATAATACTCTTTCGTCATTTTGTAATGTTGATGCTTCTTCATCAGTGAGCATCCAATGCGTCATACGTTTTGAACCAGCTCTTGGATTTGCTACATCTACACTTCTATCTGGAATTGGACCAGCACCTGAACTTGCAGACAATTCTGCATCAAATGCTTCTAAGTCAATTCCTCTATGTACTACTACAATGTATTCTTTTTCCATGTATTACGCCTTAAAAATATAAACAGCACCACTACCTTGATTTTCAGCAGGGACACCTGTTACTAGATAATCGTTAGTTGCTCTTATAGTATATCCAAATCTATCACTAGTGCTAGTAGTATATTTATTTGGATTAGTTATAGTATTTTGGTAACTCCAATCAGTTGTACTAAAAATATGTATAACACCACTTGCTGTGCCATTATCGTCATCTTCTTCTAACGCTCCTACAGCAAGATAATTATCTGTTAGTGCAATAGATTCGCCAAACCTGTCATTATCTGGAGTATTATATGTATTAGGATTTTGTATTGTAGATACTAAACTTCCGTTTGTTGGATTATATACATATACTCTACCACTGTTTGTAGCTTCACTGTCTTCACCTGGACAACCTACTACAGCATAATTTTCATTTAGGTCTACAGCATAAGCAAATCTGTCATCTGCGTCAAGCGCATCATCTTTTGGATTATAAATTGATTGATCAGCAGCACCTGTGGAATTATTAAATAGGAAGAATGCACCACTATCACCTTGTCCTAATGCACCTGGTTCATTTTCTCTCCAGTTACCTACCATTGTCCATGTATCAGTAATAGCAAGTGTATTGATCTTTTCACCAATTTGGTCGCCTGGGTATTCATCTTCACTATCTAAGTTTGGATTTTCAATGGAGTAGTCTAAGTTTCCGTTTGCTAAATCAAAGATATATGTCCAACCTGTATCGTCGCCTAGTCCTATAGCGTTTTCTCTATATGCACAAACACTTGCATAGTCCTCAGTAAGTGCAACAGTACTACCAAATGCATCTCCGTTTGCGTTAATTTCTGTTGTGTTAGGATTTGGATCATTGAATGTATATACTAAACTTCCGTCAGTTATATCAAATACATATGCTTTACCGTTGTTGTCAGTAGTATCGTTTTCGCCCGGTGCTCCTACAATAACGTATCCTGAATTAACAGCAACACTTGTGCCAAATAAATCTCCGTCACCTGCATTTATAGGTGCTACTGGATTTGGATTTAATATTGTTCTTAGATATGTACCTGTAGAAGTGTAAATGTAAACAATACCTTGCGATGGTACTCCTGATACACCTTGTTCGCCAGGTGCTCCTACAGCAATATGATTAGGTCCTATTGCAACAGTAGTACCAAATGCATCTGATTGTGCAATGCCTTCTTCATTTGGATTTTCTAAATATTTTAATAATTTAAAAGGTTTAAGTATAGGCTGAAAATATTGTAGGGAACTTGCTGAACTATATCTTGGCATAACTATTATCCATAATTTACGTAACTACCTAAAACGTTCCAAGAACCTCCTACACGTAGCATGGATAAAGTTATTACATCAGTCTTGTTTGCATTACCAGATGGTGCAACGTTATCTATCCATTTTATAGTTTGCGTTACTCCTGCTATTTGTATTACATTAGGTACATATGGTGTTGTTCCTTGTGTAATAATAATTGCTGTGTTTGTTGCTCTGTTGTCTGTAGTTGGAACATTTGTTATATCTGCTGTCCAGTTTGCGGCTGGTGTTGTAACATTAAATATTGGTCCAGCACTATAATTAAATGTAACTGTTCCTGTTGCTCCTACTATGTTAGTTAAAACTTCATTAGTTTTTAATATGTTTTCTAATCGTATGCCGTCTGGTGCAATAAAGTCAATTGTACTTGCACTTGTAAAAGTAGGATTACCTACGCCTGTATTTTGTATTGCCGCGGCATTTATACTAGATGCTGTTAATATACCAGTTGCTGTAATATCATCAAATGTAACATCATTTGTAGTGTTTAAGTTTTGATCATATGTCGAACCACCGCCGCCCGAACTGTTTATTGTAATTGTATTTGTAGCACCATCGACATCTAATGTTATATTTGATCCTGGTGCAAAATTTACTGTATCTGAATTACCACTTGCTACTAATGTTGATCCGCCAGTAACACTAATATTCTTAAATGTGTTTACCGAAGGTAATGGAGTTGTAGGTTGTACCCATTGACTACTATCGACATCTGTTACGTATACAAAGAACTTACCGTTAGTACTATCAAACCATATTGAACCTTGTGTAGGTGTTGCTGGTGCTGTATCTGATACATCAACACTTGCGCCGCCGCCTCCACCTGCTGATCCGCTTCCTGGCTCAGCAACAGTAATTGTTGCTCCCATTGCAGCATGATTTTTACACCAGTAATATAATGTTGATGGAGTACTACTTGTTACAGTAATTTGTACTTGACGAGTAATTGCTTCGTTAAATCTATCGTAATATTGTAGTCTGGTTACAGGATCATCATTAATAAAATATCTTACATTATCCTCATATGCTGTGCCACCGCCTACTTCGCCGCTAGGATCATCGCTTGAAAATGCTAGTTGATGTTCATTAAGAATTCCGCCGTTTGCATTTGGATAATGTACGTTTGTAAGATCTGTTTGATCAAATACATATGTGTATCCTACAACAAAATTTAAGTCAGGTCTATAAGTGCCATTTAGTACGTATTTGTTACCTACATCATCACCTTGTGCAGATGTTACTGTAGTTAGATAAGTGACTGTTGCTATCTTAGAATTAGCAACATTTCTTGCTAAATTGTCTTCAGTTACAACAGTATATCCGCCAGCTAATTTACCACTATATACTCTTAGGGTATTTGCTTGTTTATCGAAAAATACTTCACCACTAGATCCAACATTACGATCTAAAAAATCGTCAGGTCTTGGTATAATTCGTATTCTATCTACTACAGGTGATGTATTTGATGCCATATTAAATTCCTATCTACAGTAGTATTTATCTGTATGCTAGTATAAGATTCGGTTGTAATATGGCCAATGTTTTTTAAAATACTCAAATGCTTCGCCGTCGCTCATAGTTACATATGTTTTACAATGGCTTAACATTATTCTAAAATTTGCCATGCGCCTATGCTGTACTGACCAACGTAGCCAATTAGCATGTGCATCATTGCCAATTTTATTATCACGATCCATCATAGTACAAATTTCGACTTTATGAAAACTACTCATGCCACTTTACATCCTTTAACGGTTTATAGTCTACAATAAATCGATTGTCTAGTATAGTTGATCGTAAACGTAAATTTTTTATATCTTTATCAGTAACACTTCTTATATCACCTTCAATTTTATCTTTTTTAACAAGTACATATTGCGCTAATGGTGTGCCTGCAGGAATTTTTGTTATACCATTTAGCTCATGCCAGTACAATTGTACATTTAAAAAATTTGGTCCTTCGTCGCCATCTATAAATCCAGTTGCTGCTGTAAAGTTATGATTGTCTGGATACGGCAACGGCATGCACATTAAGTAATACCCTTTTGGAACATATACAATCCAAGGTGTTTGTACTTTAAGAACAGTATCTAATGTGTTTCTTCTATCAGTTTGACCAAATATAGATTCTGCATGATGTGATAGATAGTCCCACTTCCAAATATGATCGGCATCCATACTTTTTTGCGAAACTGGAGAGCCCCATTGAAAAGATTTTCCATCGCCATCTGTTTTAACTGTAAAGTCACACCAGCTACGTAATATCCAACCTTCACGCATAATTTTATGCATGCCTGGACACCTAGCAAAGTGCGTTAGTTTAACTGGAGTATCTTTCATTTCTTCTTGTGTTTTCTTCCAGTCATCCATAGCAGGTTTAATCCAGTTAAATTTAACTTTACTAGACGGAACAATAGGCATAACTTGCTCTATTTCAGGAAACAAGCATACAAATTCTATTTTAGGTTTTTTCCTAAACCAATTAAACATTAATTGACCTTTTATAAATTTTATCTATTTGATTCATTAGTGTATTAGTAACTACCCAACATTCAACATCGTCTATATGTACAACTTTGGCATCTCCTTGTGGCGATGTATAAAACACAATATGATGTACTTCTTCTCGATCTTCGCCTAACACATTTTCTATTGTAATAGGAGGTTGCGGTAGCGGATCAACACCACTACCATTTTTTGATGCAATGACTTGTACCGACTTATTATCTTCTTTGTATGTTAGTACTATATCTTTTTGCGACAACACAGCATTAAACCAACCTACATGTTTTATTCTATCTTTTTGGACCTTACGTGCTGTATATTGATCCTTAGCTTCTCTTAGTTTTTGAGTGTAAGTTACAAATTCATTTGTATTAGTTTCTGTTAACGGCATTGTTATCTCCTAAAATGCTTTTTATACATGTCTTTCATTAAAGACTTTTTATGTTTAAAAGAATGTGTACCCCAAAATAAACGCTTCTTAAAAAACTTCCAATCTTCTTGAGTCATTTCTCTTATTATATGATCATACTTCTTTTCTGTCAACGGTATAATATGTGCTATTGGTGTTCCTGCTGTTAACTTACGTTCACCGTTTGGAACATTCCAAAAACCTTGTATATTTAATTCAGTATTAATTGCAGGGTCAAGTACACCTATAGAAGATTCAAACTCAAAAGTATCTGGATATGCTATTGGAGTAATTAACAGTTTAACATTCTTAGGTGTAACTACATGCCAAGGAGTATTAAATTTTACTATAGCTTCAATACTATGAGGCCTTTTTGGCAACCATTTAGATATATCCGGTGGCTGACTTGTAACAGGATCGCCTTCAAGTAATTTAGATAATGTTTCACTTGGATTAACATACTGAAACCCTGGCTGGCCACCTTGTGTCTTAATTATTACATCATGCCATAAAGGTAGTATAAATCCATAATTATATAAATCAAATATGCCTGGGCATTGATATAAATGACTTGGTAAGTTTCTATCTTTATTATCAATATAATTTTGTTTACAACGAGACATCCATTTTGGTCTAAATTTATTAGCAGGAATAATAGGGTAAGCGTCTGCTACTCCTTCAATCTTACTAAAAAATTCTATTTTTTCTTGCTTTTTAAACATCAAGATACCTGTATTGTAAATGCTATATTCATTCTATCTCTGTCTGACTGGTTTACTTCTACTTCATGTGGAACCCATGCAGGCCATAATATTAATTCTCCATCATGCGGATGAACTAATACTTCACGTACAAATGGACTTACTGAGTTACAATCATTTAATACATTTGCAGGATTTATAAATTTTAAAGGACCTGTTTTAGTACCTTGTACATAATAAACAGCTGCAAAACTATCTGCTACATGACTGTGTAATACGTTTCTACTTGCAGGTTTATTAATGTTTGTCCAGTAGTCAATAGTGATATGATTTTTAGTTATATGGTTCTTAAACGTTGAATCTAAAGACGAATAGTAGTCTATTGCATTCTCTGTTAATATCTTAACTCCGTCTAAAAGCCAATCTATGTTATCATATTTAACTGTACTTCGCCAACATCTATCATTACTATTAGTAATAGCATCAGTGTCAGACTCTTGTGATACTAACATTTGTTTACTAAGATCAGTTATTTGATCTTGGTTACCTACTCTGCCTACAAAGAAGTCAGAGCGAAAAAGGTTTACTCTTTCCATTCACTGTACCATTTATCTAAAAATTTATAATGATTGCCAAATAATTCTTTTGAACTTTCAACACGTAAGTCTTGTACTTTCATAAAGTGTTCTACATATTGTTTTTGCTTATCAGTAAGAGTAGATTTTGCATCTGGATATGCTCCGCCTGCATGTAGCATTGACCACCATTGTACACTACTAAACATACTACCAGGACTAAAAAATACAAAGTCTGGTAAGTTAGGATAATATTGACTCATCATCATTTGTGCATCGTCCGGTAAGTCATTTAAACTTTGTGATCTTATCTCTTGCCAATACGGTGTATCATTTCTATTACTAAAGTAATAATGTGCAAATATAAATGTTAATATTTCTATGTTCATTTCATAGAAACCTCGATTAAGCATTGATTGCGGTTGCTCAGTCCAATCATTACGTGTGCGATTCATTAAGTCAGTAAAAGAACTAACAAGTGCTGTTGTAAATGTAATACCTGTTGCTTCTAAAGGTTCAACAAATCCTGCACTCAGTCCAACAGCAATAACATTTTTTACAGAAATATTTTGATGTGATCCTATACGCATTTTTAAATGATTAGCAGGAGCATCATATTCTCCAATAGCTTCTCGCAATTCTGCTTCTGCTTGTTCTGGAGTTATGTGTTTACTACTATACACATAACCATTACCTATTCTATGATAAGTAGGAATTGTCCAACGCCAGCCGCTAGTCATTGTAGTTGCCTTTGTATACGGAAAACATTCTTCCTCAGGATTAGTATATTGTGTTGGCATTGCAACAGCACTATCATTTATTAACCATTTATCATAACTTATAAAAGGTTCTTTTAATGTTTTTCCTAATAGCAAGGACTGAAACCCACTACAGTCAATATATAAATCGCCAGTGTATTCGTTATTGTTTCCATCAATCAATTTAGTAATACCATTTACATCACTACCTATTTGTGTAATTTTAGTATCAACATAATTGATTTTATGTAGTATTAAGTCTTTTATAGTAGCAATAATATCATAAGCACTAAAATGTACAGCACCATAACTATCAAGACCTACATTAAAATTAATATCAGTTGCATCGTCAATCTTAGTTGCTGTATTATTTTTTGCTAATCTATATGCTGGATGCCATTTTGCAAATTCACTGTAAGGCTTGTCTACAAAGTATTTGCTTACTGGTAAATGCGGTGCAGGTAAAACATTATCAACAACGTCATTATCTACAAAATACGGTTCATCGTTCCAACCTGTTAATTCTACTCCATACTTAAACGAAGCATTACTAGGCTTCATCCAATCTTTTGCTTCTATTCCGCATTTATATAAAAAAGAGGCTGTAAGAGGTTGTGTACCTTCACCTACTCCAATTGGTCCTTTTGATGCATCTTCAATTAGTTGTATTTCAACAGGATCAATTAAGTTATTAGTTAGGTATGCTGCTGTTAGCCAGCCACTAGTCCCACCGCCAAATATTACTATCTTTTTTACCATTCTGTTATTTCCTCAATTGATATTAATTCTTCTTTAGGTTTAGAAAGTACAACTATGTACAAACCATTCCACCAACTTTCTAAGTCTTCTACATCACATAACAACATTTTTTCGTATGCAACTTCAAAGCCTGCTTTGTTTATTCCGTTACGTGCGCCTTCAACAACTCCTTGCCAATTTGCATCATCAAATATTAGTACAGCTTCTTCTGCAAATACATTTTTGTAATGTAGTACAGCTTGTTCTGTACTTGTTGCATCATGAGGACCATCATAAAAGAACATATCAATTAGTCCGTTATATTGCGATACTTCAGCTTCAAATAAATCATTATCAATTACGTCAACAGTATTATCCTGCTTATAAGATTCTAAATTATTTAAAAAGTTTTGTTTTTCATTATGCGGCAACTTAGGTGCATTTGGATCAGCAGGTTGTATGTTTTCCTGCCAGTTGTCAATCGCTACAGCATTTAAATTGTTGTCTTTAATTGCACCACAGAATGTTGCTCCTTGTGCTACGCCTACTTCCATATAATGTGTAGACCCACTAGCAATATGATTTAATACTGTTTGTACTCGCGGACTTGTAAGCCCAGGTATGCGTGTGTTTACTGTTGGCACACCACTTATCAATATACTTTCTGCAACGTGTTTAACTTTTTTAGTATGTTCGATTTTAGATTTAATTTTATATATGTCATCACAAAAATGACATTCCCAACAATCAAACTTACAGTTTTTAATTTTTTTACGCCATGCATCAATTGGCTTGTCTTTTAAATTTGTACTTTCTAAATATTGTTCAAAGTTATCATACAATAATGATTCGCCATTTGCCCAGCGTTTTACAATATCCATAGTTTCGTATAGTCTGCTAACAGCTTCACGCCCGTGCATTTTAAATACATCAATACCTAATTCATCAAGGTATTCTTCCCAATCTTCTCTCCACGGAGTTATATTAGCTGTCTTTAAATGTATACTAGGATCGTCTACGTCCCATTTAGGACAACTTACTCTGCTAATAGGATTATTAAAATATTGTGCTTCTTGTCCTGCTCTAGTATTGTTGTATTCAAAATGTTCAACCATCATTGGACAATTACCTTTACAACCTTCGTTTGCTAAAAGACTGTAATGTATGTCCTTGCCGTAATTTTCTTTGATCCAAACTTTTGCTTCTTTAAGACGCAATAGTGTATCTCTATCACGCATAAGATCTCTATCAAGGTTTATATAATCAAACCCGTACTTTGCTAAACTTACAATTTCCGATGCTATTCTTACATCTCGTAGTATAGTGTTTTTTACATATAATTCAGGAAATGCTTTTTGTATTTGTCCTGTTGCCATCCAATGTGTATGCGGTATAGTAGCAACACGTACACCTGCATCATATACAGGTTTAAAGTTTTTTATAAAAATATCTAGATTTTTTTGACTAGGAGGAACTTGTATATTATTAAATGTAGCACTTATAGGAACACCTGTTTGTTGTTGTACAAACAATGCTTGTTCTATAGCAAGTTGATAATCGTCATCCTGTACGAATATATCGCCCATTGCATCTTGTGCAAATGGTGCAATTCTACATGTAAAATACACGTCTTTGATGTGGTCTTTGTATTCTCCAATAAAATTAACAAACTCAACATACTGTTCGTTTGATAATTTAGGATTTAGAGGAATACTAAAAATTTTTCTCATTTATTCTCTTCCATAAAAAAAGGCACTATACTGTATACTTAGTATAGCACCTTTTTGTTAAAAAGTAAAGTGATTATTCGTAAAGTGTTTGAGAAAACTTCTTAGTTTCAAATTGAGGTTCTTTGTCTAGTTGATGCGTGTACGCACACTCCCATTCAAAATACGTAGCCATGTACATTTGTGTTTCTTTTAATGTTCTTAGCCCTGGAACTTGCGCTCTAATTTGAATACGACCCGAGTCATCATCAAAGTTATTTTCTGCCCAATTTAACATTTGTGCTTTCAATAATGCTACAGTATTTGATTCATCAATTGAATTTAGTCTGTATGCAACTTTTTCATAATCGTTATCACCAAAACTAGTTGGTTGTATAATGTCTGCTGGGTCAGTTACTGATCTCATAATACCAACTTCACCGTCAAGTGCGTTAGTAAAATTTCTTGCATCAAACATTTCCTTTGTAATTGTTGTAGCATTTAGCCAATCAATTACAGGAGTACCGTGAACTTTAGCAAAAGTAAAATGCCAGTCGTTCCCTATCATTTCTATCTCTGGTACAAGTCTAGGATCATTGCCTGCCACTGTTTCAAACATTATATATGTCATTTATTGTCTCCTCAGAGCCTCCGGTTGTTGATGTTGGATTTTCTATCTTACTGTATTTATCAGTAGGTGCTAAAAGATCTTTGTTATCTACGCCACCGTGTAGCTTTAAATTTTCTTCGGCTGCTGATTGTAACTGTAAATTATAGCTCTGTAATTGTGTACTATAATTCATTGTTAATGCTAGTATTTCAGCCTGTTGTTCTGAACCTACACTTAAAATAGCATCCATATTACCTGTACCAATACGACCATAAAAGATCATGTCAGTTGCAGCTTGCTTTGCAAGTCTGTTGGTCCAATACTGTGCTTCATAAGTATCTTCTTCGTCTGTATTTAAAATGTCCATATATGTGCGACCACTACCATCTGGTAATTGTGCTTCATCGCTTTCAATAAACTCTTGTAACAGATCAAGTAAGTGTTGTCTTTCTAAATACCAATCTTGTAGTCTACGTTTACTCATAATGTGATTACGTTCAGCATTCCATGATTCTACTGACGCTAGTTCCCTATCTAATTCGTCATGTGCTTCTTCTGCCATGCGTTTAAAACGTCTAACTTCTACGTCATATTTTGCAATTTCATATTCAATATTTTCAATTGATTCTTCTTTGGATTTGATTTCAAGCAAATACTGTCTTAATTTACTATAAGGTGTAATTTGAGCTTGACCTACAAACCATCTTAATTTGAACTTCGGATTAGTCCATTCTTTATTGATTGCGTAGCTGATTGCGTCTTTTTCAACATCTCCTAACATAGATACATCAGTATTAATTTTACTGTGATATCTGTGGTCAGACATATATTGTTTTCTACGGTCAATATTTTGTACGTCTGTTGTCATATTAAACTCCTTGGTTGTTATATACGTATATATTTACCAAGTTAATCTCTCCAGCTCATCGTTGCTGAACTTTGACCATTAACTCCTTTAGCGTTAAGACTTGCTCCGCCAGTTGCACTTGATCTTGTTGCATATACAAACTTTGCACTTGTTACAACGTGCGAACCTTGATACCACCCAACAGCATAACCCCAATCTTGGCCTGCAAGCATATTTTCTTCGCCGCCATAGTATCCTTTACCGCCGATAACATCTTGAGTTGTATCACTGTAGAAGTTAGTTTCTCTCCAGTTTGTACTTGGATTGCCTTCACGTCCGCCTACCATGTTAGCATGTTTGAACATCAAACAGTGCTGGTGTTTGTCGCCCTGTGGTGATGTTGCTGAACGTGTATAAGGTTGTTCAGATGCCCATTTAAAGCCTTGGTTATTAGTACACCAAATACCGTAATTTTCGTGTTGTATGCCCCATATGCCGCCTGAGGTATTTGAGTTTCCTTGTTGCGCACCAAGTGTTTGAGTAATCATATTAAACTTTCTAATTTGACTACTACCGCCACCTGTTATCCATGCTGTTTCTAATCCTTGCTGGATAATACCAATATTGTTACAACTCCAAGTGTGTGTTCTAGTATAACCACTTGTTAGGTTATTTTCTGTTCTGTGATTGTAACATGTAATACCATTTGAGCTTGCACAGTGAGCGTTAGCCGCACCGCCTACAGTCCAACACAAATCTCTGTTGTGCATACTGTCTTTGTAGTTGTGACCTTTTTCCTGCTTGCCTGCTAAATCAATTGTAGTGTCTGTTGCAAACATAGATTTATTTGTTTCGTCCCAAACAACACTTGCAGCATATCCGCCATGTATATAACCTACTGTTAAAATTTGTCTAGTAAGAAAAGGTATAGCCATGTTGGTCCACTGAGCACCGTCTTTGTCATGATATACTTCTACTCTACCAAAGTTACCATTATAACGTATATCTCCACTTTGCGGAGCATCTCCATCGCCTGCTCCTGGTAATGTTAAATGTCCAGTATCGTCAATATTTGTATTTTTAAATGTAGCCATTAGTTATCTCTCCATGCTCCTAATCCTGAACTTGATCCTGCTTTACCTTTTGGCTCCATAGATGTACCACCTTGGAAGCCTGATTCTGTATAATAGTTCCAACGGAAACTTAAATTATTTTGAGCACCATTAAAGCAACCTAGCTGATAAGCATGGTCTTGACCCATTGTAAAGTTTTCTTCTCCGCCATTTACTGGTTTAGCATAAGTGTTTGCTGTTGTTCTTGTAGACCAATTAGTTCTACGGAAGTTTGCACCACTTGCATAACCGCCTTCGTTACCTGCCCAGCAATAATTAAGTTTACTGTTCATTGACTTTTGTTGGTGATGATTACTTGGGTAAGTTCCACTCCATGTACCATATGTTTCAGTAGCAAAATCAAACAATGTACCATCGTTGTTTCTAGTGAACATTCCTTCATTTTCCCAACTCATACCCCACATTTGTGTAGTAGTTCCACCTGGTGCACCAATGCCTACAGTTGATTGTGTTTCAGTAAGCATATTGTATCTGTCAAGTTCTGAACTACCTGATGTCCATGCCATATAGTGTTCTTTCCATATAGTGCCGTCTTGTAATTTGTTACCACTTAGGTTTCTATCAAATGTGCCTGTGTACTGTTGATCAGTACGCATGTTAAATCCAATAACATAATTTGATTGTACAGCGTGTCCGTTACCTGCACCAAATACCCATGCTACGTTTTTACTACATGCACCTGATTGATAGTTAAATGAACGTTCTAATGAATTGTCGCCTAAATTAACTGTTGTATCTGTTGATATAGCACATCTATTAACATTGTTCCACGCACTTGAGCTTTTATATCCACCTAACATATAGTTAGTTGTAATATGTGTTCTTTCTTTAAACGGTATTGCTAAACTTTGCCATGTAGCATCAGAACTGTAAAATTCAGGTTCGCCAGTGCTACTGTTTATTCTTAATGCACCTTGTGCTGTTTCTTGTGTCGGATTAGTTGTGTTGTATTTTAAAATAACAATACCTGATCCACCGTTACCGCCATAGTTGTTGGAGTTGTAGTGAGCACCACCACCTCCACCACCACCGGAGTTTGCGCCTGCGTTACCGCCCGGAACATTTGCCCAAGTACTTGTGCCGCCACCTGGACCATTAGCGCCGTTATTATATCCTACGCCACCAAAAGTAGTTCCAACGGCTCCGCCACCGCCACCACCTAGGCCGCCATCGCCGCCAGTGTTTGAATAGCCTGAGCCACCTCCGCCTCCACCAAAGAAAATAGTTTCTCCAGTGATTTTAATTTCTGCACCTTTGCCACCATGTGGTCTTGGATATGAAAATCCTGGTTCGCCGGCGCCGCCGCCTCCGCCTGGATACCAATAACCTGAGCCCCATGAACCATCATGACCTTGGTCTGGATATATTGATCTACCTCTTGCGCCACCACCGTAGCCACCGTTACCAATAAGTCCGTTATCGTTGATAGTACCGTTTGCACCACCACTTGGGGGGACAGCACCACCTGCAGCTCCGCCGCCTGATGCTCCATCACCTGCTGGTGAAGTTGCTCTATCGTGCGCACTTGCACCACCACCACCGCCGTGTGCTGTAAGAGTTCCAAATGTTGTGTCTCCGCCGTTGGCGCCTCTTGCTTGACCTACACCTGCTGCTGCGCCTACACCACCGCCACCAATTGATAACGATATTGATTGTCCTGGTACTGTTGGATAATTGCCGTCATATATAACGCCACCGGCTCCGCCACCGCCGCCCATGTCAGAGCCGCCGCCTCCGCCGCCTCCAACTACTAATATTTCAATACTATCAACACCACTTGGCACTGTCCATGATGTTCCGCCTAAACTAGTAAAATAAACTAGTGTACCTGCAGCTGTAGCAAGCCTTTGGGCTTCTGTACCCACAGGTAATGATAAGTACCCTATATCGTCTATTATTGTGCTTTTAAGTATTGCCATTTATTCTTTTCCTAATTATACGGGTTATATGGTAGTTGAAATCTTTCAGCGCATGCTTGATAATTGTGAAGAACTTCCATATCATCTAACGGTCTGTCATATACAGCAAAGTATGCAACATCATGACTTCCTAGTGATGTAGCTGTTGTTCTCGGATCACTTCGACCATTTATTTTTGGATAGTTACTAGGCTGATTTTGTAATACACCGTTATTATAATTGTTATCTGTTTGACGTAATCTACCATTAACATATGCTCTTACTCTATTGCCGTCGTATGTTACTACACTATGATAAAAATCACTAGTATTAATACCACCGGTGCTTGACCAATACCAACTTCTGTCTGTTGTTTGCCATGCCCATTGAAAATCATTACCGGATGTTTGAACTTCCCAGCAACTTTCTTTATTATAAAGAATGTTACCACTGTTAGTATATCTTCTAAATACAACTTCTACACTGTTGTAGTCTAGATCGTTACAAGTATTTTCGCATGCAGCATGATCTGACGTATCAAATCTCCAAAAACTTTTAAGTCCGTCACTAGTATATGTAGGAGATCCATAAAAATCAAAGTGTCTGCCGGTATAGCGATTTTCAGCTAAACTAAGCCATCTTGCTGATGTAGTGCCATTTGTACTAGCAGCCATACTAGCATCTAATAGTATAACATGGTCCTCACTACCTTTTGGTAATCCTCTACCAGTAGCTATATCAAACCAAAATCCTTGATAATAGCATTCAGTGTATCCTAAATCTGTATTATATCTCAAAGATCCTTCTGGAGGACTTGTTGGGCGTTGACCTGTTGTACCCTTAGGTAATGCTATTGCGCCAGCATCGTTTATGACTGTATTTTTAAGAAGCGCCATATTTTATCCTAATTTCTGTTTTACTGTATCAATATCTTCTTTTAAGGATTTAATTGCTTCAATTAAGTATGCGCCAATCTTAGTGTAGTATACACTTTCAGAATTCTCTGTAACTAACTCTGGAATAACTTTCTTAACATCTTCTGCAATTAATCCCGGTTCACTTGTACTTGAACCATCTTTTCTATCATATATAACGCCTGCTAGTTGTACAATTTTTTCTAGTGCGTTTTCAATTGGTTGTACATTTTCTTTAAGAGCAATACTTGATGTCTCTGTTATTGACGTTGCTGTAAACGAACCGCCACAATATAATGCTCCGCCAATGCCTACACCACCTGCTACTCTAAATGCACCAGTTGTTGTACTTGAGCTTGCTGTAGTTTCAGGTACATATACCTGACCCTTTGTGCCTGCACTTGTACTGTATAATACTAAACTGTTACCGTTGCCTTCACCACCCGATACTGTACTTACAAATAAATTACCTGTACTAGGTTGATAAGCAAGTTTAGTATCACTAACATTTGCTCCAGTAATAGTACCACTGTTGCTTGATGAAAACAGCAAGTAGTTATTATTATTTGCTGTACTAACATCATTTGTTACAGTAATACCTGGTGTTGACCAACTTAATGCTCCTGAACCATTTGATGTTAACACTTGGTTACTACTACCATAACTATTTGGTAAAGTAAGTGTTAAGTCGCTTGTTACTGATGCTGGACTTTTTAATGCTATCCAATTACTGTTGTCGTCGTCGCCAAGTTTTAATGTTGATCCTGAATTGATCTGTACGTGGCCATTTACTTTTGTTTCGCCTGCGCCATTAGGATCTAGTATCAAATCGGCGTCAGGGTCCAAAGTTGTTACAGTGTTGTCAAGTATTAGTGATTTACCTAATACTGGATCGCCTGCTGTTCCTATTCCTATTTTACGCATATTATATCTTCCTTATACTGTTGATGTTTCTAAACCGTAAACTACAGCTGAAACACTTAAACTATTTGCATATACAACTAGTTTTTTGCCTGCATCCAACACAAGTCCTGATCTTTCTAGTGTACCGTTACCTACTAATTCGGTATCGTACTCTATCCATTCACCACCTGTTGGTGTGTCAGCACTTGCCATCGCTACTCTGATCGTTCTATTACCAGCATCTCTGTTACACATGCTTAAAGTAACGATAGCAAAGTTATCTGCGGGGACTTCGTATACTGTTGTATTTGTTGCGGCTGATAAGTCAGCTGCTCCTAATCTTCCGTTTGCCATTTTAATTTTTCTCCATTATCTTAAAAAGTACTGATACGCTAAAGGATATCCTGTAACTGGTCCAGTAAAGTTCATATTTGCTGTAATATTTATCAACTCTCCACTTGCCGTTGTTATAATGTTTGAACTAATAAAAATGTCACCAGCTGTAACACTGTTCACGTTCAACGCGGCTCCACCACCACCAATTTGTGCTTCAATGTACGCTTTAATCGCACGTTGTGTTGGCACCACTGTATCGCTGTTGGCTGTAAAGAATGGGTCAGTACTAAATTCGCTTACACTTGCTGAGTTACCACCTAGTGTAACTTCACCTAGTGTAAGTTCCTGTAGACCTGCAATGTTAAATGCTTCTGCATTTAAGTTTGCAACACCAGTTGCCTGTTCAATTTGGAACAAGTCACCAACTCTAAAGTTACCATCTTGGTCAGTTGATGTAAAGAACACTCGTCCTCCATTAACATCAAGTGTTTCTTTAGTTTGGTCTGGATCTTCTAAAGGTAGTCCTGGGTAGTTAGTAGTTATAAATCCACCAGTACCAATGTCTAAGAAGTCATGTCCTGTTAGACGTACTTGCGAGTATCTAATTCTTGATGTTACTCCGTCACCGTCTGTAGGTGCATCACCAATTGTCATACTTGGACTAATTTGTAAGAATGCTGTATGTGATCCTGGGTTTGTGCCAAGGAAACTAACAACAGTAACTAGTTTAAAGAACTGTCCTGGTAAACTTGCAAACGTAATGTTTGAACCAGCTACTGGTCTTTCTGTTAAACGTCTTACAGCAACAAAGTTACCATTTTGTAAGAAGTCTGCATTACCATTTGATGTTTGCCCATCTACTTCCATACTTGCTGCACTAAATCCTGTTCCTCTATTAGCGTAACTTGGATTACCTAATGCACCGTTGCCTAATCTATTTTGGAACACAACATCATCAATGTTGTTTGGATCTCCTATTGTAATTGTTGGCGCTGTTGAACCATATCCGCTTCCTGCTTCTGCAAGTTTAACTTCAAATATCTTTTCACTAGCAACGTTTACTCTACCACGTGCTGTAGCACCAATTTTACTTACAGCAACTTGAGTCGTTGTACCGTCTGCTATTGTACAGAACAATGGTTCTCTATCTGGATTACCAAACGCCGCTAACTTGTAGCCAGTTACATTTGCTGTAACAGTTAAGTTACTCCATACTAGACCGTATTCACTGTAGCATACACTATTAGTATCTGCACTTGTTACTACAAACATACCTTGTCCGTATGCAATGTCTGTTGGAAGAGCTGCACTTTCAGTACCAATTGTAGTTGCTGTCCAGTTAACACCGTCTAAGCTATAAGCTGCATTAACACTGTTATCTGCTATTGCAATAAATCTACCATTGCCCCAAACAACTTTGTTCCAGTTTAAACTTGCTGGTAGTGTTGCCGCTGTCCATGTAATACCGTCTGTACTGTAAGCTGATTCATTAGATCCTGTACGTACAGCAACATATAAACCCATGCCGTTAGTAATACTAGTAAACCCTGTGTTAGGTAAAGCTGCACTTGATAATGACCAACTTGATCCAGCGTTGTCTGAATAAGCAACGTCTGTGTCATTTTGTCCAATTACAACAAATCTATTTGTGCCTGCACCTAAGTATCCATATTGTACATCAACACCTGTTGAAGTATCTAAACCTCCTGGTAAAGAAGATGTACTAAATGTTGCTAAGTCTTCACTTAATACCGCTGTGCTTGACCCTGTTGCTACAGCAACAAATGCACTTGATTTATATAATGAACTTCCGTCATCTAATAGTCCTGATGAAAATCTATCACTCTGTTGCGGTAGTGTTGCATTTGACCATGTTGACGAATCATAACTTATAGCTGCTGATGTATCATCACTTAATGCTACATACGCACCCTTACGAGCAATACCTGTAAAGTCAAAATCAATAACATTACCAGTTACTCCAATTGAAGTAAGTGTAATTACTAGATCGTTAGCAGGACTTACGCCTCCTAAGGATGTACCTGCAATAGTAAGAGTTTCTAATCTTACATAGTCAGCACCTGCACTATTCAGTGCAACATAGTATTTTGACCCAACTCTATCAATGTTAAATGTAGCATTACTACCTGCACCTGTGTAAGTTGTAGCGCCTTGGTTATTAACTTGCTGTGATGTTTCAAAGTATCCAAAGTCTTCATATACATTTGAACCTATTGAAGCATCTGTTGTAGTTTTAGCTGGTGCGCTAAATGTTACAGCTGGTTCAATTTCATAAGTTGATGAAGCATTTGGTGATGTAAATGTTGTGCCTGGAACAAAGTGATCCCAACCTGCTGTACCATCTGATTCTTTAACTACTGTTGCTACTTTTGTACCTGCATCATATGTATTAATTATTGCATATAATCCTGCGCCAGCACCACCAACAACAAGTACTTTCATACCTGGATATGATGTGTTTAAGTTGCCGTCTGTTGCTGAAAGTGTAATACTTGTTGCGTTACCGTCCTGTGCTGTATTACCAGCTGTTAAGTAACCAGAACCACCTGCATCGCCATCTTCTTGATCGTCAATAACACGAGCTTGTATTAGTGCTTCGTCTCTAAATTCATCACCAATTACTTCTTCGCCTGTACCTGGACCAAACACGTTAAAGTTAACATCTGTATAATCGTTACCAGTATGTGTAAATTCTGCTGTAAGTATTTTATCTTGATCAGTAATTGCTGAAGCGACTGTTGCATTGTACTGTGTTTTGTTGTCAACAATACCAGTTGTTGGTGTTTCATCTGGATCAACACCTTCTGCTACTGAACCAAAGTCACCATATGAGTTGTTACCATTTGTTGCACGTACTCGTCCACCTGTTTCTGCTAGATAACCTATGTGTGCATAATATGTAAACACTGACACAAGTTCTGCTCTACCGTTGTTAAGAATATGTGCGCCAATACCATTACTAATAACTTGTGTAAAGTCGTTACTAACAATTGAATCGTTACCACCATCATGTAGGTTACCATCAATACGCTGACCAGTTGCACCGTTACCAAATGTTGTACAGTTCTGTACGTATGGTGAACGTGCTGTAATCCAAACTCTAGTATCTGCTGGACCCCAACCTGGATCAAGTGATGCATAAGCACCAGCTGTCATTCTACTTGTACCTGCAGATGTTTCTGCTGTCATGTCGCCGTTTAGGCCTTCCATTGTTTGTAATCTTAAACCTGTACCATTACGTAAGTAGTAGAAATCTTCTTCTTGTGATCCTATTACAGCATTTACATAATATCTAGAAGCATATCTAGTTTTATATGTTGCTGGAATAGTTAAATTAATACCACCTGTATATGTTCTTCTATAGTTTGGAGCAAATTTTAGATCCCATTGCATAGCAGCTATAATTGATTTAATATCTCTTTCACAAAGTGCTACATTGTATTCATAATCTTTCTCAACACTCATTGCACCTGTATCATCAGTTACAACAATTTCTGTTCCACCAATAGTTGCACTAATAGTAAATGTTGTTGAGTTTAATATGTTTTTAACATAGTAAGTAGTATCTAAAGTTAGTCCACCAACTTCAGTGCCAACACCAGTAAATTTAATTGGTCTATTTTGTCTTAACCAACCTGTAGTTGTAATTGTTAATGCACCACTTGATGCTGTTGTTGCTGTAACTGTATCTGCATAATAATCATTTACATATGCAACAGCTTCTTTTGCTATAAACTCTTTGTTAAGTTCTAGTTGTTGTATACCTGCATACACATCTTGTTGATCAGTAGCACGGTTAGTACCTTCGTTACTTCCGCCTAATATTATATCATTAGTTGTAACAAACGTATTGTTAATCTGTGCTAAACTTATTGCTTCTGAAACTTCAGCTCTTGCTGCATTTCTTGCAAACTCATAACTTCCTAGTGTAGCATCTTTCTGTACGCCTGTTACTTTAGCACTTGGCTTTCTTAAGTAACTTATTGCCGCTACTGTTGATGCAAATGTTGTGCCTAAACACCAATCGTATCTTGCCGCATCTAGTAAGTAACCAACATCTCTTTCGCACTTTGCGCTATCGTATGTTAAGTTAGGGAAGTTTGCTGTGATCCAGTTTGTTGTAGCTGTTTTAACTGTTCCAGCTGCTGATCCTAGTAGCGAGTGGTCAGTTTGTAGTCCTGCCGCTGCACCAGTAATACTTGGATATACAATAGTTTCACTTCCAGTGCCGTTATCAACAATATTAATAAAGTCATCTAGTAATCCGCCGATTGTAGTTGCACTTGCCGCATCTCCTGCTGTACCAGGTGTCTGTGAAATTGCAGACTGTGTGCCTGGAGTAACTGTAATGTTTCTACCTATAGTTTGCATAATACCTTTTAGGTATCCGTAAGCCGCTAGTGTTGCTGCTTTCTGTGCCGCTGGTAAGTTTGAACTTGCTCCAACATGATATGCTTCACCAGCATTTACTGTTTGCCAGTTACCACCGTATGTTAAGTCATATGACACAGCATCAACTAAGTATCCAACATCTTTTTTACATGCTGTTCTACTATATTTTAGATCTGGATAGTTTTCTGTAATGTACCCAACAAGTTCTGCTCTTAAAAAATCTCTGTTAGCAATTAACAAGTTTCTTGCATAGCCTTCATTTGGATCAGTCATTTCGTCTGCTAATGTAAATGTGGCAATAGCTTCTTCTTTTCTACCTAACGACCAATCTGTTCTACGTCTATATAGTCTTGCTAACTGTTCAACAGCTGATCTTACATAGCCAGTTTCGTTGTTTGATAACGGATATAATGCGCTTTGTGATTGTGCGTTTCCTGTTGTTGCTGTTACTGAAACACCTTCAACAATGTCACCTATAATTGCTTCTACTCTTTCAATTGCTGTATTACTATACAAGTAATCTTCGGCTGTTGTCAGCGTTGAATTATTTGATTTTCTTGGTTGAACTTGTGTTGCACGAAGTTCGTCACCTATAATACAACATTCTGCTGGAACAATAATTGGAAGTACTTCGTAATACTTTCCTGTTGAAACTTTAATTAATGTGTTTCTAATTAGTCTAGCTGGAATGTCTGTAGCAACGCCTGCTGTAATAGCATCTGTAATAATTTTTGTAAGTCCGGCTATGTCAGTGTATACACTTTCTATTGTTAAGTTTGCATCAAAGTATTGTGCAACAACCGCTGTTGAATTATCACCGTTGTTAACTTGATAATTTACAGCTGGTGCTGTTTGATTTAATACCGCTTGTATAACTGTTAATCCGTGATTTATAGTTGCTACTGTTTGAGCTTTTTGTGTTAAGTACGGAGATCCTAGTGTTTCATTTACATAAGATAATGCCGCTTCTCTTGATTTAACATTTCCGCCATGAGTAATATCATGTATTAATGCATCAACAATATATCCCATATCTCTTTCACACTTTGCACTATCATAGTCAAAGCCTGTAGTAAATGGTGTTATATTGCCTGTAATCTGTGCATCTGTCCATTCAACCATTTCACGTTGTATAAAATATCTATTAAGTTCTAAAATAGATTTAGCATTAGGATTTTTTGCACCAGCGTCAACTTGCTCTGCTGCATATCTAATTGTTTTCCAAGGTTTATCAAGTGAACGTCCGTTAGTAGGACTAGGTACATCTGCACCGTGTGTTGCAACATAATATATGTCATCTGCTACACCTGAGTATGCCCATTCTGGAGTGTTGTTTGAACTTACTTGTAAAAATTGTCCTTCAGCGCCTACTGGTAATCTAGCTGGACCGTTACCTGCATAATATACTAGGTCGCCTTTTGTAGTTAATACACTTGCTTCGTTACCAATAGCAATTACTTGCCAGTAAGTACCTGTTATATCTAAGTCTGGACGTGAGTTTTCTGCTCCGCCTCCGCCTGCTCCAACTTGTATACTTGAATAGTCATCGCCTTCTGAATAGTGACCTAATACACAAACATATGAGTTATCACCATAACGTGCAACATCACCTTGTAAGTATTCTACATCATCTACCCATGCGCCTCTCCAACGTAGACCAGTGTTTAGTCGTTGCCAGTAAGAAGTATTAGTTGGTGTTTCGTCTTGATGATCTTGAATACAAAGATATGTATAGCCACCGTATCTAACAACTTCGCCTACTTTATAATCTTGTAGTGTACTGTCATCTTGCCAGTCACCTAGGAATCTTAATCCCTGTGAAAATAATTGCCAGTCTGTTGTTTCAACTACTGGATTCTTTTCTGCATGATTTGTTAAAGCAATATATTGGTTACCACCGTAACGTACAATATCACCCTTTTGATAATTTCTTAATGCTTCCCAATCTGCTTCAAACTGGAAGCCTCTTACAAACTGTTCCCAATATGTATTGTCTGAACTAAACAATGATGCCGCTGTATGTTCTCCTGTACAAATCCAAAGAGCCGCACCGTATTGTGCTACGTCATTTACTTTATATCTTGTACCAGTTGACCATGAACTTTTGTATTCGATGCCAGCATTAAAGACATCCCAATTAGCTTGATCAATTTCTAACCCGTCGGCTAGTGTTGCGGCAGATGTATGGTATGTTTTACATACATAACTTTGACCGCCATACTTTACTAAGTCATTAATAAGATATTTTGTATCTACAGTCCAGTCGCCTTTCCATGCAAGTCCTTCAGCGTATACTTCCCAATTTGAAATATCAGCTTCTAGGCCAGCTGCTACTGTTGCTTGTGATGTATGTACTACTGAACAAATGTATAATCTAGCACCGTATTGAACTATGTCACCGTATACGTATCCTGTGCTTGTTGTCCATTCACTTTTCCACGTTTGACCGTCACTTACTAAGTTCCATTTAGGTGGTACTATCTCAAAGTCTGTAAAGAATTCTGAGGCACTTGTATGACCAATCACACAAATATATACTTTGCCCCCGAACCTTACAACATCGTCTTTATAATATGTGTTGGCAGAAGTCCATGCGTCTTTCCACACAAACCTGATTCTACCTAGTTTAAATTCTGCCATTTTGTAATGCTCCGTTATTGTATTTATACATTTTTTCTAGTCCTTATAAATTACTTCATACTCTCGTCAAAGTTACGAAGTAATAACATTTGTCCAACATATGATCCGCTTAATCCTGCTGGGTTTCCTAATGCGTCTGCTCCTGGTACATATACCGGAACAGCTACGTTTATTATTTTATTTTGTATATTGTCTATTTGGTTTTCTGGTCCACCAACATATATTTGTCCTGCTTGGAAAGCGTTAAGCTCTAAGTCAGATCCACCAACACTTAGTCTATCTGCTAAGAATGTAGCAATAGCTCTTTGTGTTGGAATAACTTGGTTTGAGTCTTCAGCAAACGTTGGGTCTGTACTAAACTCTCTAACAACAGCACCTGAACCACCTAGTCTAACTCCACCTAGTGATAGTTCTGATAGACCATCTAAGTCAAAGAACTCAGCACTAATTGTAACAACACCAGTTGCCTGTTGTACACTAAACAGTTCGCCTGCTCTAAAGTTACCATCTTGGTCTGTACTTACATAGAATATACGTCCACCAGCTGTTTCATATACTTCGTTTTCAGGAGCACTTATAAAGTAATTACCGCCTGCGTATATGTCTGGATAGTTTGTTTCTAAGAAGTTACCTGTACCAATGTCTAAGAAGTCATGTCCTGTAATACGACACTGACTAAAGTTTTCGTTAATTGTAACTGTAGTTCCGTGAACTAAATCATTTTCATTACGCATACGTGGACTAATTTGGAATTGTACAAGTCTTGTACCATTACCAGTGCCATCATCGCCTAAATCTGTTGCTATAGCTACACGATAACTTTTTAAATCATTTGGATCTTCAGTGTTATCATCTTCAATTATTGGAAACAGTAATTGACTACCAATTGTTGGTACACGAGGTAATCCTGATATTTTAATAATATTTGTGTCTGGTATAAAGTCTGCATAACCGTCACCTGTTATAGTAACTTTGGTAGTACTTGATCTATATCCAATACCTCTGTTTACCCAGCTTGGCTGTGCAAGTACGCCTGAGCCTACTCTATTTTCCCAACCAATACCTACTGTAAACTTATTATCTGTAATTGTAAATACTGGAGGATTTGCTTGTGAGTAACCACTACCTGGATCTAATATTTTAATAGTTTGTATTAGGCCGCCGCTTCCTAGTCTTGCTCTTACTTTAACTTGTGCGCCTGTTTCAATTTTAGCAATACCGCCAATTTGAATATTCTTTGTACCTATAATCCAACTACCTACATCATTTACAACACCAAATCCTATACCATAATATGGCTTAGTTGCAGCTAATGTTCTGCCTTGCCATACTATTCCGTCTTCAGTTGTTGCCGCAAAGTTTGTGTCGTTACCGTTAAGGTCTCCACCTACTAATTGATTGTTTGCATCACAGATTGCCATAAACACACCTTCTGCAAACTTAATATCGTTCCATCGCATTACAGTTGAACCATCTGCACTAGGTATATCTGTGCCTTGTGTCCAAGTTGATCCATCAAAACTAAAGTAAGTTTCGCCTGTTTCTAATAATGCAAGATACCTATTGTTACCATATGCTAATCCTGCTACTTGTAAATTTTCAGTGGATACAAATCCTGCATCAAATGTCCAAGATGTTCCATCTGTACTGTGTCCTACAGTGCCATCATTACCTGCTACAGCAACAAATTTACCTTTACCATATGTCATTGCTTGCCATTCTGCTGAAGCACTATCGCCAACAGCATCATTAGGCATGTTACTAGATGTCCATGTTATACCATCTGCTGACTGAACTACTGTTGTAGAGTTTGATGCAATAGCAACAAAGCGGCCTTCGCCAAATTCTAAATCTACCCATTCCTCTGAAAATGGTAATGTAACTGATGTCCAATTAATTCCATCTAAACTATAAGCAGCTTCGTCGGTATCTTTTGCAATAGCAACAAATCTATTGTTACCTGCTCTTACTTTGATCCAATCAAGTGCTCCTTGGTTTGGTAATAACGACTCGGCCCATCCTTGTCCAGTATCACTTTCTAATACAAAGTTTGGTTTTGCAATTGCAACAAATTTACCACTACGTCCTGTACCTGTAACAACAACATCTACAATTGAGTTTGAACTATCGTCAGTTACACTATTAACTTTAATATGGCAATCGTTAGTAACATCTTCTCCACCTAGTACACTTCCTAAAATATCAATTGAGTCACCGACCGCATAACCTAGTCCGCCGTCGGTTACAGTTACTTCGTATACTAAACCATTCTTAGTAATATCAAACACAGCGTTTGCTGGTGCTAATCCATCTTGCTGTTCAACAACACCACTTCCTGGTGTTCCTGGAATATCAGTAAATTCAAATGTTGTATTACTAAATGCAATATCAACAATGTCTCTACCGCTTTGAATATTATAATTGTTTGCTGTAAAGTCTGGCTTAGTTGATATAATCCTTGGTTCAACTTGATATCTTGTATTTGATTCTAGTGTTGCCGCAATTGGTGTTCCTGGTAACACATGATCCCATCCTGGAACTCCTGTGCTTTCTTTATAAACTGTTGCTGTACTGTTTATCTCATTGTATGCTTGTATGTAACCATACTGTCCTGTACCAGTACCTGAAATAATATATATTGCTTGTCCTACAAGCTCAGCGGCTGTTGATGTTTCGTTTGGATTTAATGTAATTGATGTTGTATCGCCCTGTGTTGCTTGATTCTGAACGTTAGTATAACCTACACCGCCTACTGATCCACTGTCTGCAGGGTTAACAATTCTTGATTGGAATAGTGATCCATGACGTATGTCTTCATGTATTACAGCTGCGTTTGCGCCTGCACCAATAATCTCACTAGTTGCATCTGTATATCTTTCGCCTGCGTTTTCATATTCATATACAAAAATTTCATCACCAAACGCTCCAGCATACACACTTGAAACTGTTGCTTCGTTGTCTCTATTAAATACTTCTGCTGTTAACGGTACTTCGTTAGGATCAATACCATCTGCAATTGAACCATACGCACCATATGAGTTGTTACCGTTTGTTGCACGAATAACTCCACCACGTTCTGCTAAGTATCCAACCTGGTTATAGTATGTAAACACTGACACAAGCTCTGCTCTGCCGTTATCTGATATCCATGCACCAATACCGTCACTTAGTACCTGTGTATAATCGTTTGCTGTCATAGACTTGTTACCACCATTGTGTAATAAACCGTCTACTCGCATACCTGTACACGCAGCTCCAATTGTAGTATTACCTTGTATGTAAGGTGAACGTTTCATAATCCATGTACGTTCGTCTGCTGGTCCCCAACCTGGATCAAGTGCTGTAAATGCACCGGATGTTGGACGTTGGTATAAGTCAAATACGCCTGGAGGATTAAGTGAGCCGTCTAATCCTTCTAGTGTTGTATTACGTACACCGGTTGTATCTCTACATCTAAATAAGTCTAATAAGTTACTACCAGTGATTGCCGCTGCATATCGTTCTCCTGATAGTACTGATTTATAAGTACCTTCGTATCGTAAATCATATACTATAGCAGCAATAAAATGTGCAAAGTCTTCAGCTACTCTGTTTGTTCTGTATACTTTGTCTGGATATGTTTGTCTAACCCATGCATCAACTTGTTGTGATAAAAATGGTCCTACAAGTTCTAATTTTGATGCCGCTTGTCTTCTTTGACTATCAGCTGATATTATATTAGTTGATGTTATTACTGGATCAATCGAACCACTTCCTGCGTTAAACTCAATTTTTTGTTTAATAATATCTGTTAAGCCTAATATTATATTGTTTTCTGAAAGACCTAAAATTGTTGCATCTTTCTTTTGTATTTCGTTGTTGCCAGGTAATGCAGGAACATCTACATTTGATAATAAACTTAAAAGTGTACTAGCAAAATAATCCCACATTCCTTCAAGTTGTATTGTTTCATTTTGATATTCTTCAAGTGGTGGATTAGCAACAATAGTTGTTGAACGTAATTCATCGCCCATTACAACAGCACCTGCTGGAATACTAATAGGTCCTATTTCAATATATCTTCCTGTATTAACTTTAATTTTAATTGGTGTTAGTGCAGGGAATGTTGCTTCAACATATTCAGCAGCAAATCTAACAGATCTAAATGGCTTATCTGGTGATAGTCCATATCCTCTTGTATCCATACCGTGCGTACCTACAAATACTTCACCTGCTGTACGTAAGTAATCTTTCCAAAATACATTATCTTCGCCGTCTACTGATAACAATTGATCTGGTCTTCCAATTGGTACTGATGTTGGTCCTATTGTACTTCCGTCACCAACGTTAGTTCTACTTAGATTAAATGTAAGTAAATCACTTGTTGCTGATAGTCCTGATACTTGACCTGCTTGTACTAATAAATCCCAATAAAAATAACCACTACCGTTATCACCTGGGAAGTTATCATTTGTACCAACATGATATTGATTACATACATATGCATCACCAAAGTGGTAAACTACTTCGCCTACAAAGTATCTTCTACCTACAATCCATGCTTGACCCCAAGTTTTACTTGGAATAACTAATTCCCACTTTTCAGTTTGTAAATAGTCTGATGTACTTCCATCTTCTTCTGTAGCACCTACAGACACTTTAGCCATATATAACTCACCGCCACGTAATACCATATCACCTGGGTTATACTGTGCTTCTTCTGTCCAGTCACCTCTAAAGTTGTAACCATATTGTAGTTCTACCCAACTCTTTGTACTATCCTGTGACTGTGCTGGTTGTTCGTCTCTGTTATATTTTGAAGCAAAGTATAAGTAACCACCATAACGTACAACGTCACCTGGTTGGTACTCATTAGTATCAGACCACTCTGACTCATATTGAAAGCCAGGTAATTCTATATTAAATTTTGTAATATCTAGTTGATCTGCTAATTTACCTTCAGCATCTAAAAGACCCTCTGCTGCAGATTGGTGTGTTTCTGTACATTTCCAAATACTACCACCGTAAAGTACAAGATCGTTTTTTCTATATAATGTTTCTCTTGCCCATGCACCTGCATATTCAATACCGCTATGGAAAACTTCCCATGCAATATCAGCTGACGTATCAATTGTAAATGCTGCACCCATTAGTGCATGATATCTACAAAAGTAAAATATTGTTTCAGGGGCTGTGTAAGATGGAGTAAAATGTACTTGTCTTGTTGTAGCAATTGCAAAGTTTGAAACATACAACGATTGCGTAACTTCGTTACCATTTAAGTAATACTTTACACCTTCATTATATACTGTGCCGCCATTATGCAATCCTCTGTCAACTAAACTTAATAAAAACGGATGAGGATTTTGTATAGGGTTGTTGTTATCGTCTACGCCGCCGCCGAAATATAAGTTTGTATCGTCTCCGTTTTCTGGAGGACTTTGATCAAATACATATGTTTTACCTTTAGCAAGTGTAAGTTCTGCTTGTGGTATTCCGTTGAGTGTATATACATTTGCTGTATCTTCTGCATTTCTAACTACAGCAATTTGAACAGTTGTTGGTGTTGTTATTAAGTTGTCCTCTAAGAACAATCCTGATACATGAGGCTCAATACATTTATAAACAATACCGTTATATTTTACAAGTGCACCTGGACCGTAATCTGTTGCTGTTTCCCATTCAGTTGTATATTTAATATGAGATACTAGTAATGACCAATCATCTTTATTTGTAACAAAGTTAGTAGAGTCATGTTCGTTATCGCAAACCCAAAGAGATCCGTCTTTTTCAACAATGTCACTAATTGCATATGTAGTTGCTGTTGCCCATTGTCCTTTGTACGAACGACCATCTGTCATTAAACGCCATCTTGGAGCTGCTTGGGGTGGATTGCTTCCTTCTAGTACAGCAAGTAAGTCTGTTTTAAATTTAGCATCAGCTGTATGTCCTTCTAAACACACATATGATTTACCGCCAACTCTTACAATGTCATCACGCTTGTATACGGTGCCTGTTATCCATTCACCTTTCCATGTATATTTAAAGCGTTCTAGTTTAAATTCTGCCATTTATTTTTCCTCTAGTATCCTGGTCCTGGTCCACCTGTTTGTCCAGGAATTAATACCGTATTATCTACACCTTCACCGTATGCTGGCGAACTAATGTTATTTTCAAATGTTACTTTTTCACTTACAGCCTGTACAAAATGTCCTGTACCAGCTTCGATAAAATATGTTAAACTTCTTCCGTCCCAACGTAATTGTGGGTAACGTAAGTTAGGATAAACAATATCTTTGTTTTCGTCAATGCCATCTAAGTAATCAATACCTTCTTCAAAGTCTAAGAAGTTTTCTTCTGATATACCTAAATCGTTAATTGTAATACTATTTGCATCTCCGCCTGCCAATTGGTCAACTCTTACCAAAAATAATTCACCATCATCATTTCTACGTAAACCGTAAAAATATCTTTTGATAAATCCGTTCTGTACGTCTGTTGGGTTACTTCCTATATAGTGACTCATTATACTATCTCCACAAAACTTGCTACCGCGTCAACAGCATCGTCTGTACTTGCTACTACTTGGACGCAATTATCAGGTGCAACAATTAATTTTTCACCCGTTGCTACTACCCTTAAACTTGTATTTGCCGGTAGCAAAGAATCTTTTATATAGTAACCTACTACACTAGTATCGTCTTTGATTAACACACTTACATAAACAAAACTGTCTGTAAGATTTGTTAAACTTAAACCAATTACTGTTACACGAGTTGCTGAATTGGTCTCAATGATGTCGATAGGGTTAGTACCTACATCTTTTATAACCTTATTTTTAAATATCGTTGCCATTTATTATCCTAAGTATAAAACTGTTTCAATTGCTAAATCTGCTGCATCGGCAGGATTAATACCTGAACCCGCACCAGCTGAAGATGCCCAGTTTATGCCATCAAATACTTCAACTCTGTCGTCTTCAGTGTTAAACCTGGTCATGCCTACTTCTCTGTAAGCAACCGCAGGTCTTTCTGCACTAGTACCACTTGGTATAACAAGTCCGCCTGTTCCGGCAAACTTGACATAACCGTTATTTGTATTCTCAAATTGAGTTATACTATTCGATACTGTATTTATTATCCTGTTGCCATCGAAGGCAAAATTCTCTATTACAACTCTACCTGTTCCAGCTGCATTTAATACTAAATCTTGGTCTGTTGTAATTGTACTAATTGTATTCTGTTCAATTTGTACATCATCAACAGCAAATCTATCTGCGTAAAATCTATTTGCATCAATATTAGCTCTTACAGTATCTTGTGTATAAAATCTAATAATGTTATCGTTTTGACCTTCAACAAGTTCTGCTGTAACTTTTGTGTCGCCGTCTAAATCTTCAACACCTTGTAATATAATCCAATTAGTTCCGTTATAACCTTCGAATCTATTTAAATCTTGGTTATATCTAATTTTGCCAGGTAAAACGCCTGCTGGTCTTTGTAAAGTTGTACCAACTGGAATATTAATTGCACCAGTACCACTAAACTGTGTATAGCCTGTTGCAGGAGTAACTGTTAAATTAGAACTAGTACTTAATGTTGAACCGTTAATATCAAAGTCATCAATAAGAACAGCGCCTGTTCCTGCTGTACGTAACTCTAAGTTACTATTGCTTAATGTAGTTGTAATAAAGTTATCGTCAATACATATATCACCAGTTGAAAACTTTTGTGCTTCAATTGTTCCTGATGCTGTTAAGTTTCCTACTGTTAGTGTGCCGCCAACTACAAAGTCATTTGTAACTTGTAAATCATTATTTGGAAATAATATATCTCCAGTACCAGACGTTTTTATTTCTAAGTCTGCATTTGATTGTGTGCCACTAATAGTGTTACCTGATATTGCTATACCTTCAAAGTCAGCATCTCCAGTAACAGTTAAGTTACCAGTAACATCAGTTGTACCTGTTTGTGTAAAGTTTCCTGTTTGTACAGTATTGCCTACATGTGTAAGCGTTCCGTTTATACCTACAGTACTGTTTAAAGTAGTCGTTCCGCTTACTGTAAGGTCTTGTGTTGCTTGTAAATTGTCTTGTACTACTACTTTGCCAGTTCCATTAGCACGTAGCTCTAAGTCGCTGTTAGACGTTGTAGTTGTAATAAAGTTATCATCAATTAATACATCGCCAGTAGTAAAGTTATTTGCTTCAATAGTACCTGTACTTTGAATATCGCCAACAGTAAGTTGTCCACTAACAGTTAAGTCACCAGTTACACTTACATCACTATTTGGTATTAAAATATTTTGACCAGCTTGTGTTCTAATTTCTAAATCGCTGTTACTTTCAGTTGTTTGAATAACATTACCGGCTACTTGTATATCTTCAAATTGTGCTGTGCCGTTAATACATGCACCGCCAGTAATAAAATGGTCACCATTAACTGTGAAGTCTCCGTTTACTTCTACATCATTAGTAGCTGTAACTTCACCAGTAATTGTAGTTGTACTAAGTTGTGTAACACCAGCAACAGTTAGTGTGTTATCAATTGTAACATCATTATTTGGTATTAAAACATCACCGGTGCCATTAGCACGGAGTTCTAAATTACTGTTACTTAAAGTTGTAGTAATAAAGTTATCATCAACTAGTAAGTCACCAGTTGAATAACTATTTGCTATAATTGTTCCTGTGCTTGTAATATTATTAACAGTAAACGTTCCGTTAACATCAAGATCATTTGTAATTTCTACATCATTATTTGGAACAATAACTTTGCCAGTGCCAGCTGCACGTAATTCTAAATCTGCATTACTTGTTGTTGTAGTAATAAAATTGTCATCAATTAATATTTCTTCAAGTTGTAATTTTTGATTAACAATAATATTATCAAGTGTTGATGTGCCAAGTACTTGTATATTGCCAGTGTGCGTTACGTTACCAGTTACTTGTAATGTTCCGTTGATAGTTGTATCAGCAAGTGTTGACAAACCAACAACATTAATATCATTAGTAAACGTTACATCATTACTAGGAACAATTATTTGTCCTGTTCCATTAGCACGTAGTTCTAAATTGCTATCAGTTTGTGTTGTAGTAATAAAGTTATCATCGATTAAAATGTCACCAGTACTAAATCTATCTGCTGTAATTGTACCGCTACTATTAATATCGTTAACAGTTAATGTTCCATCTACAATTAAATCATTTGTAATTTCTACATCATTATTTGGTATAAGAACTTTTCCGGTTCCTACAGCACGTAACTCTAAATCAGTATTTGAAGTAGTAGTTGTAATAAAGTTATCGTCAATTAATATTTCTTCAAACTGTGCTTGTCCTGAAACATCTAAGTTTTGTGTAATATTAACATCGCCAGTAATATTACTGTCGCCTGTTTGATTAAAATCACCTGTTAATGTAAACGTTCCGTTTACTACAGTATCTTGTAAATCAGTATCACCACTTACTGTAAGATCATTATTAATCTGTACATTGTTATTAGGAACAAGTATTTCTCCTGTTCCGTTTGCACGTAGTTCTAATGGACTGTTACTGTCAGTGGTTGTTATAAAATTGTCTTCAATTAAAATATTGCCGTTGCTTATTTCGCCTGCAATATTAAAATTACCTGTTTGTGTAGTATTACCAACATGTGTAATATCACCATTAACAGTTGTATCTTTTAAACTAGTGTCGCCATTAGTAACAGTTAAGTTTTGTTGAATATTAACATCAGTAGTATTAATTAATATATCGCCCGAACCAGATGCATCAATTGTTAATCCGCTTGCTTGTGATTTAATAAAGTTATTATCAATTGTAATAATACCGTTTGTAAATTCACTTGCATCTATTGTGTTACCAATAATAGTATTAAATTGCATTCCTGTAGCAAATAAATTATTAGTAATTCTAAAATCATCATTAGGAATTAATACTTCGCCAGTACCGTTTGTGCGTAATTCTAAGTCTGTATTACTTGATGTAGTTGTAATAAAATTATCATTAATTAATATTTCTTCAAATTGTGCCTGTCCTGTAACAGTAAGATCAGCACCTACATTAACATCACCAACAACAGTTTGGTCACCATTTTGAACAATGTCGCCTGTAATAGTTAGGTCGCCTAAAATATCTACATCTTGTAAAACAGTAGACCCGCCTACTGTAAAATCATTTGTAATTTCTACGTCATTGTTTGGTACAAGAACTTTTCCTGTTCCATTAGCACGTAGTTCTAAATCTGCATTAGAAACAGTTGTTTCAATAAAGTTGTTAGCAATTCTAATGTCGCCCATATCAGCACCATTAGCATATAACCATTTCCAACTTTTATTTTCAGCACCTAAATTGTATGCTGTATCAATGTTTGGTATTAGATCACTATCAATGCCTGCTACAATTTGTATTGTATCACTTGCTTCGTCACCTATTGTAATATTGCCGCCGATTGTAACATTACCAGTTACATCTAAACTACCATCTACGTTTACATCGCTGTTTAAGTTTAATGTTTGCGTAAGTGGATTAATATTAATATTACCAGCTAAACTTTCAATAGTGTTTCCGCTAATACGTAAGTTGCCAGTGTCAATTCTATCACCGCTTACAAACGTTGAGTTGCCGCCACTTGTAAATGTAACTCCTTGCGTTAGATCTACATTAAGTGCGTTTGCAACAAAGTTTACAGTACCGTCATCTTGGTTTACATAAAATAAATCACCAACTCTAAAGTCACCTTTGTGGTCAACTGTGTTAAATCGTATCTTAGCATCATTTAATTCAATTACTTCGTTGTCTTGTAATACAGTGCCTGGGTCATTAGTAACTTCTTTACCGTTACCAATGTATGCTAAGTTTTGTCCAATAGCGTAAACAATAACGCCTGGTCCGTCTCCGTATAATCCAAAGTTACCATAAACACTAGCACTACCAATCATACGTATTTCAGCACCAAAGTCTCTTACATCATGATTTAAAATTGTTGTTGCTGTTACACCTGTGCCATTTGAAATACTTTGTGGTGTTGTGTCAAAATCTATAAACTGTATATTTTTACCATCAATTACAATAATATCATTGTCAACACTTTCTGCTGTAACAGCAATAGTAGTAGAAGTGTCTGTTGATGTAAATGTAATAGTATCGCCTGCGCTAAATGACCCGCCAGTTATGCCGCCAAGTCTAACTTTAGTCTTACCGTCGTTATATTTTCCTGCTGTTCCGTCAAATGCGTATAAGCCTTTGTTAGCAAAGTATGTAAATGAGTTTAACCATTCAATTCTAACACCATTTGTTGCTAGTAATGTATCAACGCCTGGTGTAATAAATGTTACAGCATGGAATAAACAACTTGCTTCTTTTGAACTTGCATTAACAACACTACCGTCTAAGTATGCGCCTGCACCTGCATCGCCTTGATTAAAACCTCTTGGATCTTCTGCTGTTAATACACTACCTTTTGTAATAACAGTTACGTTTCTTATGTATGGACTTCTGCTTGAAACAAGCATATTGTTTGCATACTTAAATGCATAACCTGGGCTATAAAAATCTTTTATTGTTACATCTTCAACAGTTGTTTCACCGTTAAGTAAAAATGCATCATTTGTATTTGTACCAGATGTAGGTGTAATTGTAACACTTCTTAATGAGTGTCCTTTTACTGTTACGCCTGCTGGAATAGTTAATGGAAATACTTCTTCGTATGCACCTGGATATATGTAAATTGTGTCGCCAGCTGTTGCAACAGTTATAGCCTGTGCTACAGTAAGAAATGGATCTTGCGGATGTGTTCCTGTTCTTGTATCATTACCGTTTTTAGCAACATAAAAAATGTTACCCTGGCGTAGGGTCATATCTATACTGTCTAGTATTAACTCGTCAGCATTAACAATATCTGCATTTACTGTATCAGCCCAAACTTGATCCCAACGTTTAGTTGCACTACCTAAACTGTATGTATCAGTAACATCGGGTATAATATCACTTGCTACTTCTGCATTAAATGTAACATTGTCAGTGTCTGCATCACCAAGTGTAATATTGCCGTCTGCACTAATATTACCAGTTGCATGAATGTCGCCGTTAACTTCTAAGTTTGAAAATACTTCAACTTGACCAGTTCCGTTTGGTCTTAGTTCTAAATTTGCATTTGAGTCGTTGGTGTTAATAACATTATCAAAAATTGATATGCTTTGAATGTCTAATTGTCTTTGATATACAACGCTGTCTGCGCCTGTAGTAAGAAGATTAAGTGTGTTAGCACTTTGTATTGTGTTACCAGAAATAGTAATATCTGCAATTTCTGCAATATTATCTACTATTAAATTTGTTGTGCGTGTTGTGCCGTTTACGTGTAAGTCGTGTGATGGAGCATTGGTCTTTACACCAATACGCTGATTGTTAACATCTAAATATAATAAGTCAGTCTCAAAAGCTAAATCTATTCCATTACGAATAAGATTCGACTTCAAGAGCGGACCCGATATGCGACCTACAGCCATATTCTCTCCTATACACGGGGATCCTGTCCCTCTAGCCTAAATTTTCAACCTTTCGGTTCTTTGCTGGCTAACCACAGTTTGACCCTGCAAGTATGGTCGTACATTGCATTAATAGTATTTATCAATTAAAGAGAAAAGGGTTGACTTACCCTAGTATAAGAGTCCATTCGTCAATAGCTTCGCCAATAACTAGTGCGTCTGCTTGACTATTATCGCCTGCAACAGATACCCATTCAGTACCATTATAAACTTCAGAACCGCCATTGTCACCGGCGGTAGTATTGTATCGTAATTCGCCAACTACAGGTGTTGCTCCTCTATTTGTATCATCACCGACTGGAACTACAAACCCGTTTACAATTGTATTGATCTTAATATAACCGTCATCAGTAGATGCTAGTGTTAACGGACCGTCGTTTGCTAAGTTTTGTATTTTGTTATCGTTTAATCTAGTATCATCAAAGAATTGTACAGTACCTGCACCGTTTGGTGTTAATTGTAATGATGTATTAATAGGTGCTGTTATAGTATTGTTTTCAATAATTACACTTGCTGTTTGTAATGACGTATTAATGTTTACACCGTCATATGCTACGCTACCTACTAATGTATCCGATATTGTAAATTCTATTTCGTTATTATTAGTTTGTACATTAGTTCGAGTATCTTCACTAAACACACCGCCAAAATATTGATTTGCTTGACTAAATCCTTCAAACAAGTTAGACTCAGTATTGAATCGTAAATCACCTGGATTACCATTAGGCTCTAATGATGTTCCTGCATCATAAAATACATCACTTGGACTAAACACAGTTGTTGCATTTCCGCCTGATACTATAGATAGTTGCGGATCATTAACTCCGTTACCACCGTCTAGTACAAATGTTCCACCTGTTGCTACAATACGCTGTGAGTTGTCGCCTGCTGGTAATTGAATAGATCGTATGCTATCAAAAATAACGTTTTCAGATGCTATTGTAATATCATCATTAGACTTCAGTGTAAAGGTGTCAAATTCTAAATCTTCAATAAACACTGTGCCAGTGCCTGATGTACGCAACTCTAAATTACTATTACTGTTTGTAGTTGTTATTACATTTTGGAATATTTCTATATCATCTGTTGTTATAAATTTATTTGCTGTAACAACATTGTTAATAATAAACCCATCACTTAATGCTCTACTTGCAGAAACATTATTAGCACTACCTTGTTCAATTAATACATTACCAGTTCCTGATGCTGTAAATGTTAAATCACCGGCATTATTGTTTAATAATGTATTGTCTTCAAATGTAAAGTTACCTAAATCAGTTTGTCTATCTACAGTTAAGTTTGTTACTGAAACGTTACCTGTAATGTCTCTGTTTCCGTTTTGATTAACATTAGAGTTAATATTAAGTGTTGAATTTATACTTGTATTTTGTAAACTAGTTGCACCGTCAACTACAGCGTTTCCTGTTATATCAAAATTATTATCAATCTCTACATCACCGGCAGCTCTTAATTCTAAATTACTATTACTATTTGTTGTTGTTATAACATTGTCAAATATTTCTATGTCAGTTGAACTAACCATATTTTCTAATGCAACACTATCTAGTATTCGTAAACTACCAAACGATGCAGCATTTGCTGACATATCTTGACTTACTATAGTATCTGTTAAAGATACAACACCAGTTCCACTTGCATTTAATGTAAGGTCGTTTGAAGTAGTTAGTATAAGTTGATTGCTGTTAAAATTAAAGTCTGCAATTGCAACATATTGAAAAGGACCTGTGTGCTGAGTTGTAAATGTACCATTAATTGTAGCATCAGACGTGTCCAGAGTAGGCTGTGCTGATGATGTTCCAGTCATTATTACATTATTATTAACTATTGTTGGTCCGCTAATATTTAAATCATTATTAATTGTTGTTAGATCATTAACAGTTAAATCATTTGTAATATCTAAATCATTTTGTACATCAATTATACCTGTGCCATTTGCACGTAATTCTAAGTTACTATTGCTTAATGTAGTTGTTACAACATTATTAAAAAATTCAACATCGTCACTATCTAATAATGCAGCTTCAAAATCTTGATCTGCAATAATATTAAATGCTGTAAGATTATCTGCACTTACGTTATTTTCAAAAACAACATCTTCTTGTAAAACAACTTTACCTGTTCCATTAGCACGTAGTTCTAAATCACTATTACTATTAACACTTGTAATAACATTGCCGTCAATAGTAACACCTTCAAACTCTTGTTTATTCTCAGTTAATATTAATTCATCTGTAGTTAAAGTACCTGTAACTGTATAATCATTTGAGAATGTTGTACTACCATTTATATTAGTAGTTCCTGTTATATTAACATTATCAAGTGTGCTTGTTCCATTTACGTTAAAGTTATTTGTTACTGTTGTAGTATTTGTAAAAATAACATTACCATTACCGTCTGCACGTAAGTCTAAATCTGCGTTAGATATTTTTGTACTAATAAAGTTATCGTCTATTTCTATAATGCTAGGCGGTATAACAATTTCATTTAATACTAAATCTTGTGCAATATTAACATTCACAACTTGTGCGTTTGCTGCACTTAGATTATTATCAATTTTTACATTGTTATTAGGTACTAATACATTACCTGTTCCAACAGCACGTAGTTCTAAATCTGCATTACTTGACGTAGTAGTAATAAAATTATCGTCAATTAATATTTCTTCAAACTGTGCTTGTTGCGTAACATCAATATTTTGTGTAACTGTTAGGTTGCCTGTAAATCCTCTATCACCATCAACGTATGAAAATCCTGGTTCAAATGATCCTGTAACAGTAAAGTTACTAAATGTACTTGTACCGTTTACGTCTAAATTATTGTTTATAGTTACACTGTCAGGTATATAAATTTCTCCAGTGCCATTAGCACGAAGTTCTAAATCACTATTTGATTCAGTTGCGGTAATAAAATTATCTTCGATTAAAATATTACCGTTGCTTATTTCACCTGCAATGTTTAAATTACCTGTCTGTGTTGTATTTCCAGTTTGTGTTATCGTACCGTTAACTAATAGATCATTTAAAGTACTATTGCCATTTACAGTTAAGTTTTGTGTAATTCCAACATTGCCATTAATAAAGTCTACAGTATCAGGTGCTTCTAAAATTATATCTTGATTTGAACTCAGCCCAGTAATAGTGTTTGTTGTAATTCTTATGTCGTCAGTTTCTATAGTATCAAATGTAACATCATTAGTTACTGAAACATCACCAGTAGTAGTTGTACCTTCAACATATAATGTATTATTAATTCTTACAAACTCATCAGTTGTAACTATACCTGTTCCTGCGGCACGTAATTCTAAATCACTATTACTTACTGTAGTAGAAATAAAGTTATCGTCAATTACTATATTTTCAAATTGTGTGCGACCCAGTTGTCCTAAGTTACCATCGATATTAAAGTTATTAATTGTAAAGTTAGTTGATGTTAAATCAGCATCTACATCAATTGTAGCAACTTGTAAATTCTGATATGTACTAGTGCCATCTACTGTAAAATTATTACCAATAGTAAAATTATCAGTAATATTTACTGTGCCTGTTCCATTAGCACGTAGTTCTAAATCTGCATTAGAAACAGTTGTAGTTATAAAATTAGTTTCTATATCAATGTCATTTAGTCTAGCATCATTTACATGAGCAATATTCCAACGCTTGTCTGGCTTACCTAGTGTAAATGTTTCGTGCTGATTAGGCTCTAAGTCTTGACTAAACTCAGTGTTAAATGTTACAGTGTCTGTTGGTTGATCACCTGCTAACGAAAGTGTGCCGTCAAATGTAAAGTTATTAGTAATATCTAAGTTACCAGTAAGACTAGTATTAGCATTTAAATTTATAAATGTTGACGCAGGGCTATCAATAGTTATTCCGCCACTTAGACTTTCTATTGTATTGCCACTTAATCTTATATTTTGATTTTGTACCTTTGTACCGTCAACAATTGCAATGTTACCGTTTGTAGTTACGTTCAGTCCTGCTAATGCATCAACTGTTGATTCGTCAATAGTTAGTGTACTATTACCTGTGTCTAGATCAACAAAAAACTGTTCACCAACTCTAAAGTTTCCTAAGTGGTCTGTTGAACTAAAGTATATTGTACCTGAATTTAATTCTTCAGTTTCGTTTGCTTGTATTGCTCTACTTGGATCATTATCAACAAACTTTCCTGCACCTATGTACCCAAAGTTATGTTGAATAAGATACATCAGTGTGTCTGCGCCATCTGCTACAGCACCTTTGTTTCCATATACGTTTGCTGAACCTATTGATCTTAGTTCAGCACCATAAAACACTGTTGACCCGTCTGTGCTTAAATGTCCTGTGCTTCCGTTGACAGCATATAAACCTTTATCAGCAAAATATGTAAATGAGTTTAACCATTCAACTCTAACACCATTAGTCATTGTTAAAGCATCAACACCTGGTGTAATAAATGTTACAGCGTGGAACAACATACTTGCATCATTACTTGTGCTTAGTACACTTGCTCCGTCGACTAGTGCGCCTTTACCTGCATCAGCACTTGCATATCCTCTTGGATCACTTGTGCTAGTTGTACTACCTTGTGTGCTTACTGTAATATTTTGTATGTAAGGACTACGTGAAGTAACTGTTGCGTTGGGTGCAAATCTAAATGCATAACCTACATCAGTTCCGCTGTTATAAAAGAAATCTTTTATTGTAAAATTTTGTACAGTAGTTTCGCCATTAAGGTGAAATATGTCTGTTGAGCTTGCACTACTTGGAGGAGAAATTATAGTGTTTCTCACATCGTGACCTACTAATGTTACTCCTGTTGGAATAACAATAGGACAATTTTCTTCGTACTCACCTGGCATTACATGAATGGTATCGCCCGATGTTGCTTGTGTTACAGCATAGTCAATTGTTTCAAACGGTGCTTGTATATGTTGACCATTATTATCGTTGTCGCCATTTTTAGCAACATAAATTGTTTTACCAGGTTTTAGTGTAAGGTCAACTCCGCCTAATACAAAGTCTGTAGAATTAATTCTTGATATGTTTGTTAGTCTATCATTTACTTCTAGCCAACGTTTATCTGCTTTACCTAAATCGTATATTGATTGCGGTATTGTTGTATTAGGATCTATATCACTAGTTACATCAGTTTCAAATGTTATTGTATCTTGTGCTAGTGAATCACCAAAAGTAATATTACCTTCAAGTGTAATATTGCCGTCTGCATGTATATCTCCATCTACTTCTAAGTCTGAAAATACTTCAACTCGCCCTGTTCCGTTAGGTCTTAGTTCTAAGTTTGAATTACTATTCGTAGTTGAAATATAGTTGTCGTCAATGAATACATCGCCTGTTTGTATATTACTTGCTGTAATTTTATAACGTGCATCAAGAAATAAATTACCTGGAAAAGGCTGTATAGTCGTATCTTGAATGTTGATGTTTGCAATATCTGCTTGTGTATCAGTTATTAAAGATACTGTTCTAGTAGTATCTAAAATATGTATTTCATTGGTAGGGGAAGAATTTCTTATACCTATCTTGTTGCCTGTTACATCAAGATAAATTAAGTCTGTTTCGAAGGCTAGGTCAATGCCATTTCTTTCCAGATTGGCGAATAGTAATGGACCGGATATTCTACCTACTTGCGACATTTAAAGTTCTCCTACTTGTATTTATAGGATTTACTTATCGAAGTTATGTAGGACTGTTACTGGTTTTCCTAGGTCTACTGGGGAAGTAAATTTAAGATACCAACCGTCTGCATACGGACTGTTTGGACCTGTTAAGTTACCGCTTACACTTTGTTCTAGTGTATAGTTTGTAGTTGATATTTGAAATACGTTTTCAACAAATACTAAAACGTTTTCTGCTGCTACTGGAACAGGATACTCTGGATCTCCGCTTGCTAGTGGACCAAATACAGTTTCACTTGCATCGCCGTTACCTAACCCTTGTTGCGTAATTCCTACAAGTACTGGTGATACACCTCTAACACCTGCCCATGCTCCGTCTTCATATACTTCAAATCTATTGTCTGTTGTATTATATCTAAAGTGTCCATTTTCAGGATTAGCAGGACGTTGTGCTGTTGTACCTTTAGGCACACGTATACTGTTAGTAGATTCCATATACACTTGA
>ERZ1039804.154-NODE-154-length-44357-cov-5.790664_pt1 | contig 44357 bp, 57 predicted proteins | sample MGYA00383089_ERZ1039804 | MGnify/ENA primary metagenome ERZ1039804 (study PRJEB29581, sample SAMEA5548359) | metagenome | biome: marine; feature: coastal; material: water | depth 1 m | study: Short-term variability in the microbial, nano- and picoplankton dynamics...
GGCTTTAGCTGGTGAAGCTCGTGGTGACGCTAAGACTGCATTATCTTTAGCAGGATACGAACAAACTTCTTACTATGCGGTACTTGATTCCCTAAAGGAAGAGGTAGTAGATGTAGCAAATAGTATACTTGCCCACAGTGCACCAAAGGCCGCCGCTAAATTAGTTGATGTTCTTGATAGCGATGCACCTATACCACAAGTAGGTGCTAAGATACAAGCCGCCCAGACTTTGTTGGACAGGGTCGGCATTAGTAAACGTGAAAGACTTGAGGTTAATCATAATCATCAAGGTGGTATTTTTTTATTACCTGATAAAGAAAAGGTGGTTATTACTGCACAAGAAGCAGATTACGAAGAGGTAAAGAATGAAACGCAAGACTAGTTCTACTATTCCGTTTGGTTACAAAGAAGTAGAAGATAATACTGGATACATAGAAGAGATACCAGAACAGCTAGAAGTATTAGATAAAGCTAAACAACATATATTAACTGGAGCATTATCATTACGAGGAGCAGCTGAACAAATAAAATTTGAAACAGGACGTAGTATATCTGCAGTTGGGCTTAAGAAAATAGTTGACAAAGAAAGAAAGAATAGTTTACTAGCCAAACAAATATGACTGACTCAGTAATAGAAAAAAAGAAACCTGGTAGACCCAAGGGTTCAACAGGCACTAGAACTTTAACTAGAGAGCATCAAGCTAAACTACAAGCAGCTAGAGAATTAAAAGCTAAAAAGAAAAAGATTGAAAAGCTAGAAGTAAAGCTATCACAAGAACGTGGTAAGTTTAAAGACAAGAAGGAAGCCTTAACATCTCCTGTCTTAACTGAAACTACAAAAGAAAACTTACCTAAAAAAGTAAAAGAGTTCATAGAAGAAAACAAAGAGTCAATTGTTTTTAAACCAAATGCTGGACCACAAACAGATTTCTTAGCTGCGGCTGAGCAAGATGTATTATATGGTGGAGCTGCAGGCGGTGGTAAGTCTTATGCTATGTTAGTTGACCCACTAAGGTTTATGCATAGACCAGCACATAGAGCTTTGTTGCTAAGACGTTCTATGCCAGAGTTAAGAGAACTTATAGATAAATCAAGAGAGCTATATCCAAAAGCTTTTATTGGTGCTAAGTTTAGAGAAGTAGAAAAAATTTGGAGATTCCCAAGTGGAGCTATGCTTGAGTTTGGATACCTTGACAGAGATGCCGATGTATACAGATATCAAGGACAAGCTTACAGTTGGATAGGGATAGATGAGTTAACTCAATATCCTACAGAGTTCCCCCTTCAGTATTTGCAATCACGATTAAGAACAACCGACCCAGAAATCAAGACTTATATACGGTGTACTGCAAACCCTGGAGGTGTTGGAGGTAACTGGGTACGCAAAAGATATCTAGAACCTTCACCATCTAATGAAAGCTTTAAGGGCCCTGATGGTTTAACTCGTAAGTTTATACCAGCAAGACTTGAAGATAATCCCTACCTTGCTTCTGATGGACGCTATGAGCAAATGCTTATGTCGTTACCACCAATACAAAGACGACAACTACTAGAGGGTAACTGGAATGTTAGTGAAGGTGCAGCCTTTGTTGAGTTTGATACTGAGAAACATATCATACCACCATTTCAAATACCATATCACTGGCAAAGGTATAAAGGCATTGACTATGGTTATGCCGCTGAGTCTTGTGTTGTATGGGCAACAATAGACCCTGAAGATGATACTATTATTATTTATCGTGAGTTATATCAAAAAGGATTAACAGGTGAAGACCTTAGTGAATTAATAACTGAGATGGAACGAGATGAACGTAGAAGTATTGCAGGTGTGCTTGATGGTGCAGCTTGGAATCGTACAGGAGTTGGTGGCCCTACAGTAGGAGAAACTTTAGTTAGAGGTGGTCATAAACTTAGACCAGCTGATAAAAATAGAATACAAGGTAAAATACAAATACACGAAAAACTTAAACCTAATAGAGATACAGGCAGACCAAAGTTACAAATTATGTCTAACTGTGTAAATTTAATTAGAGAACTACAAAGTATTCCTGTTGACTCTTCAAGACCAGAAGATGTTGATACAAAAGCATCTGACCATGCTTATGATGCACTTAGATATTTAGTTATGTCTAGACCAAGAATGCCTAGTACATATAGAGAAATGGGTGAGATAAAAAGGTTCACACCTTCTGACCCAACATTTGGATATTAACAATATGCCCACCTACACATTTAAAAATAAAAAAACAAAAGAGGTATACGATATTGTTATGACCTACGATGAGTTTCTTAAGTATAGTAAGAAACGAACTGTAGAAAGAATCCTAAAACCTACAGCTCTAGCTAACTTAAGTAATGGAGCAGAAGGGTCTTTTAGGGATTGGTGTCATCAACCTGCTGATGATATTGATACAAGTAAATCACATAATTTTAGACAATCAAAAGAGGAGTACTTATTTTCAGATGCTGAAGACAAATAAAAAAATTAGCCTAATAGATGGTAAACAAGTAAAGGTAGGATATGCTGTTCTTGATATAAAAGAACAAGCACCTCAATTTAAAAAATCTAATATGACAGATTGTTATGGTCAATATACTGCTAGAGAAAACATAATTGAGGTACAGCCTGGACTTTCTGATATAGATGAGGCTAATACTGTGTTACATGAGATAATGCATGCATGTGTTTATATATCATCTCTTAATACTGAAGGGCAAGCTTTATCTGATGATAACAACGAAGAAGTAGTAGTTAATAGTTTAAGTAACTATTTAATGCAAGTATTTATGGATAATAAATGGTTATTACCATATTTAAATAAAAAAATACTTGACAAGTAGTTCAAATGACTGTATAATAGAAACTACAGATATTTTTATATATAGTATATAATGGGGTTTAAATGGACGAAGAAAAAGATATTCAAGAAAAATCAGTAGAAGAAATAGCAAGAGAGCAAGAAGCTAGTAAGCTTTCTGGGTATATATACCAAAAATTCTTTGATTGTGAAACTTCTCGTAGAAGTGATGAGGACAGATGGCTAGAAGCTTATCACAACTATCGTGGTAAGTATTACAAAGATGTTAAGTTTAGAGACCATGAAAAGTCTAGAGTATTTGTAAAAGTTACAAAAACTAAAGTATTAGCAGCGTATGGACAAATAACAGATGTTTTATTCTCTGCCAACAAGTTTCCCATCTCTGTAGAAGAGACCAGAATACCAGAAGGTGTAGCAACATTTGCTCATCTTAATCCCCTAAAAGAGCAATTAGGTGACGGTCTTCAACAACCATCTCCAAATATGGAAATGGATGCTATGAGTGAGACTCCTGCCCCAACACCAGATATTGCTCCACTGGGCTTTGAAGGGGATGGGAATACCCTCGAACCTGGCTCTACCTTTCAAGATATGGAAGAAAAGTTTTTATCTTCTCTTTCAGAAGAATATGAAGGTGCAGATTTAGAAGAAGGTCCAGCACCTCTTCCTGAAATGCCACAGATTAAGCCTGGTCAAATAGCAGCTCGTAGAATGGAAAGACTTATTCATGACGAGATAGAAGAATCACATGGTGGAACAGAGTTAAGAAATTCTATATTCGAATCAGTTTTATTAGGAACTGGAATTATTAAAGGCCCTTTTACTTTTAACAAAACTCTTCATAACTATGATAGAGATGAAGATGGTAAAAGAGTTTATAACCCTCAGACAGTTAAAGTACCTAGATTAGAGTATGTAAGTCTTTGGGATTTTTATCCAGACCCTAGTGCAAAAAATATTGAAGAGTGTGAGTTCACAATTCAGCGACATAAGTTTAATAGAAATCAACTAAGGAATTTATTGAACCGACCCTTCTTTAACAAGAAAGCTATTCTTGAAACTTTACAAGATGGCCCAAACTATGAAGATAGAAGTTATGAATCAAGCCTAGATATAGGTGATGATGATTATGATGGTAATGATAGTCATAGTCGTTTTGAAGTTTTAGAATACTGGGGTATTGTTGATAAGACTACTCTCGAAACATCTGGTATGATTATTCCAGAAGAGTTTACAGAAGAAGATGAATTACAAATTAATGCTTGGGTAACAAATAATAGAGTATTACGTTTAGTTGTTAATCCATTTAAACCTTATCGTTTACCTTATCATGCATTTCCTTATGAAAGAAATCCTTATAGTTTCTTTGGTATCGGTGTTCCAGAAAACATGGCAGATGCTCAAGCAATTATGAATGGACACGCAAGAATGGCTATTGACAATCTTGCATTATCAGGGTCATTAGTATTTGACATTGATGAGTCAGCACTTGTAGCTGGTCAATCAATGGATGTATACCCTGGAAAAATATTTAGAAGACAAGCAGGTATGCCTGGACAAGCTGTACATGGACTTAAGTTTCCAAATACAGCAACTGAAAACATGATGATGTTTGATAAGTTTAGACAACTAGCTGATGAATCAACAGGAATTCCGTCGTACTCTCACGGACAAACTGGTGTGCAAAGTATGACAAGAACTGCATCTGGAATGTCTATGTTATTAAGTGCAGCGAACTTGAACGTAAAAACTGTTATTAAAAACATTGATGACTATTTACTAAGACCACTTGGTGAAAGTTTCTTTCAATGGAATATGCAATTTTACGAAGGCGACTTAAACATTGAAGGTGACTTAGAGATAAAAGCAACAGGTACTTCAAGCCTAATGCAAAAAGAAGTAAGGTCTCAAAGACTAACAATGTTCTTACAAACAGTACAGAATCCTGCAATAGCACCATTTGTAAAGATATCTGAAATTATAAAAGAACTTGCATATAGCTTGGACTTAGACCCAGATGAAGTTATAAATGACCCTGCGGCAGCTGAAATATATGCTAAAATTATAGGATTACAAAACAATGCTCAGCAACAAGGAAATCAAGAACCTCCAAATCCTGACGGCCAGCCCCCAATGGATGGTACTCAAGGACTACCTCCTGAAGCTTCAGGAACTGACAGTAAAGGAACTGGCAATGGCACAATCGGAACAGGCAATGTTTCGCAGCCAGGGGAGATGGAATTTACTGGAACAACTGATACACCTCCAGGAATCAACTAGAAATAATACTAACAACTAACAAAGGGCAATAATATGACTAACACAAAAAAAGAAAAAACAATGTATAATGGAGTTGAAGACCCTAGGTTTTTAAAACTTATTACTATATATGATAAAGATAATAAAGTAACAGGATACAAACCATATAACAAAGGTGGTTCTGTTAATAAAATGATGTATGGCGGAATGGCTAAGAAAAAAATGATGATGGGCGGCTATGCTAAAAAAGGTAAAAAGTAAAAAAATAAAAGGTTATAGTGTTGGTGGCTATGCTATGCCTGAAAATACTACAAGACCAGGACCTCTTTTTGCTGACCAAATGACTACTTATAATGCTCACAAAAAAGGTTTTATAAATACTTCAGGAAAAGGTAAATCATAATATGGCAACACCAGGATATGCAGCACTCTATAGAGTACCAGGAGCACAACAATCAGCTTCTATAGATGAAGCTCCAGAAAAAAATATTGGTGAAGAAAAAGCTCCGACTATGGGATTAAGTAATCCTAGTGTACCTAATGAAGTAAGAACAGCTGGTCAACCTCAAATGATGTTTGACCCTTCTAGAGCTAGATATGCTTATGGTGGCATAGCTCGAGATAGCGAAAAAGTTTTAGATGATACAGGTTATCGTGCATATGAAGAAGGTGGTATGGTTATTCCAGAATTACAAGGCGAAGCTGATGAAGGTATGCCTGTTGATTTAATGGAAGACGAACCAATGATGTTAGAAAATGAAAATGAAGAAATGGATATGGAAGAAGAAGTACTTCCAGATATTGATGAAGTAGATGAAGATATAGATGTGTCTACAGCAGCTAACATAGATACTTCTAATTTAACATTAGAAGATGAAGAAGTATTAGAAGAAGCTATTAATATGCATCCAGAATTATTAAATATAATTCCTAAGATGATAGTAGCAACAGATGAATTTACTGGCGACGGCGAAGTCGAAGGGCCAGGAACAGGAACATCAGACTCAATCCCTGCAAGATTATCAGACGGAGAGTTTGTCTTTACAGCTAAATCAGTTAAACATTTAGGTGTAGATAAACTTCGTAAGATGATGGCAAAAGCAGAGAATGATTACGATAAAGATATGAACGTCCAAGATGAACAACAAATGGAATCAGTAGATGACATGGTTCCCTCGGATGTCATGAGTGCTGCTTATGGCGGTTTAATGAAAAACCCTTATAAGTAGGCTTTACAAATAGAGCTACCCTGCCAATCACTGAGGCACTCTATTTTTCGGCTACTCTTGCAATTTTGCAAGACCCCAACAATAACAATGAAAGGTGATTAAAAATGACTGATAGTAATGAGAACCCTCTTTTAGAAAAAAGAACTACTTCTCAGAAGAACGACGAACAAGAAGCTAATCCATATAATCAAAAGAAAGATTATCTTGATTATGATAGTATGGAACAAGATGCATCAAAACCGTTTGCAGGTGCTAATACAATGGCTTACAAAAATAATTCTAAGGTAGTAGTAGATTCTACACAAAGTATAGAAGATACTGAAGAACCTCAAGAAGAAGAAAGCCAATCTGCAAATCAACCTTATAAAAAAGTTGACTATAAAAAAAGGTATGATGATTTAAAAAAACATTACGATACTAAAGTAAATGGTTTTAAACAAAAAGAAGAAGAACTACACGCACAACTAAGAGCTAATCGACCTAAGTATAAAGCTCCTAAGAGTGCAGAAGAACTTCAAGAGTTTAGACAAAATTATCCAGACGTATATGATGTTGTTGAATCAGTAGCTCATACCCAAACTTCAAAAGAACTTGAAGATTTAAAAGAAGAATTAAAAGTTCTTCGTAATAAAAATCAAGAAATTTCTATGAAGGAAGCAGAGTTAACTTTGGAACGACTACACCCAGACTTCTCAGAGATTCGAGAATCCGATGAGTTTCATGATTGGGCTGATAGACAACCAGAAGAAATAAAAGGTTGGATTTATAGTAATGGTTCAAATGCAACATTAGCATCTCGTGCAATCGACCTCTTCAAACAGGATGTCGGCAAGTTAAAATCTAATACTAAAGATGACATATCAGGCGATTTAATACCTGCATCAGAAATGATAAAGGTAAAAAATAGTAAAGAGATAGGTTACGGCAGTAGAAAGATTTGGACTCGTTCTCAGATAGCAGCAATGTCGCAACGTGAGTTTGATAAGAATGAACAATCCATAATGGAAGCTATGTCTGATGGTCGTGTCGTTGATGATACGTCTAACAGAAAAATAGGTGGTTCAGGAAATCCTACTTACTAAGTTACAAAGCTGTTTTTTTTAAACAACTAAAACTCAACTAGAAAAGGAGAAATACTATGGCTGTATTTCAAAATGCTGGTGGAGCTGGTAACAATAACTTTAATGCGGGTACCTCAGGTCAAACGAATGAATTTTTCGTTCCTGAAATTTTCTCGAAGAAGATTCAAAACTTCTTTAGAAAAGCATCTGTAATTGAAGCTATTACAAACACGGACTATGCAGGTGAAATAGCTGCTTTTGGTGATACTGTAAAAATCATCAAAGAGCCTACTGTCACTGTCGCAGCATATACTCGTGCCGCTTCTACTACAAAACAATACCTTACTGACCAAGAGTTGACACTTGTTATTGACAAAGCAAACTCATTTAAGTTTATTGTTGATGACATTGAGGAAAGACTTTCTCATATCAACTTTGCATCAGTAGGAGCAAGCTCTGCGGCTTACACACTAAAAGACACAATGGACGCTGAAGTCCTTGAAGCAATGGCTGACGGTGCATCTGCATCATCTCCAGATAACCAAATGGGTACTGATTCAGATACTCATTTAGGTGCTGGAGTATTTGATGGTTCAGGTTCAATCGATGTTGGTTACGCTTCAGGTGAAATCACTCCATTAGCTTTAATGTCTAGAATTGCTAGAAAACTAGATGAATCTAGTATTCCAGAAGAAGGACGTTTCTTTGTAGCAAACCCTCAGTTTTACGAGGAGTTAGCTGCTGAAGATTCTAAGTTAATGTCTTCTGACTTTAACCAAGGTGAAGGCGGAGTTCGTAACGGACTAGTAGCATCAGGAATGATTAGAGGATTTAAAATGTATAAATCTAATAACATTGCTGTAACTAATGCTGACGGCAAAGTAATTGCTGGTCACATTAGTTCTACTGCTACGGCTCAATCTATCCTTAACATTGAGACTCTAAGAGACACTGATACTTTCGGTGACATCGTAAGAGGATTACATGTTTATGGAAGACAAGTGTTAAGAGACGACGCTCTCGTAACAGCACACTATAGTATTGACTAATACTAAAGAATTAGAAGGGGCGATTAAGTTCGCCCTTTCTTTTATATACATAAAGGAATTTTAAAATGCCAAAAATGAAAAACGGAATTGACTACGCTGATGTTGTAACAGAACATTTACCTTTTATAAAAGAAGGCGATAATGTGGCTTCTTGTGATTATGGTAAAGATAAATATCCAAGACAATATGGTCAAATGGATTTAAGAAGAAGTTGCGATAAAGCTGAGATGGGTACTCCATCTTTTTACAAAGACGAAAAATAATTAAAGGTAACAAATGGCTGCTCCATTTAGAACATATTTAGATTTAACTAATACTATTATTAGAGAACTTAATGAAGTAGAACTAACAGCAGGAACTTTTTCTTCAGCTGTAGGTCTACAAAAATATATTAAAGATGCTATTAATAGAGCATACTTTGACATTTGCACAGCAGAAGACAAATGGAGTTTTTTAAGTGCAGGTGACCCATCTAATGATTATTATGGTAATACTAATATTGAAACTACCGCTGGTACTAGATGGTATGATTTAAGAAGTTCTCAAACAATTGAAAATGAATATAGTTTTGTTGATTGGGAAAATATAATAGTAACTGAAGAAGGAGTAACAGGTAAAACAGCTCCATTTGAAATTAATAGACTACAGCCACTGTCTATAAATAACTGGCAAAGATTATACGGAATAGAAGAGGCAAGAGATAAAAGTAGTTCTCAAACTTATGGAATACCTAAACGAGTTATAAGAGTTCCAGAAAATAATAAACTTGGTTTATCTCCTATACCTGATGGTGTATATAAAATTTATTTTTATGCTTATAGTCAACCTACTGAATTATCGGCACATGGAGATACAGTAGTATTTCCAAAACAATATACATCTGTTCTTTTAGCAAAGACTAGATATTATGTGCATCAATTTAAAGACAATATGTCACAAGCACAACTAGCTGAAGTAGAATATCAAAAAGGTTTAAGAAGTATGAGAGAACAATTATTAGAACCTTTTCCAGAAACTATGGATGATAGACGTAGCGTATATGTCTAATAAAAAGAAACAGGTAAAGCTACCAGCTCCCTGGAATAAAACAAATACAAAAGAAGTAATTAAAAATTTTTTTAAAGTATGGCAGAACAAGGTATATCGATAAACTGTGAAGGCGGATTAGATTTAGTTTCAAGTACCGCTTTGCTTTTTAGAACTCCAGGAGTAGCTCAACGACTTAATAACTTTGAGTCATCTATTCATGGTGGGTACAGAAGAATTAATGGTTTTACTAAATTTGGTTCATCTACTGTTACAGGAAGTAATAATCAAGTTGAAGGTATATTTGCATATGCTAAAGGAGTAATAGCTTGTGCAGGAAGTAATATTTATTATAGCACAAACGGTAATAGTTGGACACAAATAAATAAAGATACCTATCAAGCTCAAACAGGAACAGTTACAGTAAGTTCAGGTAGTGCTACAGTATCTGCACATGGCCATTCAACTTTATTTACAAGTGAGTTTGCAGTTGGTGACGATATAAAAATTAATGGTGAAGCATTTTTAGTTTTAAGTGTTACTGATGATAATACATTAACAGTTGATGGAAATTTTGCTGCATCAGCAAGTAATACAGCAGTTTTAAAAAATGGAGCTACTGCATCTCAATTAGATAGTGCCAGTTCTCTATCAAGAGGTTCTCAAAGTCTTTGTGAGTTTACTTTATATGAAAGTAATAAACAATATGGTAAGCTTTATGTAGCAGATGGAATTAATAAAGTTGGTGAAATAGTTATTGAAGTTACAAATGCTGGAGTATATACTTATTCATTTAAAGAAGTAAATAGAGCAGCTCCTATAAATCCTAACTTTATTACATTGTTTGCAGAAAGATTAATAGTTGCAGGACAAACAAGTAATCCACAACAAGTAGCTTATAGTACTAGATTATCTCCAGATAACTTTACAGGAAGCTCAGCAGGTACAGTAGATGTTGGTGACCAAATAGTAGGTATAAAATCTTTTCGTAATAAACTTATTATATTTTGTAAAAATAGTATTTATCAATTATCTGGTCTTGATAGTACACCAGTTTTATCTTCAGTAACTAAAAATATTGGTTGTGTAAGTGGTAAAACAATTCAAGAGATTGGTGGAGATTTAATTTTTCTTTCTCCAGATGGATTAAGAACTATTGCTGGTACTGCTCGTATTGATGATATTGAACTAGGTTCTATTAGTAGAAAAGTATTACCAATATTTAGAGATGATATATTTCCTAACATATCAACTTTAACTTTTTCTAGTATGGTTATTAGAGAAAAAAGTCAATACAGATTATTTTACTATAAAAGTGGAACAGTTGACAGAGAACAAAAAGGATTATTAGGAACTTTTAAAATATCTTCACAAGGAATTCCTTTATATGAATGGAGTCAATGTACAGGTATAGGTGCTCGTATGACTCATTCAGGTTTTGATGAAAATAATAACGAAGTATATTATCATGCTAGTGCAGATGGATATGTATACGAACACGATAGTGGTAACACTTTTAATGATAGTGTTATTACTGCAGAATATAAAACACCTGACTTAGATTATGGAGATTCTGGTGTTAGAAAAACTTTATATTATTGTAAAACAAGTATAAGAGCTGAAGGTTCTAATGACAATTTAAAATTACTTTGTCGTTATGATTTTGATGATAATAATATTCCTCAGCCAGCTGAAACAAATATAGGTTCTTTAGCTAGTCCAGCTTTATTTGGAACAGCTATTTTTGGCACAGCACTTTTTGGACAAACACTTTATCCACAACAAAAAGTTAATTTAGTAGGTAGTGGATTCACAAACAACTTTACAATATCAAGCACTGGTACTGCATCTCCATATACAATCTCAGGATTTTATGTAGACTTTATACCAGGCGGAAGGATTTAAACATGGCGGCATATTCAAGACAAAGTTCATTTGCAGATGGTAGTACTATTAATGCATCGTTATTTAATAACGAGTATGATGCATTAGCAGCAGCTTTTGTAAATACTAGTGGTCACAAACACGATGGTACAACTGGTGAAGGTCCAGTTATAGGTGTTATTGGTGATGCTGGTATTGCAACGCCACTTAATAAAGTCTTAATTGATACAGCAAATGACCATATTGAATTTTATGTAGATGTATCTTCATCTGCAGTACAACAACTTTATATTGCTGATGGCGTAGTAGCTCCTGTTACTGATAGTGATATAGACCTTGGTACATCTTCTCTTTATTATAAAAATGCTTACATTGATGCTATAACAACTACAGGTAATGTAGCAGTTGGTGGTAACTTAACTGTTACTGGTACTACTACATTTAATGGTGGTACTTTAACTCTTGGAGATGCAGATACAGATAACATTGTATTTGGTGGTGAAGTCGATTCAAATATTATACCTGACGATGATGGTACTTATGATTTAGGCAGTTCATCAAAAGAATGGAAAGATTTATTTATTGATGGTACAGCTAATATAGATAGCCTTGTAGCAGATACAGCAGATATTAATGGTGGTACTATTGATGGTGCAGTTATTGGTGGTTCAAGTGCTGCAGCTATTACAGGTACAACAATTACAGGTACAGCTATTACTGGTACAAGTTTTGTAATTGGTAGTGCTAATATCTCTGAAGCAGAATTAGAAATACTAGACGGTGCTACAGTAACTACAGATGAACTTAATATCTTAGACGGAGTTACAGCTAGTGCAGCAGAATTAAACTTACTTGATGGTAAAGCCTTTCTAGATGAAGATGATATGTCTTCAAACAGTGCTACAGGTATAGCATCTCAACAATCTATCAAAGCTTATGTAGATACACAAATTACTGCAGAAGATTTAGACATTACAACAGACAGTGGAACTATTGCAATAGACTTAGACAGTGAAACATTAACTGTATCAGGTGGTACAGGTCTTGATAGTTCTGCAACAGGTAATGCAGTTACTTTAGCAATTGATAGTACAGTAACAACTTTAACAGGCACACAGACTTTAACAAACAAAACCCTTACAACTCCAGTTATTAGTTCTATATCTAATACTGGTACATTAACTTTACCAACTTCAACAGATACATTAGTTGGTAGAGCTACAACAGATACTCTTACAAATAAGACACTTACAAGTGCTACACTTACAAGCCCTGTAATCAATACAGGTGTTTCAGGTACAGCTTTCCTTGACGATGATACTTTTGCAACTGCAACAGCTAGTACATTAGCTTCTTCAGAGTCTATTAAAGCTTATGTAGATACTACAGTTGCTGCAACTAATGAAGTTGTTGAAGACACTACTCCACAACTAGGTGGAGACTTAGACTTAAACTCTAATGACATTACAGGTACAGGTAATATAGACGTAACAGGTACAGTAACTGCTGATGACCTTACAGTTGCTACTGGAGGTATATCGCAATTAAGTAAGGTTACAAGAATAGGGGATAATTCAACCTATGCAGACCTGACTCTAAACTCTGCTGACTCTTCATTTGGAAGTATTAATTTTGCTGATGCCTCAGATTCTAACATAGGTCGTATTCAATATAATCACACTGATAACACAATGATTTTACGAGCCTCTGACGCAACAAGGGTCACAGTTAGCTCAACAGGAATAGACGTAACAGGTACAGTAACTTCTGATGGTTTGACTGTTGCTGGAACATCACAACTAACTAATACTTCTTCTATAGATACACTAATATTAGCAGGCAATACTGGTTCTGTTGCAGGTGTAAAACTACAAGCTGAAGAAGTACATGGTGCTATGTATGGTGTCAATATAGGTTCTAACTTTGGTGGTCTTGCTTTTCATACAAATAATAACGGAACTGTAGCAGAAAAAGTAAGAATCGATAATGCTGGTAACTTGCTTGTGGGTACTACTACAACATCTGCTGGAAACGAGGGTTTAGTTTACTTCAACGGAAGTTCTTTACGAGTTACAAGAGATGGTGATGAGCCACTAAATCTTGATAGACGAAGTAGTGACGGTGATATTGCAGTATTTCAAAAAGACGGAACAGCAATAGGTAGTATTGGTGTTGGTAATTCTAATGACTTAACAATAGGAACTGGTGATACAGGATTAGTTTTTCAAGACAATGAACGCATTAGCCCTTGGAATCTTAGCACAAACTCATTAAGAGATAATGCTATAGATTTTGGTGATTCAGATAGACGTTTTAAAGACATTTATTTAGCTGGTAACATACACGTTGCTGGTAACGTAGACGGAAGAAATGTTGCGGCAGACGGAACTAAACTTGATGGAATAGAATCTAGTGCTACTGCTGACCAAACTAAAGCTGACATTGAGGGTTTAGGCATTGATGTTCCAGCAACAAATCTTACAGGAACAATTCCAGCAGCTCGTTTATCTACAGCAACAACACAAGCTGAAAGCGATGATAGCAACAAGATAGCTACAACAGCATATGTAGTTGATAAAATAACAACGCTTATAGGTGGCGCACCAAGTACACTCAATGATTTGAATGAGTTAGCGGCGGCAATTAATGATGATGCTAATTATAACTCTACACTCACAACAGCATTGGCTACTAAGTTACCTTTAGCTGGTGGAGCAATGACAGGTGCTATTACAACCAATAGTACATTTGATGGTCGTGACGTAAGTGCTGATGGTACTAAACTAGATACGGTTGAAACAAATGCTGATGTCACCGACGCAACTAATGTAACCTCTGCTGGTGCTTTAATGACCACTGGTGGCACGATGACTGGTGCAATAAATCTTGGTGATAATGTCAAAGCTAATTTTGGTACAGGTAATGATTTAGAAATTTTTCATAATGGTTCTAACAGTTTTATAAAAGATAATGGTAATGGTGCATTAGTTTTAGATTCAAATGGAACAGATGTAAGAATCACTAAAACTGATTCTGAATTTATGGCTAAATTTGTTATTGATGGTGCTGTAGAACTTTATAACGATAATGTTAAGAAATTCGAAACAACCTCAACAGGCATAGACGTAACAGGAACTGTTCAAGCTACTGCTCTTTCTGCAACCTCTACTTATACAAATATTATATACGGGGGTTCAAGCAATCTACAATTAAAGAGTAATACTGGTGAGACGTTTGCCCAGTTTAACAATAATGGCAATGCAGAATTATATTTTGATACTTCAAAAAAATTAGAAACAACCTCAACAGGCATAGACGTAACAGGTGTAATAACAACAGATGGTCTAACAACAAGTGCTGATATAAACTTTGGTGATAGTGATAAGGCAGTGTTTGGTACAGGTAATGATTTACAGATTTATCATGATGGTAGTAATAGTTTTATTTCAGATGAAGGTACTGGAGTATTAGCACTTACTACTAACGGTAATGCAATACAGTTTAATGCTGCTGGTGAACAAATGGCTGCATTTAATAAAGATGGAGCAGTAGAATTATTTCACAATAATGTTAAGAAATTCGAAACTACTTCTGTTGGTGTAAACGTAACAGGTACATTAGAATTTGATAGCATATCAGATGGCACAATAACAGCTACAGCTTTTGTAGACGAAGATGATATGTCATCAGACTCAGCAACGCTTATACCTACTCAACAATCTGTTAAAGCTTATGTAGATAATTCTTCTGCTACTGGTTTAAGTTTAATTGATGAAGATAACATGGCATCTAACAGTGCTACTAGACCACCAAGTCAACAGTCTGTAAAAGCATATACTGATTCTTCTATTGCAAATTTAGTAGACTCTTCACCATCAGCTCTTAATACTTTAAATGAATTAGCAGCAGCTCTTGGAGATGATGCAAACTTTTCAACTACAGTAACCAACAGCATTGCAGCGAATCTTCCGAAAGCTGGCGGAACTATGACTGGCGATTTAATACTTGGTGATAATGTTAGGATAGAAATAGGAGATGCTACAGGTGGCGATTTACAAATTTATCATGATGGTAGTAGTAGTTTTATTAGTGACCAAGGAACTGGTAATTTAAGGCTTCTTGCTCAAAATTTTGTTGTAGCAGACCCAACAAATAGTGAAGCAATGATTGTTGCTTTTCCAAATGGTGCTGTTGACCTTTATTATGATAATAGTATAAAATTTTCAACTTCTGCGACTGGCGCCACCCTGACGGGAAACCTAGCTGTTACTGGTACAGTAGATGGTAGAGATGTTGCAACTGATGGCTCTACTTTAGACGCAACTACTACTACAGCCAATGCAGCTTTACCTAAAGCTGGTGGTACAATGACAGGGAACATTGCTCATGCAGGTAATTTTAGTTTAGATGTTGCTAGTGATTTAACTTTAGATGCAGGTGGTGGAGATATTATTCTAAGTGATGATGGAACTATTGTTGGTACTTTAAGTTTAACTGGCAATGATTTAAAGGTTAGGTCAAGAGTTTCTGATAAAGATTTAATTTTTCAAGGTAATGATGGGGGGTCAGAAATCACAGCTCTTACCCTTGATATGTCTGACGGTGGTACAGCTATATTTAACCATGATGTTCAACTTGGAGATAATAGCAAGGCTACTTTTGGTAACGGTTCAGATTTACAAATTTACCACAATGGTAGTGATAGTTACATAGATGACAATGGTACAGGTGATTTTGATATTAGGTCTAATGGAACAAAAATTTCATTAAAAAGAATATCTGACGGACATGAGGGACTTAGATATACATTAGGTGGTTCTGTACTATTAAAATATGACAATAATAATCGTTTAGAAACTTCTAATGCTGGAGTAGATGTAACAGGTGGAATTACAGTTACAGGAACAACTACATCTTCAGGTAATGTCGTTGGTGACGGAATTGTTCAAAAAGCTGGTGGAAGTGAAATAGGTAGATTAACTTCTAGTGGTAATAATTTTTATATTCAATCCGCAGTATCAGACGGGGATATACTAATTAGAGGTAATGACGGTGGTTCAACGATTACTGCTGTTAGTTTTGATATGTCAGAAGCGGGAGCAGCAACTTTTAACAATAATGTTACAGCGTATTCAGACGAAAGATTAAAAACAAACATTGAAACAATTGATAACGCTTTAGACAAAGTATCTAAAATGCGTGGTGTTACTTTTGAAAGAGACGGTGTAGTTAATAGTGGAGTCATTGCTCAAGAGTTTGAAAAGATTGCTCCTGAATTAGTTAAAACTGCTGATGATGAAATAGGCACTAAATCCGTAGCTTATGGCAATACTGTTGGTTATCTCATTGAAGCAATCAAAGAATTAAAAGCTGAAGTTGCAGACTTAAAATCAAAAAAAAATTGTGAGTGTGAGTAGTGACGATTGTAGCTTCAGGCACTATTTCAATTAATTCTCTTGTTGGTGAATATGGTGGCTCAACCCCCCATTCAATGAGTGAATATTACAGAGGTGGTAGCTTAGTATTAAATCACAGCAACAACGCAAACGTACCAACTAGTGGCACAATACAACTTGATGATTTTTATGGTCAAAGCAATGCTCAACCTTTTGACGCTAGTATTGCTGGTACTGCTGGTAGTAGTACTACACCTGGTGGAAAGGATGTTGCTTCAATTGGACACCGTGGAGTAAATACAGGTTCATTTGGATTTATTCTAGGTGCAAGTCACATGGGTTCTTGGTCTGACGATTCTTTTACTAATCCAAATAATACTACAACTTTTCAAGTTAGAGATTTGCAAACTAATACCACAAATGACACTTCGGCTGCTACAAGTGTACAAATAAATATAGAGGGAGACCATTCAAGTAGTTCTTCTTTTTCTGCTCTTACTGGTTGGCGATATATTAAAATAGGCACAACTACATACTTTGATAGTAATGATACACAAACTGTATCATATCAAGCCAGTGGTGACTTCGGTCCGACTCATAGTACTACCAAATTCTTCATATCCAGTGCTAATAATTCAAACAGTAGTAATCTAATGCCAAATTCTGGAACTTTTACTGCAACTTTTAGTACTTAATATGATTTTAGAATATGAAAAAAAACAAACTATTCACGCTGAAAAAGGCTGTGAGCATATTGTCAATGGCGTAGTTGTTTTTGATGATTTAATTAGAACTGATTATATACCAACTAATTTTTCTGCTACGCCAAAAAACTTTTTTCTAAGAGATAAACATAACGATTGGGATAAAATACACACTAAGTTTGAAAATAAAATTTTAGATGAATGGTTTATTGAGCTTGGTTATGATTCAGCAAAACATTATTTAAATAAAAAAACTAAAACTATAATTGAATTAACTGATGACATAATTGGTTTTACTGCAATTTCAGACCATACAATACATAAAACTAGTGAGGAAATATGATTAAACAAAAATTTTTTGAATTTTGGAACTGTGACACTTTAGATAATGAAATGCAATTTTCATTTACAAATGCAACTAAAGATGGTGATTTTCTTTCAAGAACACAACTTATTGAAAGTCCTGACCCTAGATATCATCAAGAGCATGAAACAAATCCTAAGATTTTTAAAAATTCTATGGCTCATGCTTTTACTTCAGGTTCCTTTCGTGTAACTCAATGGTGGACAGATGAAGATAATATAACAGCAAGCGATTTAGATGAATTTGAAGCTTTGATAAAAACTCAAATAAATTGTGAAATTGTAAGAGATTTAGAAAATAAAAAACTAATTATAAATTATACTTATGACGGAACAGACCCAAATAATGACACTTGGAGTGAACCTTTTTTAAGTTATTTATTAAATGTCGGCAAAGCTGAGATGAAAATAACTGAAGATAATTCTGATATAGCGTGCGTAGTGCGTGTTGATAAAAATGATGCCGCTTGGAAGGTAAGACAAAAAGATATTCCAGCTAATGCATCAGTAGTTATTGATAAGCCTGATTGTGAGCTGTGTTACACAGTGTTTACTAAAGAAGTTTATATTGGTGATACTAAGTTTGATAAATGGGCAACAAAAAAACAAACAACATCAAGCATTGATGTAACTAATAAAAATGCTGTAGCTGTTAAAATTTTACAATATTACAAATAAATAAAAAAATAAATATTGACAAATTTTATAAAATGTGTTATAATATCATGTAATACTAACTAATAAAACAAAAGGAAAACAAATGTTTACAATAGACAATAAAGAATATGATGAAAATAATTTAAATGATAAAGGGAAATATGCTCTTATTCAATTAAAAAATATAGGTACTGAACAAACTGCTCTTAATTTAAAGTTTGATAACTTAAAAGTTTTAGGGGAACACTATACTTCTCTTTTAAAAAAAGAACTTCCTAAAGAAGAACTTTCGAAAAAAGAAAAGAAAGTTGAAAAAGAAAGTTAATATTATGACAACTGAACAAGATAACAAAGAAGCAATAATAAGAATAGAAGGTAAACTTGAACTAATGGATAGTAAACTAGGAGTTTTAAAAGACAATCATTTATTTCATATTGAAAAAGACATGCGACAACTGCGTGCTTTAGTATGGTTTATTGGTACTACTGTCTTTGCTCAGATGATGTTTATTGTTTTAAGAACTTTTATGTAGCTAATGGCAAAGATTTGGAAATCACAAGAAGGTCATATACACACACCAAAAGGAACATCTATAGGTAGGCATCCAATAACTAGTACTATGAATAAAAAAAAGAGAGCAAACTTCAAACCTTACCGAGGTCAAGGAAAGAGAAGATAAATTATGGCAATACCAGACGAATCAAAGGCTAAAGGCACCGTTAATAAAAAGGGCACAGGTCAAACAAATATACAGGACTATCTTTCTACTCAAGTAGAAGACCCTAGAATAGCAGCAGACGCTAAACAAACTTATACTAAACAAACTGTTCAGTCTAATGAGTTACAAGGTGCTGCTGGACAAGCAGGTACTACAGCTGTAGGAACTCAAGGTATATCTGCTGGTACTATTACTGGCGCAACTGCAGGTACTTCAGCAACTGCTGCAACTCCTACTACACTTCAGCCAACAACTATGACTGCTTCTACAATAGGTCAAGGTGCTACTGCAACTGGTGCAACTCAATCTAATCTTGCTGCAACTAGACAAGTAGCTGCTCAATCTGGTACTGCTTCTAGTGTTACAGGTGCTTCTGCAAATCCTGGAGCACAGGCAATTGCAAATGCTGCACAAGGTACAATTAGTAGTCAAGCTTTAGCTGCTGCTATTACTGGACAAAAAGCTACAATAGCTGCACAAACTGCAGGTCTACCTGCTAATATTCAAGGAGCTGTTGGTACTAATCCAGCGGCAATAACTGCTGCAACTGTAAGTCAACCTGCTGCAGTTAACGCACAGATAGCTTCACTTCCTGCTGATACTCTTGTGTCAGGTCAAATGGAAAAGTTATTAGATGGTATTGATAGTGGTACTATTCCTACATGGGCAAGAGCTGCAGTTGAAGCTGTAGATAAAAATCTTGCATCAAGAGGAATGAGTCGTTCTTCTATTGGTCGAGAAGCTTTAGTTAATTCTATTATTCAAAGTGCTATTCCAATTGCTCAAGCTAATGCTACACAGTTACAACAAGCTGCAATGGCTAATCTTAATAATCAACAACAAGCTGAAGTATTAAGTAAACAACAACAATTTCAAGCACAATTAACAGGTGCACAGTTTACTCAAGAAGCTGCTATGCAAACTGGACAAAATACACAACAGTTGTTAATGGCTAATCTTAATAATCAACAACAAGCTATTGTTGCTAGTGCCTCTCAATCACAACAAGTTCGTTTACAAAATCTTGCTAACAATCAACAAACATCTGTAGGTAACGCCGAGTTACAACAACAAATGGAACTAGCAGGAATGAATAACCAACAATCTGCTGCTCTTGCTAATGCACAAACTATAGCAGGTATGGATGTTCTTAATCTTAATAACAAACAACAAGCTGTAATATCTAATTCTAACTTGTTTAGAACTTTTGATTTACAAAACCTTAGTAATTCACAGCAAGCTGTAATGCAAAATGCAGCTAATCTTGCTTCTATGGATATGGCTAATCTTAGTAATAAACAACAAGCTCAAGTATTAAATGCTCAATCATTTTTACAACTTGATATGTCTAATCTTAGTAATACTCAACAAGCTGCTATGTTAACTGCACAACAAAGACAACAAGCTATGCTATCTGACCAATCTGCTACTAATGCTGCTAAACAATTTAATGCAACTAGTGATATGCAAACTGACCAATTTATGGCTAATCTTGCTTCTACTATAGCACAAAATAATTCTGCTCGTGCTGATGCAATGACACAGTTTAATAATACACAAACTAATACAATTGCTGCACAAAATGTAGGTAATGCTCTTGAAGCTGAACGATTACAAGATACAATGAATTCACAAATAGAACAATTTAATTCACAACTTGCATTTCAAAAAGACCAGTTTAATGTACAAAATGCAGTAGCTATTGAACAATCAAATGTAAACTGGCGTAGACAAACTAACACAGCTAATACTGCTGGAGTTAATGCAGTTAATCAAGCTAACGCAATGAATGCTTTTAATCTTAGTAATCAAGGATTGTCTTTCTTATGGCAAGAAATGAGAGATGCTGCAAAGTGGGAGTATGAATCTTCTGAAAATACTAGTGATAGAAATACTAAAACAGCTATTGCAGCTCTTGGAAATGAAGCAATAGAAGACCAAACTAAAGTAGATAAAATTATAGCTGTAGCTACTTGGGCTAAAGATTTATTTTAAACAATAATAATAATAATAATAATGAATGATGTAGAAGCTGCAGTTCATTTAGTTGGTACTGCTAAAGTTTACAAAGATATATTTAAAGGAGATGTTGAACACATCTTACAACAAGTTTTACCACCAATAAAACTTAATCAGTATAGAGTTTTTAGAAGAGGCGACAGACCTTTTGCTTATACTAGTTGGGCTTTTATGGATAATAAATCTTCTAATAAATTTAAACAAACAGGTTTAATAGAAGATGAAAGCTGGTGGAACAATGGAAAAACTATTTGGCACATGGACACTATATGTAATGATGGTAGTATTCTTACATTACATAGGTGGACGCAAAGAAATTTAGCTGAACAAGTTGGTGACAAACAAAAAATAAATTGGATACGTTTAGGTCATGATAAGTTTGGAGAAGTAAAAGTTAAAAAACAAGGATACGCATTTACAAAAGGAGAAAAAGACTATGGGTTCTATAGTTAAGAAAATAAAAAAGAAAGTTAAAAAGATTATCAAAAAAAATCCTATTACTAAGATAATAAAAAAACAAATTAAGAATATAAAAAAACTTGGTACAAAGGTTTGGAACGGTATAAAAAAAGTAGGCGGTAAAGCTTTTGAAGCTTTTGGAAAGTTTAGTCAAAAACTAGGTCCAATAGGAATGATAGCTTTATCTTTTGCTATGCCTTATTTAACAGCAGGTATGGGTAGCTTATGGGGTGGTATGGGAAGTGCACTACAAGCAGGTATGGGGTCAACTAATGCGTTTGTAAGTACTCTATCTACTTTAGGTAACTCTGCTTATCAAGCAATAGGTACTGCAGGTAGTTTTGTAAAAGGAACTTATCAAGGTATTACACAAACACTTAGCAAAACTTTTAGTAGCTTTGGAAAAGGAAATGTAAGTGAAGGCTTTAGTAATCTTTGGAATGGCAGTAAAGATGTATTTTCTGGTAGAGCTGGACTTGGTACAGAAATTATAAATCCAGTTGCTATTAAAGATGCAGCTCTTGGAATAGATACAGAAATAATGCAAGGAACTGGAAAATTTAACAGACCTAACTTTGGTATTGGTGGAGGAACTGCTACAGGAGTAGTTGAAACTGGTGGCGTTAATGCATTTAAAGCTAATCAATTAAATCAAGCTTCTTATAAAGTTATAGAAAATGCAATGGCTAGTACTACTGCAGGTTATGATGCTGTAGCAAAAAAATATGTTAATACTATTTCAAATCAATTTAACTTAAATGCACATGATGCTCATGAACATTTTATTAAAAATGGTGGTATTGAATTAAATAATGGTAACTATACTTTTGACATGTCAACTTCAGGCGACTTTAAAAAAGCAATAATGAAACCAGGTAGACCACCTGTTGGACCTAATATGGGTTATGAATATACTGGTAGTTCAGCTAACTTAAAGTTTGCTAATAATAATACACAATACTTAGGAATAAATCAAAACTTAGGTACATTAGAAGGACCTACTTATGGTTATGGTTCTCCTGATAAACCAAGTTTATTAGATAAAGCTAAGAAAAGTGCTAAGACAGCATTAAGTGCTTTTGCTGCACAAAGTGATGACCCTAATCAAGGTTATGTACCTTATATGGGTGGAGGAGATACTTATCTTAATTCACAAATAGCTGGATATGGTGGTTCAAATGTAGATACATCTTCTGGTGGTCAGTTTTTATCTGAAGACCAAAAAAGATTTGCAGAAAATCAAAAAAGTCTTCTTAACTTTAGAGGAACAGCAATCGCATAATGTCTATTGAATACAGAGGAGAAAGATTTTCTGGTTATAATAAACCAAAGCGTTCTATTAAAGGTGGTAAAAAATCTGTAGTGTTAGCTAAAGAAGGTAAGACTATTAAGATGATTCGTTTTGGTGATGCTAATATGACTATAAAGAAAAATATTCCTGCTCGTAAAAAATCTTTTAGAGCTAGACATGGATGTGATAAAGGTAAACTTAGTAAATTAACAGCTAGATACTGGAGCTGTAAAGCTTGGTAAGATGGACCAAAAACTTAAAAGTAATCCAGTAGCAAAAAATTTGTTACAAACAAATCAAAATCAAAGTCAAGTAATTCCTAATAAAAAAAAGTTATCAAGAAATAAATTAAAACAAACTTTGAAACAACAATGGCAAAAGATATAAAAGGCAAATAACAAATGGCTAAAAGTAAAGTAAATGAGGCTGGTAATTATACTAAGCCTGCAATGCGTAAGCGTATATTTAATAGAATTAAAGCTGGTACTAAAGGTGGTAAAGCTGGACAATGGTCGGCACGTAAAGCCCAGATGTTAGCTAAAGCTTATAAAGCTGCTGGTGGTGGTTACAAAAGTTAAATTATGGCGTTAAAAAAATCTCAAAAATCTCTTAAACAGTGGACAAAACAAGTATGGCGAACTAAATCTGGAAAAAAAAGTAGTGAGACAGGAGAACGTTATCTTCCGTCAGCTGCTATTAAGTCTTTGACTGCAGCCGAATATGCTGCTACAACTAAAGCTAAACGTAAAGGCACTCGAAAGGGCAAACAACATGTTAAGCAACCAAAGAGAATCGCAGAAAAAACAAGAAGACATAGAAAAACAACTTGAGTTTGATTTTAATCAACTTAAAGAAAAAAAAGAAAAACAAAGAAAGAAAAAATTAAATTTACCAGAGAACCCTTTGGATGAATTATTGAAGGATAAAAAATCATGGAAGAACAAAACGTAAATATAGAACAACAGTTGGAAGCCAATCAAGAGCAACAATCTCCTATGGGTGGAATGTCTCCTGGAATGGGTATGACTCCTGAACAAGGAGGTATAGACCCTTTTGATGCTCCTACTCCTGGTGAAAGTTTAACTAAAAATCCTGAAGAAAAATTTCCTTGGGAAAGACCAGCTGAGCATACTGACGTTAGAACATTTATGGAAGACTTGTTTTTAAATTTAACAGAAGAAGAAAACTATATTAATTTACTTGGTTTTTTTATGAGGAGACAACCAGTTGATGAACTAGTTCAAACTTTATTATACACTGCCATGACTAAAGGTAAAATTAATCCTGATTTAATGTTAATGTTAATTGAACCTACTACATATTTAATTATAGCTTTAGCAGAACAAGCAGAAATAGAACCTGTTTTATATGATGGTGAAGAAGCGGATGAAATGACTGATGCAAGTAAAGAATTATACATTAATGAGTCACAAAAATTAAGAGATATGAAAGTAAAAGAACCTAGAAGAACTAGTGTTGAACCATCATTACTTGCAAAAGTAAAAGAACTGCCAACAGCAGAAGAATTAAATTTAGACCAGGAAGAAGAGGATATTTAAATGGGTGTTAGTGCATTTGATGTTATAGCAGGATTTGCTAAAGATAATAATGAAGATAAAACGCAAAAAATTAAAGAGCGTGGTGAAGAATTAAGAGAACAAAGACTTTTATATCAACAGATTGCTATGAATAGATATGCAACTGATGAAAAATTATTTGCAAAACATCAAGAAAAATATTTAGAAAGAAATAAAGCTTTAGAATCTTTAGGAGGTAGTGCTACTAAAGATGAAATAGCTGCTAAGTTAGCTTTATTAGATGGTAGAAATATAGATGGTGCTGATGAAAAACAAAGAGCATTTATTCTTCAAAGTTATTATGGAGATATTCAAGAACAAAATAAAAAAGATTCTAATGGTAAAGATATGTTAGATGCTGATGGTAATAGTTTAAAACAACTTGTTTATACTGGTAATCATGAACCTATTGCTCCTGCTTGGGGTAAAAAATATTATAATCCTCAAACTTTTTTTGATGCTAAAGATAATATAGAAGCAGGTACAAAAGGTAAATGGACTACAGCTATAAGAGGTGAAGGTTTTGATACTGGTGACCAAGTACTTGCAACACTTCAAAATGATTTAGAACAAGGTGCTGAAAGAAATGTAAAAACTTGGGATGAATATTTTGAAAAAAATAATAATGTATTTGATGCTAAAGAAGGTAGCTTACAAGACCCAACTCCATTAGATTTATCAGCTTTATATGAAAATGCTACTGATAAACAAAGAACATTATATCAAGAGTTTATTAAAGGTAATACATTTAAATTAGATGACAGTGCTAGAATAAAAAATATAGCAGGATTTTTATCTAGTATTACAGGAGACGAAAATGCTAGATTTTTAGAAACGAGTCAACAAGGTGAAACTGTTCTTACTGAAGAAGCTATGGTAATGGGAAAAATGTATAAGGAAGCTTATGAAACTGCTATACATGAAATAGGTAAAAGATTTTTAACAGGTAACTTAGGTGATAAAAATCAAATACTTCCAACAGCTGCTGATGCTTCTGCTTTAGTTGATGATTGGTTTAAAACAAATTACATGATACTTGAAAATGATACCTTTGCTTCAAAAGGAAATGTAGCTGCTCTTTATGTTCCACCTTCTATTAAAGTAAATAGTTTTGTTCCATCTAATATTAAAAATGCTTTAAGTGATAGATTAAATGACGTGTTACAATTTACTGATGAACAACTTAAACAAACAGTAGCAGACTTTCAAAAAGCTGGTATAAGAATTGCTCCAGTTAGTCAAACTTCTGACTTTGCACAATGGAAACAATTATTAGATGCAGAATCTAGAGAATTTTTAGGTAACCAAACATTAACAGATGGGGCTAGTCTTATAGATGATGAAAAAAATAAAGATAATGGTTACTATAGTAAAGAAATAGTAGATGGTGCAGGTGTACGTCAAACAGTAACTGGTTTAGTTATTCCTAATCCAAGAAGTAAAAATGAATATACTGAAAATATGTTTGTACCTTGGCAAGAATTTGCACAAAGATTTACTCAACAAGATTTTACTGAAGAAGAAATTAAAGAGTATTTTGTAAAAGAAGCTACTGAACAAGCTTACTATAGATTTAGAGAAGTAATGCCAATAGTATCTAGTACTGATGATAACGAAGTATCTAGTAGTAGTAGTATTATTAATAATAATGAAGAAGTTGTTTCATTAAATTTAACTAATTATACAAGTTTTGCTCCACCTAAAAAATATAAAAATAGAAAATCTATTGCAGGAGATTATAAACCTACTCAAGAATTTTTAGATTGGTCATCTGAAAATTTAAATAACTGGGAAAATTTTTTAAATAACGTTGATGTAGGAAATAGACCAAAAGCTAGTGATTATTCTTCACCAACAGGTAATGAAAGAATGAGTACAGAATTTAGTAAAGCTCTTGGAGAATATAATAAAAAAATAAATGATATAAAAAGATATAAAAAACAACTTGAAGAACTTAAATTATATTCAACAATGGAACCTTATAAAGATTAAATTAAATGGCTGATGCATTTGCAAAAGAAATTGACTGGAGTAATCCTTTAAAAGAACCTATTGATTACGGTACTGTTAATAATAATAATACTTCTAAAACTATTGATTGGACTCAATCTTCTGAAACAAAACCTTCAGTTAGTGAAGAAATTAATAAAGGATATAAAACTATTGATTGGTCTCAATCTACAGGTACTCAAGATACTTACTATGGTACTGTTAAAAAAGAAGATATAGATACAAATACTTTACTTAGATATGGGTGGGCACTTGAAACTAATCTTATTGGTGATGCTTGGAGACTTGGTAAAGCAGGTTTAGACCCTACTAAAACTATTGCAGATATTGAACGAGAAAGAATTGCTAAAATAAAAGCAAGACCAGAGTTTTCTAAACTTAAAGGTGGAGCTTACGATAATGATGCTGCAGTATGGGCAGGTAGAATAGCTGTAATGGCTTCTGACCCTGTGTATATGTTAATGCCTTGGGCAAAAGCGGCACAAGCAGGAAAAATAATAGGTAAAGGTGGAGCTGCCTTAGCTTCTCTTGGTGGTACTGTTGGAGCAGGGGATGCTGCAATTAGAAGTTATGCAAGAACAGGTGAATTAGATACTCAAACAATTTTATTTGGTGCTGGTGCTGGAGCTGTAGGTACAGTTGCTTTTGGTGCTATTGGTAAAGTAGGAATGGCTGGAGTAAATAAAGCTTTTCCTAATCTATTTTCTAATAAAAAAATAGCAGAAGCTGCAGCTAAAAAAGTAAAAGAAGGTAATATAGGTTTAGCTAACTTAACTCCTGAACAAGCTTTAAAATTTGAAGAAGTTACCAAACTTCCTAGTGTAAATAAAGCATTAAATAATATAGATAAAGTTGATAATGTTTATGAAAGTTTTTTAAAACAAAGAGTAACTTTATCTGAGCAATATAAAAAATTACTTGACCAAAGAAAACAATTAACAGGTACACAAAAAATATCTACACCTGGAGCACTCGATAGTGTTGTTAATGCACAAAACAAAGCTGCACTAGAAACAATTGATGGTAGTATTAAAGCAGTACGAATAGCTAAAAATAAATTTAAAAAAAGTTTTGATAATAAAGTTCAAAAAAAATTAGATAATATTACTAAAGCTCATGGTGATTATTATGTAACTGTACTTGCAGCATTAGAAAGCAAACAGTTACTTACTACAAAAATAGCTAGAGCTTTTGCAACTAATGCAGTACGACCTGTAGTTGGTGGAGCAAGTGGTTATTCTATAGCTACAATTTTTGGTGCTGATGATGCAAATGCTAGAAAAGCTGCTTATATAGGAGCAGGTTTAGGTTATGCTACTAGACTTATGAAAGCTGGTGCAATTCCTGGTATGTCTATTAACGCACAAAAAATGGCTGGTAACGAAATAGGTACTGCATGGTTAAGTAATGTTGTAAGAGGAGCTAACATATTTTTTTCTACAACTACTGCTACTAAACTTGGTTCACATGGAAAAGTATTAGACCAAATATCTGCATTAATGTTTGCAAGATTTAATAAAACTCCTTTAAGAGATTTATCTGGAAAACTTTTACCAGCAAGTAAACAACCTAGTTTAGGTGTAGCAGATAATATTGAAGAGTTAGCTTTAGCTCAAAAAACTTTTTGGCAAACACAAATAGGTAAAGACGTTGTAAAAGGAGCAGATTTAAATTTACAAAGAGATGCTTTAAGAATAGTTAGAGGAGACAAATCTTCAAAATATAGTGATGAAGCTGTAGAGTTATCAAAAAGAATTAAAGGTTTTATAAAAAACTTTAGAAAATATTACACAGATGTAGGTATAAAAGAAAAAGAAATATTTGAAAACTTTTTCTTTAGAAAATATAACTATCAAAAGATTAATCAAACTGACGCATCTAAACAAGAGTTTGTAGATACAGTAGCTCAGATATTTGTAAACTTAAACAAGTCAACAGGTGGTAAAGTTTATATGGGTTTATCTAAATCAGGTAAACCAATTTATAAAAAAATAAAAAATTTTAAAGAAGCTCAAAAACAAGCTATACAATTTATAGAAAGTATTAACGGTAATAGAGTTAATAAAATTATTAATCCAGAAAATATTGGAAGTGCAGGAAGAGTTACAAACTTAACTTTACCTTTATCTGAACACATTAAATTTGAACGTGTACTAAAAGGTTCTTACAAAGATGTTGAAAAAGTTTTAATGGATAAAGGATATATCATAGATGATGTAAGTGAAGTACTTAATGATGTAATAAATAGAAGTGTCATGTCTGTAGAGTTTGCTAGAAAGTTTGGACCTAATGGAGAAATTCTTAGACCTTTACTTAGAAGTTTAGAACAACAATACAAAGATGGTGGGTTTAAAAAGACTGGTAATTTTTATGGTCAAAAACATGAAAAAGAAATTAAGTATTTAACTGAAGCAATTAATGGTTTGTTTGGTAGATTTGGTACACCTGTAAGACCAGAGTATGCAGCAAGTGCTTCAGTTTTAGCATCTTTATCTAACTTTGCAATGATGGATAAAGTAGCTATAGCTAACCTTGGTGACATAGTACAACCATTTACAAACAGTAGATATATTACATCTGCTTTACAATCAGCTCCTATTATTGGTAGATTATTTAGAGGCGACCCTGTTTCTATGTTTGCTAAAAGTGAATCAGGAGTGGCTAGATTATTAGAACAAAGACTAACACAACAAACAGATGATGCTCTTAGCAAAGGATATCTTGGACAAGGAGCTGATGACTTAGCTTTTAACTTTAAAGATGTATTAAATATAGGTAAAGTAAGTCAATGGACAAATAAATATTTCTTTAAACTTGTAGGTTTAAATTACATTACAGATGTTTCTAGAAGATTTGCCTTTACTGCTGGTGCTGTTGATGCTCATAAATCTGCTCGTTCTATTATACAAACGTTAGCTAAAGGTAAGTTTACTTCTATAGATGACATTGTAACTAAAGACCCTAAAGCTGTTAAACATTTAATTGATAGTGGTGTTATTAGAATTAAAAATGGTAAAGTTACTAATACTCAAGAAGTTTTAAAATTTGGTAGTGTAAAAAGTGTTGATGATTTATTAGGAGATAAACTAGGAGAAAATCTTTTAATGAGAGCAGGTCAATATGCTATGAACAGGGATGCTATTATTCCACAAGTAGGTAATAGATTACTATATACTCAGTCTAGAAATCCTTATGTAAGATTAATAGGACAGTTTAGTTCTTGGGCACAAGCAAAGTCTTCACAAACAGATGCATTAGTTTCAAGAATAGAAGACGGTAATGTTAAACAAGCTGTTATGTTAGCAGGTTCTTTAGCTGTTTATGGTGGTATTAAAGATTTAAGAGATATGGTTACTTATGGTGATACAAGAAACAACAGTCCTTTTTTAGGAGACCCTGATGTTAATGTTGCTTCTTGGTTATCTGAAGCTAATCATATGAGTGGTATGATGGGATGGCTACCTACTACTTTAGGTAATCAACTTGTAGGGTATAGTGCACAACGACCTACAGATTTTTTTCCTGCCGCTCAAACTGTTGGTAATGTTTTAAAGGCTGGTTCAGGAGCAGCTCAAGCAGGATTAGGTACATCTGATTGGAAACAATTCTTTAGAAGTTTTTATGGTTTACTGCCATTTCCTACATTAAGAAAAATATTAAAAAGATATAATGTTGTTGATTTAACTTATGAAAGAGAACCATTAAATATAGAACAACAATTAAATAAAAGGTTACAATAATATGAGAAGAACAAGACTAAATCAATTTTTTCAAGCTGGCGATAAAGCTTATGGTATTGCTAATAACAATGCAGCTTTTACTAATTATTCTGGTGCTACTATACCTACAAGACCAACTCTTTTTGATACTACAGAATACATAGGTAGAAATAGTTTTGCTGAAGGTGATGTTGTTGATAAAGAAAAGGTAGCAGTTGTATTTCCTGTTTCTAAAAAAGAAGCAGTGGCTAAATTTTATGAAAATAATAATGCAGGTAATATAAAAAAAGGTACGTTTGGTGGGCAAACTTGGGGTGGTAAAACTTACGAGGGTAAAAAAACAGGTATTAAATATAGAAAGTATGACAGTAAAGAACAAGGACTAGCAGATATAATTAATGTTATACAAAATTATAAGACTAATGATTTAAAAAAAATTATGAGCAAGTATGCATCTGATGATGAGTCTGGAAAAGTTTATAGCAAATATTTTGAAGATGTAAAAAAAGCTATTGGTTCAGATAAAATAAATTTTAAAGACAATGAGCAAATAAAAAATTTAATGAAAGTAATTACTACTGTTGAAAATAAAAGTAACTCTGTACCTCCTGCTCTTTATTATAAAGAAGAAGATTTTGATAAAGCTGTAGATTTATATAGAGAAGTAAACAACGAAGAAACTTCCTTACCAATAAGAAAACCTAGTAAAGAAGAGATGACTAGACTTGGGTTTAGATATGGTGGTGGTGCTGATAGTGGAGCAGGTGCTTCTGGTATGGGTAGTGCTGGAGCTAGAGATGGTGGCAATCCAGGTGGTCATAACAAAGATAAAAGTAATAATAGTAAACAAGGACAAACTCCTGGTGGTCCAGGAAAAGGTCGTAAAAGTAGTAAAGTTGCTCAAAAATCTCCTAGTACTACTAGTACTAATACTCCTAGTAGTAGACCTACTATGGCTAATATATCTGGGCCAACTAAAAAAACTAGTGGAAACTTTTTAGGTAATTTAAAAAAACAAGGTCAAAATCTTCTTAGTATTCCTACTAAAAAAGTAGCACCAAAAACAAAAACTGTTATCTCTAAAGCAACAAAAGTTGGTTATGATTTATTTAATACTGCTCTTAGAAATAAAATTTCTACTCTTAATCCTTTTAATTATAACACTAATTTTAATGAGGATTATTCTAAACTAATAAACGAACAAGACCTAGCTTTAAAAAGTACACCTGTTGGACTTTTTGCTTTAAAAAAAAGAACTGAATATGGTTTGCCTTTAAATAGTATTACAGATATTGCAAAGCCAGATGTTACTTACAGTGCAAATCTAAGAGGAAATAAATATGGAGTTGATTATGGTGTATCTCTTACTGATGAGGGAGATATAGCTGGAGGTTTTACAACAGATTTAGGACCAGGGACTCTTACTGGTAGTGGATATTATGATGGTTCAGATGAGAAAGGATTTTCTGTGAAGTATTCAATTCCTCTTCAAAAGGGCGGTCTATTAGACCGAAAAAGATTTAAGAAGGCTTAAGGTATAGCTTCTTAAAGACAACAACAACAATAACTTGCTTAATGAAAGGAGTTAATTATGAATATACCTACAACAACAAGAAGAGGTTTGATGTTTAATGCAGACCCATTTAAAAACTTAACAGTCGGCTTTGATTCTATCTTTGACCAACTGTCTTCAATGTCAAACTTTGAAGCACCAAGTTACCCACCTTACAATATTCGTAAGCTAGGTACTGATGGTTATGAATTGGAAATGGCTTTAGCAGGATTCACTAAAGGTGATATCAATGTAGAAGTCAAAGAAGATGTCTTAACTATATCAGCTTCTAAAGAATCAAAAGACGAAGAGGAAAGTTTTCTTCACAAAGGAATAGCAAAGAGAGCCTTCACTAGGAAGTGGACTCTTGCAGAACATCTTGAAGTTAAAGATGCAGAGTTTAAAGACGGCATACTTTTAATTAAGATGAAGCTTAACCTTCCAGAAGAGAAAAAAAGTAAGACAATAAAAATAAAATAACACTCATGTGTGGGGCAGGAGTTTTATAAATTAACAAAGGAGAACTATATGGAAAAACTAAATTGGATTAAAGATAAAGTAATGTCTATGCCTAAACATAAACAAATAGCTTTAGCTATATGTGTAGTGGCAGTCATTGCTGTTATACTTAAGTAGGTAATATTATGGGTATACCATTTGAAATGATTACCATGCTTGGCTCTACCGTACTTGGTGGAGTCATGAGCATATGGTCACAGAAAATTAAAGCTAAAGAATCAGAACAAAAACTTCTTATAGAAAGAAATGCTGTTCAACAAGAAGGTTTTAAATCGGCAAGAGAGTATGAGAACACAGGGTTTCAATGGACAAGACGTATCATTGCCTTAACTGCAATCTTTTCTATTGTTGTATTGCCTAAACTTATTCCTATATTTGCACCAGAAGTACAAATAATAGTAGGATATCTTGAGTTTAAACCTGGATTCTTATTCCTTACAGAAGGTAAAGAGATAATGAAATGGGTACCAATGGCAGCACCTGGAATTGTAATTACACCACTTGATACTAATTTAGTGGCGGCAATTATTGGCCTATACTTTGGAGGAAGTTTAGTTAAAAAATGATGTACTTTGTTATAACTATTATGTTAACATTTACTGGTGGAGAACAACACAGTAGAGAGTATAAATTAAAATCATTTAACGATACTTGGTCGTGTTGGGAATTTATCACTGATAATAAGGTTGAGTTGTTAACTCCACACCTTATTGAGTATGGTGATAACATGACAGGCTTTGAATTTTATTGTGAGTCAAGATATGGCGAAGTTGTATGAAGCTATCAGACTCAACACAGATATCATTACCTGCAAGGAATCTATTAGCTATACTCGTAGCTGTAGCAATTGGCACGATGAGTTACTTTACTATTGTTGAAAGACTAAACTCTATAGAGACTACTTTACAATTGATGGAGAAAGACATAACATCAGCCAATCAGTTTATAGAAGGTGTACCTAAAGGTGATATGGTATCACCACAAATACAAGAACTTTACATGTTGGTAGAATATTTATCAGGTAATGTAGAAAAATTAAAAGAACAAATGGAAGGTAAGATTCCCATGATACTTAAGAATGAAATGATTATACAATTCCATGAAGATAGACTTATAGACTTAGAGGAACGAAAGAATGGGAATCATTGAAACAGTTATCATACTTAGTTTGTACATCTATGATGGCGGCAATAAAAATATAGAAGGCTGGTATCATCAGGACAACTTAAGTACATGCCTTGCTGCCAAGCGTTTAGCAGAAAGAAATTCAGGCAATCAAGTACAGTACACTTGCACCTTAGAACAATGTGAATTTTCAATAGATAAAACTGGTGTCAAACATTGTGAAAGAATTATTAAATGAATTTAGCAGAAAAAGTTATAGGAGTAGCTCTTCTAGGATTGATGGCTTTAATTAGTTGGAACTTAATATCTACAATTAATTTGCAACAAGAAGTTTTAAAAATGCAACATGAACAACAACACATGCATGAAAAACTTGATAAACAAATTACAAAAATTTTTAAAAGATTAAAGAAAAAAGCTAATAAATAATCTTAAACTCCAGTCCATTCCTTAACATTATTACTAGTAGCTATATACTTATCAGTTACCTCAATCGCTGAGCTCTCAGCAAACTGAGGATATATAAATGCAACTGCAGTATGGTCTCCTACATCTATCTCAACAGGAGAATAACCTGCACCTGTTTCTAAACTCCAAACATAACTCATACTCTTACTATCTAAATCATACAACTCACCTTTTATTTTATACCCATCGTCTTTAGGTAAGAACACAATAGGGAAAGCACCATTAGCATAATCTTTTATATCAAAAGATTGTTTAGTCTCATGTGTTCCCATAAAAGTTGCGTCCTCAATAATAGAATGAAGTCTCTTTCCTTTTTTTAATGTACCGTATACAAATGTTTTCATAATTAATTTATAGAAGTTATATATTTTTGTATCCATTTTTCTATTTCATTAAACTTTATCTTAAGTTCTTTGACAAGTTGAATATAAAATTGTTTTTCTTCTTCACTCCTTTTAAATGTTTCAGTCATTATGTCTGCTTTCTTTTCAGGAAGAGCTGACACTTCTGATATCAGCTCTCCTTTGTTATTAACTAACACACTATAGCTAGCAATAACTCCTTCTTTTATAGTTTTCTTTTTCATTTAAGCTATCTCTTGTGTGGTGTCTACCAACTCACACACTCCTCCAGTACACGCAAGTTCTTGTGAACCTGTAGTGTTGTCTTCGGATTCGTATTCACTTAGTAAAGAAAAGTCTATAGTCTTAGGCATCTTCTTTTGCCATTCAAGATATTCTTCTCTTGTTATATCTTGATAGGGAGCTTGTTTGTATACATGGTCAGTATAAGGAAGGAAACTAATTCCAGATACTTCATTGAAATGTTTATATACCCATGCTCCAACTTCCATCCACTCATGTTCTTTAACACTAATGGTCACAGAAGGCTTGTGTTCGCACCACTCTCGTTGATACTTTAACCATAGTTCTAATTGTTCTATAGCTGTCTTATCATTACGAGTTATCGAACCCTTTGGTGATTCAGTAGGAAAAGAAAACACCATAACTGAATCAGGTTTAGTTACATCAGGCTCGTGTGGTACACCCTTATCAATCATAAGCTGAGTCAAAGGGTCTTTCTTATCACATCTTACAGTACGAATGTAATAAGGATTGTGTCTAGTATGTATACCAGAAGCACTATCAACTAACTGACTTACTGTACCACTAGGTTTTACACAAGTGATTGCAGTTGACTGTGGTATCTTAAGTTTCTTAGCAAACTCTTTATTAGTATCAATAGTAGATTGCTTAAGCTCATTAAGAAAACCATCTTTAGGTTTGTTAGTTACAGTTGAATCCATAATACCAGTTAAAGATACACCAAGTAATCTTTCTTCTTCGGTATTAGATTTCCATATTTTTCTTATATACTTAAAGTCAGTAAGACTTGATTGAAATGTTCCTAGTATCGTAGCAAGTTTTACTTTTTTTACTAAGTCTTTCTCACTATCAGTAGCACGAACCACAACCTCAGTTAAATTACAAAACTGATAAGGTCTAAGAATAATTTCTGAACAAGGATTGGTACCAAAATCATGGTCAATATCACGACGACCACTCTGTTCGGCTTTATCTTTAGCCGCCTGTCGATTAAAAATACCTCGTTCACCTGACTTACTATCATACAATGACTTCCATTCTGTCATGAATAAAGCCATATCGGGAGTACGAGTATAACAAGCTGAGTTATTTGATAGTGCTCTTTGTGGTTCAGTCATCCACCAAGAACCACTCTTAGCATTTCTCATTCTGTCATCTTGTATGTTGCTTAGAGATATCAAAGCACTTCGTCTAACACCACCTACAACAACAACCTCTCCAACTTTACAGACTAAATCATGGCACTCAAGAGCGTCAAGCTTTCTACCTGCGGCGTTTTTAAATGTGGTAATTGCAAAGTCAAACAAATCTACTAGAGGTTGAGGCCCACTAGCACGACCACCAAAAGTTTTTAATCTAGCTCCTGCAGGTCTGATTCTTGTTACATCTATTTTAGGAATCTGTCCGCCATATAGCATAGCAATTAATTCTCTGAAAGCTTTAGCCCACCCAGCTTTACTATCCTGTACTACAATTATAGTATCAGTATTTTCAAACTCTTCTGCAATTGTTGGAAGCTCTTCAACATAATCTCTTTCAACTGAGAAGCCTACTCCTGTACCACATAATAGTATATACATAACTTCATCAAAGCTTCTGACATCATTGATAGGAATATAACTACAGTTATAACCTGCAGTATGGTCTCTCTTAAGTGCGTTACCTGCAGTCATGAGTGCTCTCATAGAAGGCATAATACTTAAACTTAAGACAGCATTTTCTAGTTCGGTGCGTAAATCTTTAGGTAAATTATACTTATTGTTTTCTTTTAAATGTTCTTGCATAAAGTCAAAGTATCTAGTGACTGTTTCACTCCAAGACTCTCTGCGTTTATGTTCTTCAACAAACCTAGCATACCTAGAGGCATGAATAAATTGTTGATAGGTAGTTGGTAATTGATTACTTAACATTGTTGTTTCCTTTCTCTGCTAATTCTCCAGCAATAGCACTATAACCAACCATATCAACGTAATCATCTGGGTTATGTGAGCCTGCTTTAGTTCTTGCAACCTTTAATAAGGTCATCATTAGTGCAACATCAAGACCATTCATTGGTATATCAAGATAAGCTGACCACATCTTAGCTATGTTATCATGATTAATCTGTTTGTTTCCGTGGGTTTTTTCTCTATCAGTAGAGACAATTAGTTTTGCTTTTTCTATTAGTTGTTTAGTGTAGACTTGGGTCTTCATCTGGTTCTTCCTTTCCTTTTTGCATTGATTTAATTACTTCGTATTCCATTTCTCTTGCCCCTATGTAATATACTAGTTCAGGGTTTTGAGTTACTAACCATTTGATACCATAAGCTAAGGTATCTATGTTAGGGTTGTCAGTATAGTTTATCATTTCTAATCCGACATCACCCTCATTAGGTGTGTCAGGTGTTAGTATAATGTAAGCATTGTCTTTAGTTATCTTCATTACTTCATCCAATCTAAAGGTATCTCTTTGTTACACCATAAAATATCATTAGCTTCACACCAGTTTATATAGCTTGTCTTTGAACCTTTTCTAATTTTATTGTTCGCATTCATAAAACAAAAACGAATATCATAATCTGTTTGGTCTTTTATCCATAGATGTTTCTTTCTATCTTCTAGTTTTAAGACACCTTTTAATTCTACAAAAATATCTGTCTTAGGAAAATATAAATCAGGAAGATATGTTCTGTCAATAGCAGGCTGAGTAAACTTAATAATATATTCTTCATACTTATATTTTATTTTTTTCTTTTGAAGACCAGTAACAACAGTCTTCTCAAACTTAGAACGATACTTAGTCATCTGTATCCTGTCTACTTAATTGTCTTGCACTAGGTAAAGAACTTTCATTAATCTCTTTAAAAGTCCAATGAGGATTTAATTTTAATCTTTTCATTACCCATTTAAATGACCAAGCACTTTGATATATTTGAAAGTTGTGCATATAGTGAGTTTGTTTAGGCATTAAATGAAGAATAGTATTAATGTTAACCTTATCTTTTTCTTCATCTGGAAGTAAAGATTGTAACCATTCAACTAATATATGTTTAGCTCTACGTCTTAAAACTTTTATTTTTTTTCTATTCATTGTTAGTTATCTCCTCTACTTTTGGAGTGTTCGCCACCGTAGTCATGAACACATTAGAGTTGGCATATTTAAATACTCGAAGTCCACGACCCTCATTAGTATCACTATGACAATGAAACTTATGAGAACAGTATACGCACCCGACAGGAAGTTTATAATTCCCTGTCTTGTCATGTGGAATCGGTTGATAACATTTTTCAGGTGGTTCTTCACTTTGTATTTTCTCCTTTAAAGTTTTAATTAATTCTTCTGCATTGGGTTTCATTAGTTCATCTGGTCTAAACAATGCAATCTCGCCTGATGATTTATCTACTGCAAACAAACCACCATTACTGCTTGGTTCATTGTGTTCGTATCCTGCAAGTTGAGCAACATATCCGAAGGGGTCATTGTCATATAAACTTCCAGTCTTAAATTTTTTAAATGACATTGGTGATGCTGACTTAACATCAACAACTTCATCATCTATTTTACAATCCATATGACCAACTACATCTCCAACCTTTACTTTTTTTTGTTGGTCTGTAACTTTGTGTCCAGATACTTCAACAAGAAATAGTAAGAGATGTTCAAGCATATGACCATACAAAAATTTTAATTGTGTTGAAGGGTCATGTATCTCTTCTTTTCTTTCGATACGATTATCATACCATAGTTGACGAGCAGGTCTACCAATGATAGACATTCTTAATCCTTTGCCAGAACTCTTACGAGGCTCAAGCCAATCAAGTAAAGCCAGTTTAGTATTCTCTAAAAACTTATCTATCTGTTCTTCTTTAACATCGGGTTTAATCCCTGATGATATACCTGTTAGTACACTATTGATATCTTCAACTAAAGTATCTAATGTCTTAGTGTGTTTCTTGCCAGTTGTTTCCACTTTTATATTCTCCATTTAATGGACATCGAATACCTAATTCAATGCCTGCGTTTACGATTGAGTTAACTGCGAGTCTACCAAAGTCATCTGCTTGTTCTTCACGAACTTCATATTGAAATTCATCGTGAACATTAGCCACTGGTCTAGCCTCTAATTTATTTTGTATTACATAATCATCTAATAAGATGAGTGCTTTCTTCATTACGATAGCACCCCCACCTTGTATTAAGGTGTTGACGGCGGAGTGTCTGTTTCTGATGATGAGTCTTCTGCCGTCGATTGCTCTGAGCCAACCCTTTCCAGTAGCTTTTCCCACTCGCTGTCTAAAACTTGCAAGGGCTGGAGTACCTCTGAGAAATCTATCTTTAATCTTTTTCCCATCGCTTCTATTCCCGCCGACGATAGTTCCGAGTTTTTCGTCACCTGCTCCATATATGAAGGCATAGATAAAAGTTTTTGCTTGGTCTCTTGTGCTAAGACCTGCAAGATTTTGATTTGTAGTGTGTATATCTCCATTAATGATAGCATCTATATATTCCTTATCGTTCATGTAGTGAGAAAGTATTCTTAATTCTAAACCACTTGCGTCTACTCCCACTAGTTTGTATCCGCTTGGTACTACCCATAGTCCTCTGCATTCTTTTCCGTAGGGAGAATACACTGCAGGAACTTGAGCCATGTTGGGCGACTGATGGCTCATTCTACCAGTAATAGCACCATTAGTTATTACTCTTCCGTGTACTCTCCCATCTTCTGCTACTGCCTCAACCCAAGAACTAACTTGAGCTATTCTTTTTTGCAGTAAGAGAAAATCTCTTATTAGTTCTGCTTCAGGTATATCTTTGACACCTTCAAGAACTTTTTCATCTACAATTATATGACCCTTGTCTGTAAACTTTGTAGGTTTCCACCCAAAGTATTGTAGATATCTACCTATTTGTTGCCGACTTCCTAGGTTAAACTCTTTCATTTCTATGAGAGAAAATTCTCCCATAACATTTACCCACCCCTGTCCCAGACTATTTAGTCCAACCGTACTTAGTGTTCCGTCTTTACGACGACGAGGTATAACTTGTTTAACAAAGGTAGGTAAGGGTATAAATCTTTCCTTAACTTTTATTTCTATTTCATTTATCTTTTCTCTTAACTTACCAAGAAGAAGATGAGCATTACCCATGTCAAAAAGAAAACCATTTCTTTCTTGTTGTGTAATTATTCTAGAGACATCATGCTCTAGTCTAATTGCTTCCTTAGAAAAGTCTGGATACTTTCTTATCAAATAAGTTAATACTTTCTCCGTGACTTCAACATCTCTGACACAGTAAGTTAGCATCTCATCAGAGTACTGAGAAAAATCTTTGAAGTCTAACTTGTCAAACCTCAGAGCATCTCCCCATGATTTAAGAGAGTGTCCACCCTCTCGTACAGGATTGAATAACCGAGACAGTATTAATGTATCAATCACTTTACCCTGTTGATGTAGGTCAATAGCTAACACTTTGTTAATAACTGGTGCATCAAAACCAATTATGTTATGACCTACGAATTCATCATAGCTACTGACTAAAGTTTTAAAGTCTTCTAACTTATCCTCAGTAAAAGAAAATATCTCTTTGCTTTCAGCATCTTTACCTACAATAAGAAATATCTTATCGGGTAGTATGCCTCCAGTTATCATCGGAGTTTCTATATCTAGAAACAATCTCTTCTTCATTGTTGTCGCCTCTTTTAAAGTTCATCTAGTTCATTACCCATAGGCTTCTCTGTTTCACTAAGCCTACCAGTATCTTTATCATAATATAAGTATGTAGCTGGGCCAGTCATACCTACAAATCTATTCTTAAGTACACGGATACATGTTGTATTCCTCACATGTACATCATCATGTTGTGCATCTCTTTCTAATCCAATCACCATGTCAGATAGCTGACCGATAGAAGCTGAACCTCTTAGTTGTGATAGAGAAGTGGCTGCACCTTCTTCATGTCCTTTACCATCTGGTCTTCTTAGATGTGAGACAATGATTAATGATATGTCTGTCTCTTCTACCAAGACTCTTAGTTTAGTCATGATTTCATCAAGAGCTTTCCTCTCATCACCATACTCTTGAGAAGATACAATCATACTGACATGGTCAAGTACAATGTACTTACAGTCCAAAGCCTTAGCCATATATCTAACTCGTGATACAATATTGTCTACTGAATTAGAACCAAAGTGTTTGTAGAAATAAAATCTACCAGAGCCAATAGTCTTATCAAAGTATTCTTTCTTTTCTTCTGCACCAATGTGAATGTCTGGTCTGCGAAGAGGAAGGTTAGCCTCAACACTCATGATATCTAATGCTGTTATCTTAGGACTTTCCTCAAGCATAATCATACCAATCATTGAGTCTGTGTTCTTGTATAGATTGTATACTAACTCTTTAACGACGGCTGTCTTACCTAATCCTGTGCCTGCAGTAAGAGTTACTAACTCACCACTACGAATACCATAGGTCATTTCGTCTAAACCTTTCCAACCATAACTAACAGTTGACCTTACGACTGGGGCAAGGACATCTTCTAGTAAAGCCTCGCCTTTAATGATGCCGTCAGGGGCATAAACAGGGGCATTCCACCACGATTTGATGTACTCTTGATACTTATTATCCTTTAGTAAATCATTCGCATCTTTGTAGCCCTCAGGCAGTTTTAGTATCTTAGCTTTTGATGGTGCAAATAACTCGGCTACCTTTACACTAGCCTCTCTACCCACATCATCATTGTCAAAGTTGATAACGATATTATCAAAACTATCAAGCCAATCATAGCTCTTCTTGATATCTTTAACTGCTGATGCTACTCCATTCTTAATACTAACTACTGCATACTTACTACCTAGTAGTTGGTATACTGACATAGCATCAACCTCACCCTCAGTTATGGTTACATATTTACCACCGCTAAAAAGATGTTGTCCGAATAGTCCAGACTCAGAAGTCGAACCTGTTATTGAAAATTGTTTGTTCTTTGTATACCTAGTCTTAGTAGCTATCATTGAACCTTTAGTGTCATAGTATGGATAGATATGTTTATCTATTTGACCCATGCTATTAGCAACTATCTTAACACCATACTTCTTAGCAGTATCTTCTGCTATTGCTCGGTCTTTGATAGCACCAAATGTACCAACATTTTCTATGACTGTTGGTCTAGTCTGTACTGATTGTATTACCATTGTGTCGCCCTCTATATTATCTAAATCTTCTCCATCAAAATCAGATGGTGCTTTGAAATAAGTCTTGCAAGAAAAACAGTAAGAGCTACCATCTCTATTGATACATCTTGCATCGCTACTTCCACAAGCACCACATGATACGTGGAACTTTACAAAGTTATTTGTATTGTCCATTGTTGTCGCCCCCAGTATAGATTAAAATTCATCTACACTATCGGTTGCAACAAACCCATCGACCTTATCGAACTCTTCTCCATAAGGAATCAAGCTGATAACTTGTACTGCTTGTAGGTCAAGTCCAACGCCAGATTTACCAGCGTAGTTCCAGTCGTACTCTTTGTACATAACCTTTACATCTGAACCATTCCCTACCAACACATCGATAGGATTTTTAGAAGAGTCCACCAACTTAGGTTGAGGATTGTCTGTGCCGTCAGCACGACTAACTCTTCTCTTGAACTTAACTACCTTGCCTCGTTCATCTTCTTTAACAGTGATTCCCTTTGCTGAAAACTGGTCAGCAGTCTCGTCATCAATCGCTAAATCGATTTGATAAACAGGGTCAAAAGTTGTATTGGGTCTAGTAATTGATGCCCAATATGCCTTGCCTTGAATTGTAGCCATAGTTTATTCTCCTTTTAATGTTATTTATTAATGAATGTATTATAACATCAACGATTGTAATTGTCAACAGTATAATACTTTTTTATTTATCAACAGGATATAGCTAATCCTATTTATAAATTCTTTAATAGTTATTATTATTATAATAATAACAACTAAATATCTTTAATACTCTATGTAATCTATATAGATATTATAACATATCTATTTTTTATTGTCAAGTTTTTTTTTATTTTCTCTTTCTTTTTTTTGTCTAATAGATTCTTGTAAAGAAAGTTTTTCTATCTTGTGAAACTCTTTCCAGTACTCATCAAAAGATTTCTTGTCTACTAATGAACCATAGCTATCTTTTATTTTATTTTTTATCGTCATTGTAATCATGTAATCTTTCACCTCTTTTTATCAACACCCAATAAGTTTGTACATCATTGAATAGTTTATTTAGAGTGCGTCGTTGTACATTAATACCTTTTTCTTTTAAAGAAGAAGATACATACTCACTCATAAACTCTTGAAAATCCTTGTTAAATAATCTTTTTAAATCCATCTCAATAAAATTCTTTATCAAAGATTTTTTTAATAGGTAGCATAACACACTTAGAAGTATTGTTATCACCTACATTTTTAGTTAGCTTGTCCTTGTATTTATCTACAATCTTTTTTAAGATAGGGGTAGGGAAAACCAATGTACAAAATTCTCCAGACTCATCAAGCTCTAATCTTTGAAACCAATAGTCGGCCTCTGTTTTATCTATACCACTAGGCTTACCTCTTGACTCATATTCAATAGCAATGTTCCCAGTTTTCTTCCACCAGTTTCTTTCAGTTTTAACTTCGATAGTTTTATCACCGAACATTTCTCTGACTTTATCTTCTCGTATTTGTCCGTACTTCAAGTCAATGTCGAACTTACTAAATCCTTTTGCAGGCATAGGTCTTCCCTTTCGTTATTGAAAACTTAACATTATAACATTTCTGTTTATAAAAGTCAAGTCATATTGTTATAAAGATTATCAATAAATTTTTCTTCATCTCTATCATAATCTTTTATTACTTGTTCTATCCGATAGTGAGGTATGTCTGTATCTTTTTTATACTTATACTCAGCTATGATAGCTCGTAGTCTTTCTATTACTATTATCTCACTCATTATATTATTCCTCCCAAATCTATATCTAGTCTATCAAGTATCTCTTTATCACTACATATAGTATAGTCATGTACTTCATCAGAGGGTAGTGGATTTTCAGTAAAGAAATCTAATAACTCTTCTCGTATAATATCCATAGAAAGTTGTCCCAATCTAATTTGTTTAATGATATTCATTTCGTTATCTGAAAAATGTTTCTCGTATTCAAAAGCAATATACTCTTGATACTGTTCGTATCTATTTTCAAGCCACTCATCATGTTCTAACATACTCATTACTTCACCTCTCTTTTGTTGTTGCCATCTAAGTTTATAAATAATTTATCAAAGACTACTAGTCCTTGTTCTTTTGTATACTCTTCTTCTTTGTATCTTCTATGCTCTCGGTTAGTCCACCTCAACCACTTGTCAAAGTTCCAGTTATAGTCTTGGTCAGAGTCATAAACAAATTTTAAGTCTTGTACTATTGTCATTTATTATTCCTTTCTGCTTGTAGTCTATCTTCTTCTTCAAAGAATTCATCATCATAAATTTGAGGATTACCCTCATATATTTCAATGCCCTCACTAATTGCAAAGGATAATTCTTTATCAAAGACATGAGCTTGAGACTCCCCATATTTGTTTATGAAAAATTCTCTAGCTATTTCTGGTGTTGCACTCTCTAATAAATATTGAGAGTACTCTTGCATTTCTATTAACCAATTTTTTATTCCACTCATCTTGCTCCCTTTCTTTCTAGTTTATAAATTTCAACAGGAATAATAGGTGAGATAGGAAACACTTCCATATCTCTATACTCTACTTCCTTTGATTGACTATCTAATATTGCTGATGTCATAGCAATCAATCCCCAACCCCATACTATGCCTATAAAAAACATAGCGAACATGTATCGGTTCATAT